>Ga0272441_10008121_pt1 | contig 16778 bp, 11 predicted proteins | sample SSMProp6N_FD_193582 | JGI IMG/M metagenome (GOLD analysis project Ga0272441, IMG submission 193582) | Marine sediment archaeal communities from Little Sippewissett salt marsh, Falmouth, MA, United States - SSM-Prop-6N | ecosystem: Environmental > Aquatic > Marine > Wetlands > Sediment ...
CCCCGGAAGATGATCCGCTATGCGCAGATCGGCGATCGCGATCGACTGCTGGCCTGCAAGGAGCTGTGGCTCTGCTACTACTGCGGCGAGTGCTCGGATACGTGCCCGCGACAGGCCGAGCCGGGCGAATTCATGGCCTCGGCGAGGCGTTACGCGATTGCCTCGTACGAGCCGACCGGCATCTCGTACATGCTGTACACCTCGAAGCTCTTTACGACGGCCTTCATGGCCATGTTGAGCGTCTTCTTCACCTTGTTGCTGCTGTCGGGACACGGACCGATGTTGGAAGGGGCCCCGCGCCTGTTCGACATGGACGACATGACGGGGTTCCTCTCGTTCGACCTGATCCACGACATGGGGCTGGTCCTCTTCGCCGTGGCTGGACTCGTCGCGGTGGGTGGGATCGCGCGCATGGCGTTGCGTCTGAGTCGGACGACGGCGCGCGCGGAAACGAGCGAAGACAATGCCGATGCGGAGAAAAGAGGGCCGCTCGCACGGATCTCCTCCGCAGTCAGAAACGTGGTCGCCGAACTCGCCGCCCAGAGCCGCTACCGCGACTGCCAAGAGGAAGCCACGGTTCCCTGGTACCGCGGGCGTTGGTTCACCCACATGTCCATCATGTGGGGATTCGTAGGGTTGGGTGTCGCCACGGGGCTCGATTACCTGCTGATGATGGTGGCCGACAAGGTGCCCGGCCAGCCGGATCCGCTCTGGTGGCCGACGCGGTTGCTGGGCACGGTGGCCGGCCTTTTCCTGATGTACGGCACCTCGCTGGCGATCATCGAGCGCTACCGCAAGCCCGACAAGTACGCCTCGCATTCTCTGCTGTCGGACTGGCTGTTCCTGTGGCTGCTATGGCTTTCCGGGTTGACCGGGTTCGTTCTGGAGGCAGCCCTCTATCTGCCAAGCATGTCGGCTTGGGGATACCTCGTCTTTCTGGTGCACGTGGTCGTCGCCATGGAGCTGATCGTGCTCCTCCCCTTCACCAAGTTCGCGCACTCGGTCTACCGTCCTATAGCTCTGTTCATCCACGAACTCCGCCGTAACACCACAGGGTAGCGCACAACAGGGACCGATCCATCGCCGCGACGCGCATTCGCATGGCTCTCCGATGACGTCTTATTTAACTGTTCCCGCCGAGAGATATCAGTGGCTGCCATGAAGGTAGCTGTCGACGAAGGGCAAGCTCGTCTGACAGACGGATGAGGGTAGATCTTGGCCAAACAACGTAGGGCTCGGCTTCCAGAAGGCCGTCAAGCGGTCCGGCATCGGGCCATGCACCTTGCATGACCTTCGGCGTACGTTCGTGAGTCACCTCGCCATGGCTGGCGTCCACCAAGCGGTCGTCCGCGAACTCGCCGGTCACTCCAGTATCGCCACCACACTGCGCTACTACACAGGCATCGCGCCTGATGCTTTGCGAGCTGCTCAGTGCCGGCTTCCCTACGCTGATGTGTTGCAGGACATATCAGATGCGTATCACGAGGCGCAAAGCCGGCCAAGGAGGAAGGAAACCGAAACGTCAACCCCGGCCCCACAAGCGTTTGAGGAACGCGCCGGGCGGGACTCGAACCCGCGACCGCCGGATTAGAAATCCAACTGGTGGCTCGTAAGGCTAGTGTTATCAATGAGTTATAGCCGGTATTTGGGTGAAAAACGAGGTTGGCAAGTGCTTGGCAGGTTACTGAGTACTCGATAACAAGTCACCACCACGTGGCGACTGACCCATTTTGTGACCCACTTGGCAGTTCCGACGCCCTCCGAACGGGATCGCGGAGCGACCGCATAGAAGAACTGACCACGCCGCTGGGGTGTCGAGAACTCACTTCCCCAATGCTATCCCAAAACCCGTCGTGCAGATCACGCGCAGTATTCTTTCCGCCGGCAGTTGCTTGTAGCCTATGCGTGACTGCCTGAGCGTTTGATTTCGACACCGCTGATGACCGCACGTCAGGGCAAGCATTATGCCTGGGGAAAGCGCGCCTTTGGTGTCCGCCTGGGAGCGCATGAGGGATTGCCTGTCACTTGCGTAGGTAAGGCCTTGCGGTAGTGAGAGTTCGAGCAGAAGGACCGATCTCGAACCCATATGGCCCCGTTCCCTTGTAGACCTCCTGCATATCGAGCAGCAGGCCGCCACAAAAGCCCTCTGGAAACCGCTTCCAGGGGGCTTTTCCCGCACCGGGATCTGTCTTACAGAGGCTGCCAGGCGGTAGCCGTCTGATCGCCAACTGACGGCCAGCACGCGGCCAATTGGAAAGTTGCGTATAGCTTGCGTACGGAGCGGGCGGGGGGGCGTGCCAACGTGCTCGCCGTTCGACCTTCCTTACGCGAGCTTTGGGGGGAGCCTACTGCGGCCCAGTAAACTCCGCGGCAAAAACCGCAAAGTCTGCAAGGTCAACGTCACAATCACCGTCAGCGTCGGCCCGAAAGGTGCCGTCAGGACGCACGCTCACCCCAAGGGGCGAGAAGTCGCAGACATCCTCCTCGTTGAGAACACCATCGTCGTCTATGTCCGGGTCGCAGGCGTCTCCCTCCCCGTCAAAGTCGGCTTGGTCCGGATTGAACGTGAATGGGCAATTGTCATCTTCGTCGAGAATGCCGTCGTCGTCGTAATCAGTGACTGGCGCAGGCGCAACCGTGATCTTCGTCCCCCACGACCAACGATTGGCGGCGTTACGAACGAACAAGGCGTAGTAAAGGGTGGTATCGTCCGGTGCGGACATATCCTCGAATGATGTGCCGGCGTCGTTGTAGACCACTTGCACGCCCACGGCGACCGTTTAGCCTACCGAGTAGTTCGTTCCGTCCGTGGGTTTGAAATCGAACACGGCGAGCGACCGCACGATCATCACCGTACTGACGTCGTCGGGCGGATTGTCCCAATTCAGTACCGGGTTACTCCCGCTGTATGACGAAGACAGATTACTCACGTGGTCCGGCCAGGTCTGACCGGCATTGGCCGCCTGCACGCCCACCGCCGCGTTGAGCCGCCCGTAGCCGAACGTGTCGCTATGGCTGGTCGTTCCATCGTAGCTCGAACCAATCTGGTCACACGTGTGCTCCAGCACGGCGCGGAGTTGCGTGGCCGTCAGAGCGGGGTCGACCGCTCGGCAGAGCGCAGCCACCCCAGCTACCAACGGTGTGGCAGAACTCGTTCCACCGAAGTTGTTAAAGTAGTCACCGACAGCATACCCATCGGTTGAGAAAAGGCCGTCGCGTACGTCCGTCGTCCAGACGGCAGTTAAACCTCCGTTGCTGGGCGCTACCAGATCAAGTTCCGGGCCGGTGTTGCTGTAGGTGGCGTGCGCATCGGCATCCGTGCTCGCCCCCACGGCAAGGGTCTCGGGCATGGCCGCCAGTAGTGAGTTGTCGGCGATCGAGCCGTATTCGTTGCCAACGGCGAAGACTACGAGCATGCCGTTCGCCGTCACGGTGCGGATGGCATTAGCCACCACATCGGGCAGAATCAAATCCTGGTACGACCAGCTGTTGGAGTGCACATCGGCGCCATGCGCAGACGCGTCGAGGATGGCGTCCGCATCTTCCGATGTCCCCGGCCCCCATCTTTGCGCGATCAGACCGCCCAGCGGGGCGCTGCCGCGGACCCCAATCAGGTTAGCCCGCCCGGCCACCACACCCGCCACAGCCGTACCATGGTTCTCACCGGCCGCGGCCGGACTGGGACTGCTATCGCCCTGACCGTAGTCCCATGTCCAGACCACCCCCTAGCTCAGATCGAGGTGGCCTATATCGATCGCATCGTCGTAGATCGCTACCACCGCCCCGCTGCCTTCGGTCGTCGCCCATGCCTCGGGCGCGTCGATATCGGCGTCGGGTGTGCCGCCGCTCTGGCCGATGTTGTGCAGGTGCCATTGGTAAGGGTACAGCGGATCGTCGATCACGGCGGGCTTCTTGGCCAGGATGGCATCGAGTGGCTGAAACGCGTCCGCGGATCCTCGTACATCGTAGCGGCCGTCCGGACGGCTGCGTCACCATACCCATCGAGCACACGCAGCACATAGGTGCTTTCCAGCCCCTCGATGGAGCGGATCATCTCGGCGCCATACTCGTCGCAGAACGCCAGGATCTGGGCTTGATCGAGTTGGTTTACGAACCCTACGACAACCTCATCGGTCATGAATACGGGTGGGCCATTCGCGCTGAGCCGATACACGTGGATGACCAAGTCGATCCCGGGAGCGCGAGCCCAATCGCTCACCGCAGCCTCATCGGCCCGATCAACAGTCGCCAGCAGGAGCCCGGTGTGACACGACACGGCGTGGAGGTTGGTAGTGCGGTCAGCCAATTCTAGTTGCACCCGCCCGGCGTTGGCGCCGGGCGCTGGACGGATCAGAATCTCCGTATCGGATTTCAGCAGCGGCCAGGCGCGGCCGTTTGAGTAAAACACCAGGGACCGGGCAACGGCCGTAGACGTCGATACCAGGCATATTAGAAGTGTTACGGATACGCGCATCGCGCCACCTCCTGGGTGCGTAGTGGGCAAGTTCTGTGCCGCACCATGCGACTACGAATCGAAAAGGCAAGCGCGTCCGTGCGTCGCGTTGAACATCTTGCGGCATACGACGGCAAACCTAATGTCGGCAGGCCAGCCGAAGGAATGCGTCCACTGCCGAAGAGATTCGGGATGCCAGGCGGTGTCCGAGCCACTCTTCTCTTGCGTTCTTGCCACAAACATCCGGGGCCAGCCGCCTCACCACAGTGGGTGCGACCGCGATCCCCTCAGTCACCTAGCGATTCCGACGCTGCCTCGGGCCCACGCGGGCGAGCACCAGTAAGCCCAGCGCCAGTCCCAACGGCGCGACCGGGCCGGTCGCTCCACAGCAGGCCTGGCCCTGCTCTTCTGGTCCGCAGCCGTCCACATTGCCATCCCCGTCGGAGTCGATCGCGCAGCCGTCGGCGTCAACGCTAGTCGCGCAGGTCGGCGTGTCGGGGCACAAGTCGTCGTCATTGAGCATGCCGTCGCCATCGTCGTCGGCCGTCGAGCAGCCGCTCGTATCCACCGGATCGCCCGCGGCCGTCCCCGGGCACTGATCGTTGCAGTTGTCCACGCCGTCGCCGTCATCATCAAGTTGGCTACAGGAGCAGCCGTCGGCGTTCACGTCCTGGCCGGCGGGCGTATCCGGGCAGTTGTCCCTTGTATCGGGCACACCATCGCCGTCGGCATCGTCGTCATCCAGAACTGTCACAATCACCGTATCGCTGGACGTGTCGGGGTTTGCGGCGGCGTCCGTAACCGTAAGCGTATAGGTGGTCGTACTCGAAGGCGACGCCGTCGGCTCGGCCACGCTTGGATCGCTTAACCCGATTGCAGGCGTCCATTCATAGGAGTACGGCGGCGTCCCACCCGTTGCACTGCCCTGCAACGTTGTCGAACCAGCGGGGGCGATCGTTCGATCGGGACCGGCGTCAGCCACCAGTGTCAAAACCCTGAACTCATACACACCCATATCTGTGATGGGTGGGGTGCCATTGCCCGTATCCGACGTGGCGGGGTCATCGACAAAGCGCGGATAGCCGTCCAGACCAAAAGGAATCGGCTCGACTGTGTCGCCATCGCCATCCAGGTCGAAAACATCGGCAGGAACCGCCTCGTTGTCACCTGCGTCGATGCAGGGCGAACCAGGCATAAGCCGTAGGTCGCCGAAATCATCATTGGCGCCTTCGTCCACGTCAGGCGTGCCTGGATCGTCCCCCCACCCGTCCCCACCATCGCTCGGGCCGCGTATGAACAAGGGGTCGGCGTCGATATTGCCGTCCGTCCCCGTGGGGTCATCCAGACCCGAGTAGTCGTACTGGGTGTTGCCGTACACGCAGTTGTACCGTAGCACGGGTGTGCCTACGCTGCTGCTGGTTCGGTATATTCCCGACGAATTAAAGGCGACGACCGTGTTCCCCAGCATCGGAGAGGAGGCATGCATATAGAGCCCGCTGCCGTGTCTGGAGGCGCTGTTGCCCGTGATCGTGCAGTTGGCCAAAGTCGGGCTGGAAGCAAGCTGCGTACAGTGGAACCCCCCGCCATCGCGGGAGGCGGTGTTGCCCGTGATCGTGCAGTTCAGCAGGGCAGGCGTGTTGCCTTGCATGCTCAATCCGCCGCCGTCTCGGGCACTGTTGCCTCTGATCGTGCAATTCACCAGCGTTGGGGAGCAATACAGAATTTTCAGACCGCCACCGCTAGAGGAGGCATTGTTTCCCATAATGCTGCAGTTCACTAGCGTCGGGGAGCTGTATAGGTAGACCCCGCCGCCCTGCTGGTGCGTGTACAGGCTGCTTGTCCTATTGGCATTGCCGCCGGTGATGGTGAAGCCGTCCAGTACCGCGGTGGCATCCAGATCGGTCCCCATGGGATGATAGAATACATGGTAGGCGTTGTCCATGCTGTCGCCCGGCACGCCGAGATCGCCGCTGAGGATCGTCACGTTGTTCGCCCAGTCGCGCTGGCCGCGTTCGGTCTCGGTTCCGGCAAATCCCCCGTAGATTCCGACATCGTTCTTCAATCGGAAATGCTTGCCCCGCTCGCCCAGGCTGCTCAGGCCGTGATCGCTCGTGGGATAGTACGTTCCGGCCTGCACCCACACCTCGCCCCTGTCCTGCTGCTCCGCTGCGTCGATGGCCGCCTGTACTGTGCGCAAGGCCGCGGCCCACGACGAGCCGTCGTTCCCGTCATCGCCATTTGGACTGACGCGCACAATAAGGGGTGCGCCCCTGACCAGGCCGGTCAAGTTGATGATGAACGGATTCCTATGCGGGTCGTTGTTGACGATACTAATGGCGCCGGTTTTCACGCCCGCCGTGTCGGTTTCCATCCGGACCGTGAATGTATCCGAGCCCCCGTTGCCAAGCACGAGATCCAAGCCCTCGATGAGGGGGAAGTCACCAGAAATATCGGAAATATCAAGTGTCAGGTCCTGGAAGCCGTAGTTGCATACTTCAAAGGCGGCATCCAGGCTGCCGGAGCCCTGTTCCACAGTGCCAACGTCGATGGGTGTAGGCGAACCATGAACAACCTCGATGCCGCCAAAGAAAACGACAATCGCGGGGTCAGCCGGTCCGACGTAACCCTTGACAGGGAAGGTGAAGGGCGTTTGCGCTAGATCGCCATTGACGACAGCGATGTCGCCGGTTTTCTCCCCTAAGCTATCGTTGTTCAGTCGGACAGTGAACGTATCGCTTTCTCCTTCAGCCAAACGATCCGTAGAGAACCCTGCAACGAGCTCAAACCCCTCCGGTACGCGAATCTCGCCCAGGCCAAGATACGATGCGGGCGCATCGTTGCGCACCGTGAAGGTCAGTTCCGGTTGCGGCTGACCTTGCCAGGTAAAGTTGAAATCTATTGGCTCCATCTGCCCGTTCAGGATTTCAGTTTCCCCCAGGAAGACTGAAATCTCCGGCAGGTTGCCAGTATTGACGAAGGCCGTCGCGACATCGCTTCCTTCCGGGCCGGAAGTCGTAAGCGTGACCACAAAAAGCCCGGTTTCATCAAACACGTGGTATGGGCTTGGCTCAGTAGCGCTTTGGGTGTCATCAAAATGCCAGTCCCAGCCCCTCGCAGCAATGGATTGTTCCCAGAACCATACGCCCAACGGCGGATTGCCGTGAACGGTGGAAGGGGAGAAGTATGCCAGTGGTTGCGTCTGGCCCTCGTACCAGTCCAGGGCATCAGGATCATACCCCCAAGTTTCACTATGCCCACCTTGTGACAGCGTGACCGTGGCGTTGGCGATGGTCACGGTCGGGGAGGACTCGCCCCAATGGAACCAATGGTGCTTCCAAGAGCCTGCTCGCGGATCATAGATGCCAAACCCCACGGCGTATCCACCGGCCCAACTGTCGTAACATGACCAAACCGCCACGCCATCCTCTACGGCCCTGATTTGCGGGGTGCTCGAAGCGCCACCGACCGGATAGTAATCCTGCCACGACCCCGTCTCGGGATCGTACGCAGCGAATGCTGCTGACCCGCCGTCGTCTCGGCGTCCAGTCGACGCCACTACACCGTCGGCCGTGACGACCGAAGACACGGTGTTATCATGCCAGTCTTGACTGACTTTCCAGGTCCTAGTTCCCGGATCATACACTCCGTAGCGGGCACAATAATACCACCGCAGCCCATCGAATTGTTTCGCTTTCCATGCGACAACGCCATCTCTGGTCTGTGAACCCCAGATATCGTCGTCGTAGAACGATTCCTCCATCCACTGTTCACGCGACGGGTCATAGACTTTGAGGTATATCCGCTTGCCGTCACCGCTGGTTTCTATCCGTGTTTGAACATCCTGCAGAGGCACTATTGCCCAGGAGATCGAGGGCAGAGCAAAGGCCGCTGCAGCCACCAAGACGCACTTAAGCGTCGCTCTGGCTCTCACGGTACGCCTTGGCAGTGCCAAAGGACGCTTCTTGTTAGAGTCAAAGTCGGGCGGCTGCGACAGGTGAAAAGGACTTCCGTTCCGTCGGCTAATCAGATACCTAGCAGCATACATAACAACCTCCCATGTAGAAAGCCGGAATTCTTGCATTTGGCGCCTGCAGGCGCACGCCAACCGCCGAGTTGATCCCCATTTCAGTTATTCTGGGGCAACAGGTTCGCGACGGCTGCAGGAATGGACCATTTTCCGCGCTGCTACGAGAACCTGCTTCCTTCCCAGGACCGCCGACACCGCCGTCGGCGCTGCTGTTGATGAACCTGCAGTCGGTCACCCTCGGGTTGCTATTGAAGTTGTACATTCCCTTACCTCCGATTACTGACCGTGGGCTTTCCGGCACTGCCAGTTGACCCGCGGCCGTCAGACAAGGTCCGACCACAATCTGCCCTTGAACCTTTTGATGCGTCGCTCCTGTATCCTGCACGGGCACTTCCTTGGACTAGCGCCATGGATGTTGCATCCTTCTCCCACCACACCCGTGGATTCATCAGTCAGATGCTCCATTGGTGTTCTCCAAAGAGTATTGGCCTTGAGCAGGCATGATCTGTCGGACCTATTGGTGAAGCGCCCATGGCGTAGTCCTTTAAGTTTGGACAGTGGTTCAACTCAGGACTTCGTCAGGCCATCGGCCCCCTCACGTAGAGGCCGGGAGGCCAATAGGCAAAGATAGGGAGAGGCAAGCAGCCCAGACGGACACGACCGCCAAGGGTCTACCCACCGGGAAGGAGCGTTGAAAGGGGGAAGCCTAAGCGGAAGATGGCGATAGTACCCTCGCCATGCGCCCACCAACCGTCACTATATCCGATCAACCGACTGTCTCACTTGCTGTGAAACACTTCACATTTGCTTGCCGATTACCATTCCTGCGACAGTGGCGGCGCAGCCTCGGCGGTCCCCGTCGGCACATTCTCGGTAGCTGCACGTTCAGGTCGGCAAAACTTAGTATACTAACATTCCGTCTGGACTTGTTTTCGGAGTGCAAGTCGGATACGAACAATGCCGCCAGGACACCCCGCTTCGTTGCTCAGTTCTGGCTGCGCAAGTGACGGTCAAGCCGGCAAAGACATCGAGACATAAGCCGAAGCCCCATCATAACGGCACTCTGACATTGGCATTACTGAGGTCGATGACGACTTCCTTCGTGCCCGAACCGTATACTACCTGAGGCGGAATCTGGGACTTCAGCACATCATTGCTCGTGCTCAGCCATATCGCGTGTTTCATGGGATGATTAAGGTTCTGAACAGCCACGAGATAGGTAGCGCCGCGCTCCAGGCACTTCAACCTGCCAAATTCGAACCTGCCATCAGCAGGAAAGGGTATCCTTGGCAGGTCGGAGTCAAACAGAAGTCGTCCCTTACTACTCACCTTCAGATTGACTTCGCCACCCTTCATAACGGGAACTAGTTGAAGATATGCTTCCTTTGAAATGTACTCCTTGGCGCTCTCTGGGTCAACGATTCGGCCCTTGATTGTAGTCGGCAGATCCGTGTGAGTTGGCTGGGTTGATGGTCGACTTGCCGCCAGAGGAGGCGACTCCTCTTGTTCACATCGGACCGTCTCAAACTCCTTACCAGATCTTGGCCGAATCGAGTAGTTGCCGTCGGCAACCGTGTGCAGCGAAACACTTGTTACGGTCTGTCGACCCGGCGCATCCACTACGGTAAAAGGATCTCCTTTCGCGTACCTATACTGTCCGGGTCGGCCGTATCTGATCAGAAGACGGTATGTGCCAGCCGCAACAGAGGACGTGCGCGTTGTTGCAGACGGCACCACGACCATCCTCACACTGGGACCGATAAGCTCAACTGTAGCATCTTCACCTGAATGATTCAGAAAGGTGATGGCATTGCGTTCTGGCTTGGCGTTTGCGGAAGATGCTGAAGTAGCGATACCCATTGACATAACGGCTACGAGCAAGAGCAACGAACGATACAATACAATGCGTGTACCCATGGTCGTGACTCCTTGCCTGTTGGCTTGGTCGCAACAATCGGGCGAAGTAGTCTCTCAGGCCCACTCACTTTGCCTTCGCGCTGGTCTCTTTTGATATCAGATGTACAACTCTACTTCATTACCTCCCAGTTCCACTCTTCGGTACTGGGTTGCTCCGCCGGCGTCAGAACCGCCCTTCGTATCACATGGGTGTTAAGTGCCGGGTATTTCCGTTTGAATCGCGCGACATCCCTCTCGTAGCAATCAGTGATCTTCACGTCAAAGGTGCCACCAGCGAATCCACTGATAGCTTGGTCGGCGAACGGCACGGCTGGACCAGAGCGTAGTTCAGTATCCTCTTGCCTCTTCCGATGTGCTGCGTCGATACAGCCCAAGTAGACCGCTGAGTGCGGCTCGATGTCGAAGGAGCTGAACACAGGAATTCTAAAGATTCCATAGTGCACGGGGGCCATGCGACCACCATATCCCGAGATCTTCGTGAGCACGTACTTCCCAGGAGGCAAGCTCAGGCTTATCAAGTATTCCATATACTGATTCTTGACCTCGTAGTCTGGGCGATGTCTCAGTTGCCAACGCGATGGCACGGAGAAGATGTAGCTCTGTCTCCCTTTGGTCGACTCCCTGTCAATGTGAACACTCACGATCCCCGGCTGATAGGTGGGCCTGTACGGGTTCGAAGTTCTCACAGTCATCAGTGCAAGCGATTCCTCTGTGAGATCCACCGTGGACGTCTGATCGTTAAGAGCCATGAATCGCTGTGCGCTCTGAGCGCAACTGATGGCAGCGGGGACCACCGCTGCGGAAAGAACTACGTTCAGACTCCATGACCTCACTGTTGGTTTACAGGGCATCGGTCGTATCTCCAAACCAATATTGACCCGCCCGTCTCTAGCGCACCATCTGCCATGGGGCCGGGCCATCTCTAAGAGGTATTGGCGCCGAGTAGTCATGATCTGTCGGACCTATCGGGGAATCGCCCATCGCACACTCCTCAGGTCTGGACGGGTGTAAGACTGAGGGTTTCGTCGGGCCATCGGCCCTCACCTGGGGACTGGGGGCCAATAGGCAAGGATAAGGATGGACAAGCAGCCGGGGCGGACACGGCGGCTATGGCTCACGTCCAGGTATACTTGGCATTGTAGGTAGCGTTAACGTGTAGCCACAAAGGTCCACGTGTCAGCGGGGGCAGGAGGGCATGGTCCGAAACAAATAAGGAAGCCGATTTCGAGAGTCCCGCGGAGGGCCGGGGCAGAACCCGCGAAGCACGTGAGCGGCCAAGTATAAATGGCGCCTTCTTCGGGAACCTCCGAGTCGAACGGTATGTCGCCCTGGAATGCATAGAGCTCGCCAGGCCACCCTTCAGGGTCCGACCAGGTCACCTCGACACTCGTCATCGTCCCTAACTCACCCGTCAGCGTGAGTTCACCCTCAGAATCTTCAGTGATCTGCCAGGTTCCATGCCACTGGTCGCCTACTTTGCGCTCCGTGTCGGTGTCAACCGTTTCTACGGTGTACACCACGTCCCAGGCACCCGTGATGTCAATGGGCCCCTGCTCGGACGAGGCGTCTTCTTGCTCGGCGCCCACGTTCTCTTCCAGACCGCATCCAGGTGCAGCTGCCAGGTAACCGGCGATACAGCTCCAACAGGCTAGGCCCCGTGCCCATCTGTTTGCCCATGAAAAGCAGGGAGAAGAGTGTGCTCTCATGCGGTGCTCCTTTCGTAATCCGACATTTCCCGTATATCCCTGCCCGGCTACGCCGCCGGGCCGCATCGATCGCGCGGCCTTGTGATTGGCAGTTGAGCATGCCGCCTTTAGCCATGTGCCTCCCCATGTAGGTGCAAACACAAGAGACCATTGTGGGCGTGGGGATACCTTGTGCGGATCGTCTGACCTTCCGTTGGCCATCCCTTGTCGTGCGTCTGGGCCACCAAGATGCAGCAGCCGCGGCACGCCGGCGACGACCAAGGGATAGGCAATCGTAGATGCAGAGGCCTCAAGCGTTCGCCTGCCCAGCGATTTGAGAATGCCTATCTGTCTTTCATGCACCGCCATCGCTGAGCTCCTTCCACGGCACTGCATCCGTCAGCCGGATCCTCCATGGGTCCTCTTCAAAGGGTGTTGGCGCCAAGCAGCCATGATCTGTCGAACTTCTTGCCGAAGCGTATTGCGTACCCCCGCCCCCGGGCTGGACAGGTGCAAGCTTGAGGACTTCGTCGGGCCATCCGCCCCTTTACTTTCAGATCGATACGTGACGGGAATCGCCGCAAGCCGTTCTGGGGCCATGGGGCAGACCAGCATCCGGAGATCCTGCCGGGCGGGAAAGCCCTCGCCCGGCCGCTTGCCTACGGTGGGCCCGTTTTACATGCCGATCTCACAGGGAAACTCACAGCCCCGGGTGGGCCCCTTCTGCGCGCCGATTACCACCACCCAAGATCAGGACTCAAGGTAGTATTTGTGACTTTGGACGACCGACTGTTGGCAAGAGTCGGTATCGACTCATGAAAGCTCTACCGACGAATCCAAAAGATAAGGGCCGACGCCAGCCTCTCGGACTGACCCCGACCCAGCCCTTTTACAGTCCGTTGCGGCGGTGGATCACGGCTTGGCTGGCGTACGGTGGCCAAGGTTGGCCTTGACCACACTGTAGTCGGCCGTTGTCACGCGTCCGGTGCCGTTCAAGTCGTAGCGCGCGTCTGTCCGCTCGCCCATGTGGTTCTTGACCTCCGTGTAGTCGGCAGTCGTCACACGGCCTGAGTTGTTGGCGTCGCCACGCAGCGTGCACAGGTCCAGTGTGAAGGCGTTCACACCGAAGCTCGCGTCAGCACTGATGCGGTACCAGGTTTGATCAAGCAGTACCTCACCGTTTTCGGTCGCTTTCAGCGTTGCGCCGGTCGGATCACCCGTGTCGTTGGGGTCGACCGAGTAGATAAATGACCCGCTCACGTCGTTGTTGGGATCGGCCAGTTCCACGATCAGCAGCGGGTCGCCAGTCGGCGGCAGTACGATCGGTGCGTCGAACACACACACGATGATGTTGTTCTGCGTCTTGGGCAGTGTGCCATTGGCGGGCGGCTCGCTGGCGATGAGCGACGGCGTCGTCACAACATTGACCTGAAAGCTGCTGCTTCCTCCTACCGAAGCTGTGGCCGCCTCGACACGATAGTAGCTACCCATGTTCTCCACGAGCACAGACGCGAACGGATTAGCCAGAGACACGTCGTACGCTCCCTCGCTCATCGGAGCCGTCACGCTGCCGGTCGCCAGAACCACCGGCGTGCCCAGCGCGATACCCGTGACCACCACGCCGCCCGGGTATGCGGGCAGGTTCGGATCGTTCGGGTCGTTCCCGATCGTATTTTGACCGCCGCCGATCTGGAGCAGGTCGTCGCCGTCCGGTGTGCCTCCGTAACCGGCGGGATTGGTGATGCCTTCGTTCTTGACGAACGAGCCCATGGACGGACCCTCGGTGGTGCTTGGCTGAGGCACGTTGGTATTGGTCTGAAGGTCTACACCGAAGAGCGCAAGGCCGAGATTGCCGTCATCCGAAAGCAGTCCGGTGATTTCGTAGCTGACCGAGAGGCCGGGGCCGACAGTAGTACCCGAGGTGGCAGCGATCTCAACCGTGAAGGTCGTGGCGGCTGAGTCGTGCACTGCGCAGACAGTCACAATCAGTAGGGCAAGCAATGTGATGCGTTTCATGGCATGGTCTCCTGTACTCTATGTGCTGACCGAGCAGTTCGGACGGTCTCAGCTATGCCTTGCTGCCCCAACGGGCGTATCGCCTTCCTCGCTCAGTTTCCCGCTACCCTGGTGACTGAACTCCTGTTCTCAAGTCCGTCAGCTAGGGCAGCGCGCCGGTGAAGCTAGCGGCGAGGATCGCGAAGTCGTTCATGTCGCAGTCGCTGTCGGCGTCGAGGTCGCCCTGGGTGTTACCCGGCGATTGATTGGGGCCGTTCATGGCTGCAACGAAGTCGGCAAAGTCATCCAAGTCCACGTCGCCGTCGCCGTCGAGGTCGCCCGGTATGTCATCACGCAACAGGAAAACATAGGCTGCGCCGGCGCCGGAGCCGCTGGCGTTGTCATCTCCATGCGCACCAATGACCGCCGTGTCGCCGTCGAGAGCAACAGAATGGCCAAAGAAGTCATCCGATGCCCCGTCCCAAGCGGTCAGTTCGGACTGCTCGGCCCACACCTCGCCTGTGCGGACGAACTCGTAGGCCGAGCCGGCACTAGGACCTCCGGCATGGTCATGCCACATAGCACCGATGACGGCCGTGTCGCCGTCGAGGGCCACAGAAGTGCCGAACCGATCACTCGTTGACGCGTCCGAAGCAGTCAGTTTAGCCTGCTCGGTCCACACCTCGCCTGTGCACACAAATACGTAGGCAGAGCCTGCGTAGCTGGGATCTGCCGTGTAAGCCCCGATGAGCACCGTGTCGCCGTCGAGGGCCACAGAAAAGCCGAACGAGTCACCATATGACGCATCCGAGGCAGTCAGTTTGACCTGCCCGCTCCACACCTTGCCTGTGCGGACAAACACGTAGGCAGAACCGGCATCATTTCCTCCCGCATGGTCATCCCCGTAAGCACCGATCACCGCCGTATCGCCGTCGAAGGCCACAGAACAGCTAAAGTAGTCGGACGAGTCCGCGTCCCAAGCGGTCAGCTTGGCCTGCTCGGTCCACGCCGCGCCTGTACGCACAAACACGTAGGCAGAACCCGCACTGGTCCCGCCGGCATTGTCATCGCGTCTGGCCCCGATCACCGCCGTATCGCCGTCGAGGGCCACGGAACACCCAAACTCATCATTCGAATCCGCATCAGAAGCGGTCAGTTTGGCCTGCTCGGCCCACGCCTCGCCTGTACGGACAAACACGTAAGCAGAACCAGCCGAATAACCTCCGGCATGGTCATCACCGGCAGCACCGATGACCAGCGTGTCGCCGTCGAGGGCCACGGAACGCCCAAATTCATCAATCGAATCCGCATCCGAAGCGGTCAGCTTGGCCTGCTCGCTCCACGCCTCCCCTGTGCGGACAAAAACGTAGGCGGAACCAGCCTGATAACCGTCAGCATGGTCATCCCGGTAAGCACCGATGACCGCCGTATCGCCGTCGAGGGCCACAGAAATGCCGAATCCATCAGAGTCTGCCGCATCCGAGGCGACGAGCTTTAACACCCCCTCGACATCGCAAACATCCCCGACGCCGTCGCCGTCCGCGTCCTCCTGGCCGGGGTTGTGCACTTCCGGGCAGTTGTCACAAACATCCCCGAAACTGTCGTCATCCGTGTCCTGCTGGTCGGGGTTGTATGCTCCCGGGCAGTTGTCGCAGACGTCGCCTAAGTGATCTGCGTCGCCGTCAGCCTGGCCAGGATTGTATGTCTCCGGGCAGTTGTCCTCCCCGTCCAAAATACCGTCCTCATCCGCATCGCCAAGCCCGATGGACAGAATAACCAGACCAGCCAGCTCATCGGCCAAATAGACAAAACTCCCCGCGGCGGCAAGCCTCCTCGAGCCCTCGCCGGCATATTCGCCCACCACCATGGGGAAACTGGGGTCGGACACGTCCACGACCCAGAGGATCCGTCCCGTGAAAGCACCGAGCTCATCGCCACACCAGTAGAGGTACTTTCCCTCTACCGCCGCGTCCTGGCCGAATTCAGCGTCTTCCAGCTCAACCGAGCCCACCTTAAACGGGGCCGCGGGGTTGGAGAGGTCGACGACTTCGAGGGTATCGCTATATGCGCTGCTCGAGACATAGGCATAATGGCCCGAAACAGCCAGCGGCGGACCGAGGTTTAGCGATACGGTCCACCAAAGGGTTGACGTGGGGTATCCTGGCAGTATCTCGGCTGGCGCCGTGGGGTCGGAGACATCGAGAGGCAGGACTCGGGGGTCGTTGTCGGACCAGAGTAGGTAGACCAAGTTGCCTGAGACGACGGGGAAGCGTGCAATCCCCGAAGCTTGGTTCCACTCTCCGACTTGAGCGGGGGCCTCGGGGGCGGAGATGTCGTATATCCTCAGAGCATGGGTGTAAAGGTAGTCTCCGGAGATATCCAGATACGCGGTAGTCAGATCGTCGAACTGGTTCGCCACAACCGGCGCGGCAGGGTCGCGAACGTCAATCGCATACAGACGTTGATAGCCACCTACAAAAGCGTAGTCTCCGTCTGCGGATATCACTATGTCGAAAATGCTAGAATCCAAGTAGCACCCCCCTACCTGGACTGCTACACCGGGAGCGGAAACATCGATGATCTCAAACTCACCCCACCGCGTGCCAACGTAAGCATAGTCACCCGAGACGGCCACGGCCCAGGGCTCTCCACTGGCCTCATCATGTCTCCCGACAACTACCGGTTCGGTTGGGTCAGAAAC
>Ga0272441_10008123_pt1 | contig 16775 bp, 16 predicted proteins | sample SSMProp6N_FD_193582 | JGI IMG/M metagenome (GOLD analysis project Ga0272441, IMG submission 193582) | Marine sediment archaeal communities from Little Sippewissett salt marsh, Falmouth, MA, United States - SSM-Prop-6N | ecosystem: Environmental > Aquatic > Marine > Wetlands > Sediment ...
ACCGGGCTTCTTGAACCACCGATTAGAACCGAGCACTCCCTACGGTCGACTCGGATCTAATCCTTGGATTGTTAGGCCCAATTTACCTTGTGGGATCGGCCTTGCCAATCCGGTTTCGATTCGACCATTTACGGTTTGCTTCAACCAACACTTCATCCAACCCGGCACAGCATCGACCCGGCTCAACCAACTGAGCCTGGCAAGGTCACCCCCACGAGTCCGGCCTCCAAGGCTGAATCGGTTCAATCACCTTCGGCTTGCTTCAACCATTCCCGGCCACTTGCCAACCCCTTCTTTTTCATGGGGCCTAACGGTGAGCGTGAGGCTCAAAATGGGGTGCGTCCCCGCGCCCCATTTTGTAGCCCTCCACGCTCTTGTTATGAGTCCTCTTCTTTCCTCTTCTGGGGATTGGTGAGGCCGAGCTCTCGCTCGGGACCGCAGGCATCGTAAAGGTGCCAGAGTTCCCGCGTGAGGTTCTCATAGCATGCGCCTTGCGGGCGCATGCCGCGCTTCCGAGCGCAGAACAGGAGAGGGCCGTCGACATCGTCATCCTTCGCGCTCCGCTCAAGCAGCGCGAGATCATCTTCCGTGATGGGCTCCACGTCAGCGGAGCCCCAGTGGAAGAAATCAGGGCAGTGGATGAAGAACTCCAGTTCGGGAGTCCAGCCGAGCTCGGATTCGAAATCGTAGTCTGCCGCGAGCTTCAGCACGCGGAGGATGAAATCGGTGTCAGGTCGTGTCATCATCTCATCATCTCATAATCCGCCCCTGAACCGCAAGTGACCCGCCGCGGGTCACTTGTCGTGTTCCAGTGGATTGTTATCCGTCTTCCTCTCTTTCCTCTTCTCCGAACATTTCAGCGAGTGTGTGAAAATCCGGGGCAACTTGCACTGCGTGGGATTCTTCCATTGGAATGAAGGGGACAGCGACCACCGGCCAAGGTTCGCCTTGCCGAGTGTCGAACGCAAGAAGTTCGCCTCCGCCATTGCTCCCAAAGCCAACAAAGCCGGGCAGGAATTTCTCAACCTCATAACCGTGGTTGTACTCCAGAACTTTTTGCGCTGGCCAGATCTGAAACCAGAGTGGCTGGACGGGGAGTTCTCCTTCGCCACCGTTACACAATTCCAGAAAAGTAAGATATGCCTGCGGAAGAGGCAGCCCCGATCCTGACAGGAGCGCATCAACCGAATTCGGCGACGAGGGTTCCGCTCGCGACCAAGTCTTGTCAGACGAGATAATCTCTCGAATAGTCATTCTTCCTCTCGGATAACGTCAGCATTGAACCGCTTCGGAAGCCGCGCTTCGCGCGGATTTCGAAGTCGTGTTCGAATGCTCCGTTGGGTTATCTGTTTCTTCTTGTGACAGCAAGGCCTTGAAATCCTGGCCGCAAAAGGGACAAAACTCCGCTTTTGGCTTCGAGACGAGGGAAGAAGGGTGGAGAACGCGGAGAAGTCTTTGGCCGCAGGTGGGACACCGCAGGCGACTGTGAAGGAACCACCGCGCCGCCACGGCGGCAAGCCAGGGAATGATGAGCGCGGGGATCACGATGACGGGGCGGAGAGCGACGCCGAAGACAAGAAGTAGCGCCAGCGCGTTGGCGGGCAAAAGCACCAGGATGTTGAAGATCCAAGTGAATGCTGTGATGGGTCTATTGATCGTGCGCTCGTAAGTCATGCGTTTCTCCTTCATGCCCAACGATTTCACTGAGCCGCGAGAGAGACGCGCGCTGAAAACGCGCGGGTCACTCGTCGCGCTCGAGTGATTTGTTCGAGCTTCGTTGCATTTCTTCCCGAGTCGGGTCGCCTTGCCATCCGAGGAAACGCTTCCCAAGGAGTTCAGCGGGATACACGTATGTCGACATGCCCATGTCCCACTCGTTTCCGGGGAGGAATTCCAAGACGGCCAGCACGCGCAGCCTCAAGAGGTGCTCCTCGGTCTCGATGCTCTGAAGGACTCCGCCCGGAACCTGATGTGTGGGGACCCAGGTGAACCGATACAGGCCTCCACCCTTTCTTCCGTAATCCATGAACATGAACACGTGGGGATCCAGCTTGCCCGCACCGAAGCGCTCAATGATCTCGCCGACGGTCACACGCCCCGGAAGGTCCTGCATTTCTTCCTGAGTGAGCGTGGGCGGAGGTCGATTCCAAGCCCAGTCGGTATTCCAGGTTGAAGCGGCGGGGACGTCGAACGGCGGGTCAATCGGTGAGCGGCAACCCGTCACGAAAAACAGGATCGTCATGAATGCAGCATGTCTCATGATCGTTCGAACGGTGTGCCTCAGCTTCCGGCGCGGCCACGCGACGGTAAGCTGGAGGCATCTTGTTCGCGCCCTCACTGGTGCCAGCGCGTTCACGGTCGGCGTGGAAGCCGACCCTCCAGCTCTGCTTTCTCTGTCTTCTTGGAGGGCCGGGTTCCACCCCGGCCGCCAGCCGCGGTGTCCCTGTGCCTGCTCCTTCCCCTTGTCTTCAGATCTTCAGTCCGTCGCGAACGATTGCGTTCAGGCGCGCTGTCAAGCGTCGCCTGGAACGCTTGGTTGGGTGTCATCCTTTTCTTGATTATCGCTGTTCTTAGGCGCGGGTTTGCCTTCCGTGAGCCGGAGCCGAGACAGCTGGCATTTCGCCGTGAGGAAGGCCCCCGCCCCGAATGCGCACACGAGGATCAGCGCTCCCAGGCCACCCACCCAAATGCTTGCGGGCAGAGCCACGAACAGGGCGAGCACTGCGAAGCCGAACCAGCTCCCCGCTATGACCCAGTCTCGGTTGGTGCGAAAAGCCTTGGCGGGCTCTCCCTTGATTTTCCAACTACCGACGAAGAACATTGCGTTCTCCCTTGGCACACCCAACGTGACTTCTCTGGCGCGGCGCGGGTAGCGACGTCGCCAGCAGAAGTTGGTTGGGACCTTTCTAAGAACGCCTTCACTTCGGTTTCCGTCTTCAGGCGCACACGGGTGCCCCTGAATTGTTCGAGGAGTTTCCTGTGCCCCTCGTGAGATCTCCAATCGGTGCGAGTATGGTATTGAGACGCCCATTCCACCAGCTTCCGCAGTCCTTCCTCCGATTCCTCGCGTTCCATATGGGCCTTTGATTCAGAACCGCGCTTGAGCAGCCTCTCCTTGCAGATAGGCCATTCTATGTCGAGCCAGATGGTGCGATCTGCCCGATCCATGAACCGAGCCGCTAACTCACCAAAGACGCCTTCCGCTATCCAAGAATCGCCACCTTTTGCCTCCGCAATCATCGCATCTACAGTTTCCGGCGGCCTCTTCTTGTCAAAGCCTCCCGGCTCCCAGAAGATGTGGTCAAGATGAATGACAGGACCGGCGTCCATTGCGGCCAGTCTGCGCGCCAGCCACGTCTTGCCGCTGCCGCTGTTCCCGATGATGATCGTTCTCGTCATTTCATTGTCCCAACGCCGAGCGTGACGATCGTTTCACGCCGCGTCCGCGCGGTGTGAAACGTATCTGTCCACGCTCTTGTTGTGCATCTCACTCCTCCGATAGAGTCAGCTCCATCTGCACGGGCAACTCAGGGATTGGCTCGCGCAGTTTCGGGAGAGTGAAGACGGGGGACGCGCGGAGCGCATCCTTTCTTGCCTTCTCGTCCCTCTGGCCTGGCTCGATCTGATTGAAGTTCCGGGGTCTAGGGTTGTCGTAGAGGGCAATGTCCAGAATGTACGCCTCATATCGCCGGCCGTCACTCGGGGCTCTGCTGGTGTTGTGGTCGACAAGGTGAATCAACCTCAGGTCGATCAATTCGCGTATTGCCTGTCTCCCTTGGGGATCGGAGTCCAGGTCGTCCTTCGGAATGAGGAACGCATTGGTGCGTTTCTCGTCATACACGTAGCGCTTGATGCGTTTCAGGCAGCCCTCCAGTATCGCATCCTCGTCACCAGAGTCACGACGCATGGATTCCATCTTGCTGCCGAGGTTGCCAATCGCCACCTCGTTCACCTGCATCTTGCCAATGGGTGAGTCCGACGACACTGCTGCGTTGGCAAGGGACACGAAGAGAGAAAGAAAGTCCCGCGGCACTCCCCCTGAGGCGAGGCACAACTGGGAGAAGCCGTCTCCAGCGAACATATCATCCAGATCAATCTGTGCGTTCGCTTGAGTAATCGCGTTGCGGAGAAGATTCTGCATGAAGCTCTGAAGTTCATCGAAACTGTCCAAGGTGTAGTCCATGTCCACCTCGAAAATGTCATGCTTGAGCTCCACACCAACGTATTGATCTGCTTCCCGCCGGTACAGTTTCGAGCGATGCGTGATAGTGGCAACCTTGAGGAAGAGCGCTGTGCCCTTGGTGAGGCGATGTATGTAGTCAATGAGCTCAGGCTGAATGGGCTTCTGAATGAAGTAGAAGTCGTCCATCACGAGGAAAATGGGCTCGTCCTTGAAGATCTTCGCGACATCGACAAGCAATTCCTTGTAGGCAGGCAACTCCAGCCGCAGGAACGCCAGTTTGTCCTTAGGCAAGGAACGACTTATCTTCGTCGACTTGTTTCGCCCCGCCTTGGCACCGCCGCCCACGCCGTGTGCCTTTCCCTCGGCCTTTATCTCCTGCGTGTAGCCTTCGGTGCTTTCGACTTCCTGTGTTTCTGAGTCCGGCTGGTGAAGGTACTCACGCAGGATCTTCACGTGGTTGTGCAAACTGCGCACGGCGGCGAAGCATCGGGGCCGCAACCACCATAGTCGGAGTTCGCATTTGATCCGTTCCTCGAGTCGGCTGAACAGCTGAACCAGAATGTGGATGAGGACATTGGGGAAAGTGATGTCCTTGTAGTCTTCGAGATTCAGATACAGATCGAGGTGGTTCTTGTCGTCTGCTGTCGACTTGACAAGAGACGTCTTGCCAGCGCCACGGCGACCGAAGACGACATGGTTCTGCTTCGAGACGAGCCTCGTCTTGAAATGCCGCGAGTCAACGAAGGGCAACCCCGCGGCAGGAGATGCGCGCAGGTTCTCCTCGATGTACGTTACGAGCTTGGCGATCTGTTCAGCCTTCATATCTCACCATGCACAACGGCACCGGTGACCGGACGCGCGGTCAGCGCGGTACGGTCCACCGGGTGGTTCGGTTTCCCATCTTTGTCGTGATCCTTGTCCCGATCGTTGTCTCTCTCCCATCTTTGTCCGGATCTTTGTCCGGATCGTTGTCCCTCTTTGTTGGCGACCGAGTCAGTCTTCACCCCTACTTCGAGAACTTCGTCGAGAACTATCCCGATCTGGACTACACTCGAGAACTTTGTCGAGAACTATCCCGAAGTAGTTCTCGACAAAGTTCTCGAAATAGTCGGTCCGTTTCAGTTCTCGACGAAGTTCTCGATCTAGTTTCCCTCGGACCGAACGTTTGAAGTGAGGCTTTCGGCGCGCTAGCGACGAATAGCCTCCACTTCGTTGTTGGAATCCTCGCCGACTATTTTCCTGATCGGGTCGTGAAGATTCTTGATCTTCCATTCCTTAATCATGCGTTCAGTCTCTTCCATGGGTGGTCGAGGGTCAATCTTCTCAAATTCCTCCGAGTAAACCAGACCATGGTACGGACTAGTGTTATTCACGAGGACCTTGTCCTCGTGAATGTCATACAGACTGTGGTGAAGGCCACCCCGAGTGAAGACGATGTATCGGGTCTGAACAAGTTGAATGGTTGGGTTCTCGGTCTGGTCTCCACCTTCTGAATAGTTCCAAAATATGGCATCTGAATCGTTGATCCCACGTTCGATCTGAACGTTCTCTACATCTGTGGTCGCGGGAAATCGGTAGAGGTGCCACGACGGATCCCCGAATCCGGCGGAGTCAGCGAACAGCGCAAACCACGTCTTGTCGTCGGGAGATTTGAGTTTCTGGACGAAGACCTTGTGATCGGGACCAACCTTGATCTCGATCTCGCCCATTTCGCCACAGCCGCAGAGGAATGCGGCGAGTAGGATTCCTGTTACGATTCTTCTCATATTCGATTCCAACGTTAACCTGAGGCGCGGGTACCCCCGTCGCCTCCAGGTTTCTGTTGTGCCTTCTCGGATTGCCGTTTCATCGATTCTGCCGCACGCCGTCGTGCCATCTTGAAGGCGGCAGGCACGAGGGCAAGGGGGCACATCCAGCCAGCTGTGCCGAGCAATCGCATGGGCCAGGAGTCAGCCTTGTGAAAGGGGTAGAGCAACACGAAGAGACCGAGGGAAAGGACGAGAGGCAGACCGACGTAGCCAACAATGAGGAAGAACTCGACGAGGTCGTATCTGAACGAGCGAGATTCCATTTCTTCCGGCATATGATCGTCTCGATATCCGGCACAACATCTATATTTTAGACACACCTGTCGCAAAGACGGAAATTGGCCGTCTTAGCCAGTCAATATGGATGATGTCGGGAATACGGGGCGTGGTTGGCGACCCCATTTCCCCTGTCAAGTGCATCATACTCCTGCTTCTACGCGAATTTCAAGTCGAAACATGGCTGGACGCCGCCGGAACAGGGAAGGGCGGCGTGTTGGCGGTGCAGAGTTGTCTGGGCGGGAGACAGCAGGGCCGCAGCCTGAGCGCGGACCGCGGTCGGAAGTCGGAAGGCGGAAGTCGCCACATCGGCGGCTGCGCCGCCAAGTGGCGACTTGCCGCGGAGCGGCGACGTGGGCAGCCTGAGCCGGGATTGTGGGATTGGGGGACGGGGGTTGCGTGCGATTGCGGGCTTCCTCCTTCGCTGAAGCTACGGAGGACATGACGGCGAAGCGCCGCGGCGCAGGGCGAGGAATCGCTTCTTGAGTTGGGTTTTGAGCGCGAGGTAGAACTCGCGAGCGCGCCCGGCGGGCGGCTTGAAGGGGAGTTGCAGTTCGTTGGCGGGCAAGGATGGTAGTCGCTCGGCCAGATCTTGGGCGGTCGGTTGAGCGTCCTGCTCTTCAACCCGGTCCGTGGTCTCGGCGGCGGCGGACATCTCGGGCAGATCGATGGGGCTGACGTAGCCGGCGGGCGGGAGATAGGCCTGGTAGCGGAGAGTTGATTCGATCTTCTTGTGTCCGAGCGTCTCTTGGAGTTCGCGGATGTGGCAGCCGGCACGGAGTCGCGCGACGGCATAGCTGTCGCGTAGGGTTGTGCAGGAGACGTCCTTGAGGATTTCTGCATCGCGCGCGGCGCGTCGGACGATGCGTTCGACGGTCCGTGCGGTCAGGTGCGTGTCGGGCTTTGCACCGGGGAAGACAAAGGCGTTGGGCTCGCATTGTCGGATGCCTGCGTCGAGCACGGGCAGCAGCGCGTCGGGGATGCGGATCGTACGGGTTTGGGTGTCGCCGTGGAAGCGGATGTTCAGTTCGCGTTGTTCGGTATCGATATCGCGCCAGCGCAGGCGGCAGGTTTCGCCGGTTTTGAGTCCGCACCCGTACATGAGCGTGATGAGCAGCCGGTCGCGCACGGTTCGTGCGGCGTGGATCATTTGGTTGGCTTCGGCGGGAGCGAGGATATCGCCGAGCCTGCGTCCGCGTTTTGGGGTACGGATCCGCGCGGTGAGCGCGCGGCCGCCGAGCTTATCGAACGCGGTGCGCAGCACGCAGATATTGGCGGCGAGCCAGGACCAGGACGCGTGTTGGTCGGCGAGCAGGGCGAAGAAGCTGCGTGCATCCTCGCGGGTGGCGAGGCCGGGGTGAGAGGGACGGCGGTGGCGCCGGTCGAGGAAGGTTCGGAACGCGCGCAGGATCTGGCGGTAGACGGTGAGGGTGGAGCGACGAAAGCGGTGGCCGGTGAGTTGCCGTTGCACGGCGCGCCAGAACGTGGGCCAATCGGGGGTGACTTGGTTCAGATCGATAGCGAGCGCGGTTGCCTGCGCGGCGGCGGGTCCGGCGGGCGGCTCGAACCGCGAACGTGGCGGGCGATACGGCCGGCCGTCGAAATACACACGGAGCAGTCCTTCCACGGTCAAGCGTCTCCTTCGCAGCAAACGTCTCCCCGGTATTTTTCAACTACGAAACACGCGAAATACGCGAAAGGGGAGTCTCTATGTTTCGCGTGTTTCGCGTATTTCGTAGTGGATACTTTCTTCTGGTCTGGGCATTGTTGCCGCGCCGTTGTTGTTGGGGTGCTCCTCTGGAAACTCTGAATGAGAAGATCGTCTTGAGTAGTGCCCGAACCCAGTCGTGTCTGCGTGTCGGTTGCCGGACGGGTTTCCGATTCGCGGTTGGCGCGTCGTCGGGCAGGACGGGGCCGAGCTCGAAGTTGTCGACGGGGCTTTCGACCCCGAACGGGCCGGTCTTGAGCACATGCGTGTAGATCATGGTCGTTTCGAGCTTCTTGTGCCCGAGCAGCTCCTGGATGGTCCGGATATCGGTACCGCGTGCGAGCATGTGCGTGGCGAACGAATGCCGAAATGTGTGGGCATGGACGTCTTTGCGGACACCGGCCTTGCGGGTCGCGCGTTTGATCGCGGTCTGCAGCGTGTTCTCGTAGGCGTGGTGCCGCTGCTTGCGGCCGCTGCGCGGGTCGACCGAGAGCTTCCTTGAGGGGAACACGTATTTCCAGTGCAGTTCCTTGTTCAGGTTCGGGTACTTCTGCTCGAGCGCGTAGGGCAGGTACACGGTCCCGAACCCGTCGCGCAGGTCCTGTTCGTGCAGGATCCGGACCTTCTCGATCTGAGCGCTGAGTCCTTCGGCTGCCATCTTCGGGAGCGGCACCGCGCGGTCCTTCTTGCCTTTTGCGTCACGAATGACGATGGCTTTGTTCCGGAAATCGACGTCTTTGACACGCAAGCGCAGCACCTCCATCAGGCGCATGCCGGCGCCGTAGAGCAGCACTGCCATGAGCTTGCGGGTCCCGGTCATGTGGGCGAGTATCGCGTGGGTCTCCTCGACGCTCAAGACGACGGGCAGCCGCGCGGGGCGTTTGGACCAAATCACATCCTTGAGCGCGCCGGGCTCGAATTCGAGCACCTGTTTATAGAGGAACATGAGCGCACAGAGCGCCTGGTTCTGCGTGCTGGCCGCCACGTTGCGGTCGGCGGCGAGGTGGGAGAGGACCTCGTTGATTTCCGGCGCGCCCATCTCGCGCGGGTGCCGGAGCTTGTGATAGTGGACGTAGTCCTTGATCCAGCCGATGTAGGTGTGTTCGGTCCGGATCGAATAGCCGCGCACGCGGATTGCGCGGCGGACCTGCTCGAGCAGGCGCGGCTTGCGGGTCGATTGCGCCGGTCTGCTCGTTCGAGGTGGGCCGGGGAAGCGGACGACGTTGTCCGGTTTGTGCGGGGTGGGGGGGCATGCGGGTGCGGGTGATGGGCTCATGGTTGGGTCCTTTCGTTGCGTATGTAGTGCCCCTGATTTCAATATCCAATATCCAACAGCCAATATCCAATTTCCAAGGCCAGAAGCTATCGTCCTTTCCTCTGCGAGGCCGGGTTGTTCTCCGTTCTTTTCAACATCCAACAGCCAACGCCCTACGCCCAATGTCCAACGGAGATGGAAGTTGGATGTTGGGTGTTGGCTGTTGGATGTTCAATCCCCTTCCCGCAGAACAGCCAACCTCCAAGGTCAGATTCTAGCGACCCTTCCTCTTCTTGGCCGTTTCGATGCTCGTGAACAGAACGGCGATCAGTTCGTCGGTTTCCTTGATGAGGGGGACCAGGTTGGACGCCGGCTTGATCATCTTTGCTCTCTGGATGATTTTGAGCCAGATCTGCGTTTCGCGCAGTTCCTTGAGCGCCACCTTGAGTTTGTGTACGAAATCAGCCTTTGATTCGGCGCTCTGGCCTTCTCCGTGGTTTGGTGCCGGCGATGTGCCGCTGCGCAGGATCTGCCCCGAGACGTGTTTACCGGCCTTTGTCTCGGGGAGGGCCTCGGAGAGTGCAATGATCCGAACAGCGTAGTCAATCAGGCGGTCTTGGAGATCGTATCTCTTTTCGTTGGTCATTGGATATTCCTTTCCTCTGCGAGGCTGGGTTGTTCTTCGTCCTTTTCAACATCCAACAGCCAACGCCCAACACCCAACTTCCAACCGTCTTGTTGGATATTGGCTGTTGGGTGTTCATTTCTCACTTTGCGCCTTTCCTGCCCGCCAGTATAGTCCAGGGGGTGTAGCAAAATACGCTACAGGCCTGGAAGAAAATGAAAGAATTTTCACGTGCTCAGTACTTCAGGACTCGGCGGATTCTCGAGCTGATCCGTGCGGGCACCCGCGGCGGCCGGTATCCGAGTTGCGTCGATCTGGGTCGAGAATTGGGCGTCTCGCGCTGGACGGTACTGCGCGCGCTGGATTTGTTGCGTGACGACGAGAACGCGCCTATTGAGTATGTGGCATCGCGGCACGGGTACCGGCTGACGGACGAGACGTGGTCGTTACCGCCGGTACAACTGAGCCGCCGCGAGGTGTTTGCTTTTTCGGTAGCGGGCAAGCTCTTGCGCAGTTTTCGTGGGACGCCGCTGGAATTGGACATCGGGTCGGTGCTTCGCAAGATTGGCGAATCGCTTGAGGGCAGTGTGACGCTGGAGCTGGGCGCGTTGACGGAGCACCTGACGGTTCTGGGCGAGGACTATGTACCGCAGGACGCGGGGACATGGGCGGCGGTTGCGGGTTGTGTGGACCGGCGCGAACGGATGCGGGTGCGCTACGAGCGGTTTGACGGGCAGGTCGGCGCGTACGAGCTGGAGCCTTACCATCTGGTCTTTTATCACGGGAACTGGTACGTATTGGCGTGGAACGCGGCGAAAGAGCGGACAGCGACCTTTGCGGTCTCGCGTATCCGGCGGCTGCAACCGACCGGTGCGCTCTTCGAAGTGCCTTCGGGCTTCGATGTTCAGGCGCACATCCGCGCGGCGTTCGGGATCACGGGTGGGGAGAAGCCGTTTGGTGTGCGTCTGTTGTTTGCGCCGAAGGTGGCTGCGTACATTCGGGAACGGGTCTGGCACCCGGACCAGAAGTTTTTGAACAAGCGCGACGGCGGTGTGGAACTGCGTTTTCGAACGACGGGCTGGAAGGAGCTGGTGCGCTGGGTCCTGTCCTGGCAGCCGGACGTGCGGGTGTTGGCCCCGAAGCGGCTGCGGGAACGGGTGGCGGAGAAGATGCGGGAAGGGCTGGGGAGAAGTCGGAAGTCGGAAGTCGGAAGTCGGAAGTAGGGACCACAGACGGAGCGGGACGATGACGGGACGTAAGTACAAGTACGAGCGGTCGGATTTTGGGGCGTTACCGGTGAAGCTGGAGCATTTGGATATTGGCTTGAGCTTTGAAGGGGAGCGGGTCGAGGGCGAGATCGTGCTGCACATGACTGCGGCGCGGGAGCTGACCGAGCTGGCGCTGGACGCGCGGGATCTGGAGATTCGGTCGGTGGAGACGGCGGAGGGCACAGGGCTGGCGTACGATTACCAGCGCAGCGAGAATCGATTGGTGGTGAGCTTACCGGACGCCGTAGCGGAAGGTGCGCGGTTTGCGGTGCGTGCGCGCGCGGCCTGCGTACCGTCGTCGAACATACTGGAGGGCCTCTACAAGGACACGACGCCGAAGGGCAGTCCTCAGCAGTACATGTCGCAGTGCCAGCAGTGGGGGTTCCAGCGGATCCTGCCGATTCTGGACGATTGCCGCGCGAAATGTACGATGACGACGACGCTCGAGGCGGACGCGCGCTACACGCACCTGATCAGCAATGGGAACATCGACCGGGCCCGCAACCCGGACGGCAAGCCGGTCCCGAAACCGGGCGCTCCGTCACGGCAGGTGATCACGTACGAGAATCCGGTCCCGATGGCGCCGTACCTGTTTATTGTGTGCGTGGGCACATGGGAGGAGTTGGCGGACGAGATCGTGTATCCGTCTGGCCGGCGTGTGCGGCTCGAGTACCTGGTCCCGCCGGGCCGCGCGGCGGGTGCGCGTGTGCCGATGGAGATACTGAAGGAATCGGTTTTGTGGCAGGCCCGCACGCAGGAGTACGAGTATCCGGGCGAAGTTTACCGCACGATCTGCATGGAGAAATCGAATTTTGGCGGCATGGAGAACGTGGGCAACACGACGATCGTGACGGACGCCGCGATGGTTGACGAGTATACGGACGACCAGCGTCTGCTCTACGCGCACGGCGTGATCGTGCACGAGTTCGAGCACAACCAGTGCGGCAGTGAAGTGACGATGGAGACCCCGTTCGACATGTGGCTGAACGAAGCGTTCACCGTGGATGTCGAGCGCCAGTTCATGATGGAGGTCTTCGATCCGGACTTCATCCGGCTGGACGAGGTGGACGGCATTCGCGGTCCGCTGCGCGGTCCGCTCGCGATCGAGGATGCGGGCCGGCTCGGCAACATTGTTCGCGCGGGCTTCAACGATCCCGACGAGCTGGTCGACGGTGTGACGTACGTGAAGGCGGCGGAAGTGATTCGGATGCTGCGCCTGGTGCTCGGCGCGGACGCGTTTCGGGCGGGCAAGAACCTGTATTTCGAGCGGTATCATGGCGGCAACGCGAACACGGACCAGTTCTTTGCGTGCTTCGAGGAGGTGAGTGGGCGGGAGCTCGGCCAGTTCAAGAAGGAATGGCTCTACACGATCGGCTATCCGCGCATCGCGGGTTCGTACACGCACGATTCGGCCAGCGGGCGGCTGACCGTGGAGCTGACGCAATCGCGCGGCGGGGAAGGGGGCCTTTTCCACGTGCCGGTCAAGCTTGCGGCCGTAACTGCCGACGGCAGCGTGATACCCGAGACCGACACCGTCGTTGAGGTCACGGACGAGACATGCTCGGTTACGTTCGAGAATGTGGCGGAGCCGCCGGCCTTCGTGTCGTTCAACCAGGACTATTCCTTCTACGGCACGTTCAAGGAACGGGACGTTCCGGAATCGCGGCTTGCGGCGAGAGCGCGGCTGGAACCGAACGCGTTCAACCGCGTCGAAGCGGTCCGCGAGCTGACGGACATTGAGCGGATCAGACTCGTCAAGGACATCGACGCGCCGGTCGGCGAGGCATGGCTCGAGATTCTTGGCGAGTTGATTGCACAGGAGGGGGTGCCGGCCGGTCTGAAATCCTATCTTTTGCGGATCGACGAGCAGCCGATGGACCGGTCGTACCTGACCTGGTACCGCGAGTTGTACGCGGCGCGGCGCAAGCTGATGGCGGCCGTTGCGGACCGGCACATGCCCGTGCTGCGCGCGGTGTACGAGGCGCTCGACACCTATGTGGAGGACGCGCATCCGAACGACGGGCTCGAGAAGCGCGGGCTCAAGGCCGTGCTGTTGGGCTTGATCAACGCGGCGAACACGGAAGAGACGCAGACGTTGGCCGAACAACATTTCCGGCGGGCCTGGAACATCTCGGACAAGACCGCGGCGCTCAGTGCCGTCTATCGCAGCGATCATCCCGAGCGCTTGGACCTGCTGGCCGAAGGCTTCGAGCTGTGGCAGCATCGGCTCAGTGCGTATGCGAATTATCTGCGGCTGATCGGGCGCGGGATCCACGAGGATGTGTTCGAGCTGCTCGCGCGCGAGGCCACGCGTCCGTCGTTTCGGCTCGAGCACCCGACTTTCCAGCGCGCGCTGTTCCTGCCGATGACCGCGAACAACAAGATGCTCTGGACCGATCAAGGCATTGCGTGGGTAGCGGACCGTGTGATCGAGTTGGCGCCGATCAACCAGAACACGGCGCTGCACCTGCTTGCCGCGTTCCGGCACGTGCACAAGCTGGCCGAGGACTTGAAGCCGAAGGTGTTGGCCGCGCTCGAACGGATGCATGCGGAGGTCGACGCGGTACAAGCTCCGTCGGTTGCGGGGCGGGTGGGCGCGTATTTGAAATTGGAAACTTGAAATTTGAAATTTGAAATTCGAGGGAGATTGCTGGGGTCGTGCGCGTTGCGGTGGCTGCTTGCGTTCGGCGTGCTGGTCCTTGCTTTGTTGGTGCTGGGCCCGTTTGAGGGCAGAGCCCAGACAGGGGACACCTGGCGCGGGGTCGACCGGATCGTGGCGGTCGGCGACGTGCATGGCGACCATGAGCGATTCGTGCAGCTTCTGCGTGCCGCGGCCGTAGTGAATCGCGACAGCGCGTGGATTGGCGGCCGCACGCACCTGGTGCAGGTTGGCGACGTGTTGGACCGCGGGCCGGATTCCAGGAAGGCCGTGGATCTGCTCAGGAGTCTGGCCCCGCAGGCCGAGCGAGCAGGCGGCCGAGTCCATGCGCTGATCGGCAACCATGAAGCGATGGTGCTCCTCGGGGATCTTCGCTACGTTCATCTTGGCGAGTACAAGGCATTCGGCGGCAAGACGGGGCTGCGCCGCGCGTTCGGCGCCCGGGGCGAATACGGGAGCTGGATCAGACACAACGACGCGGTGATCCGGATCAACGATGTCCTGTTTGTGCACGGCGGTATTTCGCCGGGCTATGCGCGCCAATCGATTGCGCAGATCAACGGGAAGGTCCGGGCCGAGCTTGTCGCGGGGCAACCGGCGGAAGGAACGGTCGCCATGGACCCGAACGGTCCGCTCTGGTACCGGGGTTATGCGACGCGCGTGGAATCCGAGCTCCAGAAGCAGCTGGCGCAAGTCCTGGCAAACTTCGGTGTGCGCCACGTTGTGGTGGGGCACACGGTGTCGAAGACGGGCATCCAGACGCGGCTCGGCGGCCGGATCATCATGATCGATGTCGGCTTCTCCCGCACCTACGTCGGCGCGCCGCCCGCCTGCCTGTTGATCGAACAGGGCAAGTTCTTCATCGTGACGCCGACCGCAAGGCGGCGACTGCCTGTCGCCGCCGATGCTGTAACCAGCCCGTGACAGCGCATCGCCTCGCGAGCTGGTCCCGCGATTCCTGCTCGCCTTATCCTGCATCTGCTGCTAGCCCAAGTTCGTCAGTTTGGGCATTGGATCGGAAAAATCAAGCGCGCCTTTCGCATCCTCGGAGCTGAATCGTTGGGGAATTCGCGATTGAAGATCGCCCGCAGGGGAGCAAAGGGGATGTAGTCCCGAACTGGGGGTTGCGCGTTGGCGAGTCAGGCGGGAAACTGTGTGCATGTTTCTGAAGCGCCAACGCAAACGTGCCGACGGCGAGGAGTACGATTACTGGTCGCTGGTACGCACGGTTCGTACAGCGCGCGGTCCCCGCCATGAAGTGGTAGCGCGCCTGGGTAAGCTCGACGGTGTCAAGCAGAAGGCGGCTCGTGGGTGGCATGATCTGGACGCACTTCTTGAAGGCCGTCCTGTTGCGCAGCAACTGGAATTTGGCGAGAACGCTGCGGCCCCACTATGGCGGCAGGTCAACCTCAAGCAGCTACGCGTCGAGCGAGTAAGACAGTTTGGGCGAGTGTACCTGGGACTGGCTCTGTGGCGTCGGTTGAAGCTTCACAAGCATCTTGCCGATTTGATGCCGCAGGGGCGAGAGCAAATCCAGTGGGATTTGATCGCGTGTATTCTCGCCTTGGGGCGATTCTGTGCTGAGCCCAGCGAATTGGGGGTTGCGGAACGTTGGTACGAACATACGGCGCTGGAGGATCTGCTGGGAATCTCTGCCGAGAAGATCAATGAGACACGCCTGTATCGTGGACTCGATCAGCTTCTCGAACAGAAAGATGCGCTGTGTGCACATCTCCAAGAGCAGTACGAAAGTTGGTTCGGGTTGGGCTTCGAGTTCCTGCTTTACGACGTGACCAGCACGTACTTCGAAGGTCTGGCTGCGCGTAACACTCTGGCCGCACGAGGTTACTCGCGGGACCATCGCCCGGACTGCAAACAGGTCTGTATCGGACTGGTCGTCAGCCCCGAAGGGCTGCCCGTGGGTTATGAAGTCTTCGCCGGCAATCGTAACGATGTGACCACGCTCGAAGAGATGGTCGAGTTGATGGAGCAGAAGTACGGCCAAGCCAAACGCGTGTGGGTCATGGACCGGGGAATTGCCAGCAAAAAGAATCTACAATGGCTGCGTGAACGCGGGGCCCATTACCTGGTGGGCACGCCGAAAAAGCACCTCAAGAAGTTCGAAGCTGCCCTGCTGGACGAATCGGACTGGACGGCGATCCGGGCGGGGCTGGAAGTCAAGATGGTTGAAACCCCTGAGGGAACGGAACGCTTCATTCTGTGTCGCAGCGATGATCGGGCCACGAAGGAACGCGCCATGCTCAAGCGCCAGGTCGATCGGCTACGCGAGCAGCTGGAGAAGATCGATGCTTCCTTGCGTCGCAAGCCAAAAACCAACATCGGCCCCACCGAACGGCGTATCGGTCGATGGATGGGGCGGTATCCAGCCGCGGCGGCGGTCTTCACCGTAGAACTTGAATATGACAACCAGCAGCATGCCTGCGCCCTGTCCGTGCAGGAAGACGCCGATCGTTACCAGTGGGCCTGTCGTGCTCACGGTGCCTACATGCTACGGACCAACTACGTTGAAGGGGACGAAAGCGACTTGTGGAAGTGGTACATCCAACTCACGCAGGCCGAGGCCGCCTTCCGCACATCGAAGACGGATCTGAACCTTCGGCCGCTGTTCCATCAGATCGCCGAACGTGTTCAGGCTCATATCCTGGTCTGCTTCTTGTCGCTGGCCATGTGGCGTGTACTGGAGATGTGGATGTCGGCCAAAGGTCTCGGTTCCTGCGCCAGGCAGCTACTCCTCGAACTCGATGAACTCCGATCCATGGACGTGGTTCTGCCCACAAAAGAGGCCGGAGAGGTCCGGATGCGCGTCGTTGCCAAGCCCGAAAAACCGTTGGCTCAGCTTCTCTTCAGGCTTGGCATCGAACTGCCTAACGTGCCAAAAGTTATCGAGAATGTAGTCCCGAAAATCACATGAAAATCGACCAGTTTACTAAGAAATCGAGGAATGACTGGCCACAACTGACGAACTTGGGCTA
>Ga0272441_10008124_pt1 | contig 16773 bp, 18 predicted proteins | sample SSMProp6N_FD_193582 | JGI IMG/M metagenome (GOLD analysis project Ga0272441, IMG submission 193582) | Marine sediment archaeal communities from Little Sippewissett salt marsh, Falmouth, MA, United States - SSM-Prop-6N | ecosystem: Environmental > Aquatic > Marine > Wetlands > Sediment ...
TGGAATGCCGCATACCCGGGGCACCCCTCAATTGCATGGTCACGCATCAGATTCCGGCAGAACTCCTTGTCGGTCTCCAGCCGTGCGGCTTCCTTTCGCGGCCCGATGCATGGAATCCCACGGAGAGCGAGGGCATCAGCGAGGCCCGCCTCCAGAGGGGCCTCAGGACCAACGACCGCATATTCAATTCCCTGCGTCTCTGCATATGCAGCAACCTGTTCTATTTCCGTCTCTTTACAGATGTACACATCTGCAGAAAGTGCAGCTATACCGGGGTTTTCTTTCCCCATTACAGAATAGATTTCAACATTGCTGCTGCGTGAAAGGGCATCAGCAAGTGCATGCTCTCTGCCCCCTCCACCCACAACAAGAATTTTCATATTCATTATTGCAGTGCAGACTGCTAAAAGGTTATTATTACGGGAGGAGGTCAGAGACGCGGACAAGCGGAACCAGAGTAATTCCGGCGTCCGCGAGACGCTCAGTTGCACCCTGTTCGCGGTCCACAACCGTTACCACCGTATCCACCACGGCACCTGCCTCCCGCAGTGCAGTGATGCCGTACATGACGCTGCCGCCGGAAGTGGTCACATCTTCAACAAGAAGCACATGCTTTCCCTCCACATCACCGATGATCGTGCCACCCACACCATACGCCTTCTCGCCCTTGCGGATGATCGCATAGGGTTTCTCTGATGCAAGAGAGGAAGCAACGGCAATAGGCACCGCTCCCACCGCAACGCCTGCCACGCAGTCAAACGGCCCCAGTTCTGCGATGGCACTCCCGATTGTTGCGAGCAGACCCGGCTGGGTTGCCGCATCTTTGATATTGATATAATACGTGCTCTTTGCCCCGGAGGCAAGCGTAAATTCGCCAAACTGTATTGCCCCGTAGGTAATGAGGGACTCTTTCACTGTTTCAGACATCTTCGTTTCTACCATGGTACATCTTTCACTCCTATGAGATAGCCAATAATATTTACCCCGCGATGGAGAAGAGGGGTCAGGATAAGGATCCAGATCAGGATGAGCGGGGTGATGGTTGATATGACCCAGGAATAGTTAAAGAGGAGGAGCAGAACAAATGCTCCCACCACCAGATCATACTGGTCTGCAATCAGCCATTCCTCACCACGCGTCTTGTTGAGACGCCGTTTCGCAAAACTCTTCACCATATCGCCCAGGAGGGCGCCTGCGGCAAGACAGACGACCACCGAAGGGGTCAGAAGCGAGAGCCCGAGATATGGTTCTATTGCCACCTGAACCATCCCAATGACGATTCCAGAGAGCACACCGCCAAAAAACCCCCGCCAGGTTTTTCCGTCACCCAGCATCCGTCTCCCGTCCCGCCAGTTTCTCCCGTTATCAATCGGCCTTCCGCCGCCGAACACCGCTGCTGCAGAATTGGGAACATAGGCAGGAACCATAATCCAGAACGCGAGGAGCAGAGAAAACAAAATATCATATATGGTAATAGCTATTCCTCCCCGGAGGTACAGAATATAAGACTGAAAGAAATCATTAAGGTATCGGATTTCTATTAAACATAGATATTGTCGGAAAAACAACCCTTAATACAGACGGAAGGGAAAGTAAAGACTGGTTGATTTTACATAATTGATAAGTCCGTGATGTTCAATGGTATTAAAACAAACAACAAGCCTGTGCCCGGTCTGCGGAGCAATCTTACCGGCAGACATCGTAGAAGAAGACGGGCAGATCTATATAGTACGGGAATGCCCGGAACATGGTGTCAGCAAATATCTCTACTGGTCCGATGCAGAGATGTACAAAAAATTTGATGTCTTCGAGGGAATCGGACCTGGTATCGAAAATCCACAGAGAGAAGTGGCAAAGGGGTGTCCACTGGACTGCGGATTGTGTACAAACCACAAATCAGGGACGCTGCTCGCAAATATCGATCTGACAAACCGCTGTAACCTCGCCTGTGATTTCTGCTTTGCAAACGCCCATGCATGCGGATATATCTATGAGCCACCATTTGATGACATTGTAGCGATGATGCAGATGCTGCGGGACCAGAAACCGGTGCCTGCTCCTGCCGTGCAGTTCTCCGGTGGAGAACCGACCATGCGCGACGATCTCTTTGCCATCGTCAAAAAGGCAAAGGAGATGGGGTTCAGTCAGATACAGATCGCAACAAACGGTATCAAGGTGGCACAGGATCCCGAGTACGCGAAAAAACTTGTTGAGGCAGGAACCAGTACCCTCTACCTCCACTTTGACGGTGTCACCCGACAGACAAATCCGCTCATCAAGATCAGCAAAAAAGTGATTGAACACTGCAGGAAAACAAACCTGGGGGTTGTGCTGGTACCAACGGTCATTAACGGCAGAAATGACCATGAGGTGGGAGATGTCATCCGGTTTGCTGCAGACAATGTTGATGTGGTGCGAGGTGTGAACTTCCAGCCGGTGGCATTCACCGGTGCCGCCTCGGCAGACAATGTGGCACGCGAGCGCGTGACCATCCCTGACCTTGCGGACAGAATCGAGGAACAGACCGGGGGCACCATAAAGAAGGATTACTTCTACCCGGTGCCGTGCGTGTTGCCCTTCACCGACCTCATTGAGACCTACACCGGCGAACCACATGTGCGCTTCACCACCCACCAGCACTGTGGGGCAGCAACCTATGGGTTTGTTACCGATGACGGCCTTGTCCCGATCAATGAGATGGTTGATGTGGACGATTTCTTTGAAGCGGTCAAGCAGATGGTGGAAAAACTGAACCACGGAGAAGGTTCCCTGAACAAGTATAAGACGCTCATCGAAGGCATCAATGAGATGCGGACATCACTGAAGAACAACAAAGTCAGCAGCAACACGATATTCTGGAAGATATTAGCGCAGACCCTCGTCAAACACGACTTTGCAGCACTGCGGGACTTCCACTGGAATGCCCTTTTCATCGGCACCATGCACTTCATGGACAGTTTCAATTATGATACGGCACGTGTACAGCGCTGCTGCATCCATTATGCCACTCCCGACGGCACTCTCATTCCCTTCTGCACCTACAACAGCGGTCCGGTATACCGCGAAGAGATCTGGCAGAAGTATGCACAACCCATCATCACAAAGGATGAAATTGTCGACCCCGACGCCATTGACGAAAAGTGATACAGACAGGACACACAGACAAACATTCCCTCTTTTTTCCCTAACTACGGAGTATACAGATGATTCACATTGTTCCCAAACCGACCGACACACCGGATGACAACTCCACCGGCATGGTCATTCACGCGCTTGAAGAGCGCGACTATCCATACGAACTGCTTGACCTGGACAGAGTCGACCCCTTCTCACCTGACATCACGGGAGAGACCATATGGGTGTGCGGCATCAAACAGGACGGCGTCCAGTTTGAAGTGATCAGCGCGCTTTCGCTTGCAAACCGCATGGTAAACGATCCGCATGCGATCGCGGTCTGTGCGAGCAAGGCACAGACCACTGCCCGCCTGATGGCAGGAGGCGTCCCGACGCCGGACACAGTATTCACCGGTTCTCTTACAGAAGCAGAGCGGTTTCTTGCCCGGCACAAACAGGCGGTCTACAAACCCCTCTACGGATATGATGGAAACGGGATATTTCCGTTCACCAGTATGAATGAACTGCCGGACAACGGCCCCTATTATCTACAGGAATATGTGAAAAATGACCGTGATTACCGGGTCTTTGTCATCGGCGGTGTCGCGGTCGGTGCCATCGTCCGTGTCTCAGACTCCTTTGCCCACAATATCCACCAGGGAGGGTGCGGCATGGCGGTGTTGGACCTACCCGATGAGATGAAGAGAGTCGCAACCGCTGCAGCAAAGGCAATCGGCATCGATTACTGTGGTGTCGACCTTCTCGAACAGGGCAACAGCTATACTGTTCTTGAAGTCAACGGAACACCCAACTGGCACTGTATGGAAGCACCCATCCCCGACCTTCTCGCTGCATATCTCATGCAGGAAGACCAGAAAAAATAACCAATTTAGGAGATGTAATCAATCTCTTTTTCCGTCCGCCGTGCCATCTCACGCATACGTGCTGCCACACGATTCGGAGCGGAATGTTCATTTTCTTTCATAATTTCCGCAATCTCCTGACCGAGAATAAAGATTGCGTGTTTATGCTCCATCTTGCTCTTATGGACCTGAGTGGGATCGATTTTCAGGGCGTAATACTCCGAAAAGTCATTTTCCGGGTTTTCTTCCTCGAAACTGTCCTTTATCTCTGCCATTATCTTGTGGAGTCGGATTAACTCTTCCTTGTGCACAACTATCACTCACCCGTCCGCTGGTATACTCTGTTTCAATCACTCAGAAACCATCACGAAAGGAATGGTTCCCACCACCAATCATGTAGTATAGAGTATCTCTGTATGATACAATTAAGATATTGGCACCAGGTAAAAATGGAAACGATGATTCAGAAATCCATCCCCATACGAATATTCCGTCAGTTATGAGATTTTCATCAGTTTCAGGGAGACCGGTTTTTTAACGATCCCGGAAAAATCAGGTGCCGCGATATATGCGAGATCTGCACCGAACGCATAATCCACCACTTTCTGGTCCACCATCCGGTCGATGATCAGGCCATGACTCCCGGGGGGAATATGGGAGAGGAGGTCATCAACCAGATCGGCATCAGATTCACCAAGAACATCACGTTTTTCCGAAAGAATCCGCGCACTATGGTTCTCTTTCACCTCTGCCATATGCCACTCCAGTGACCCGGGCTGTTTCTGGATGCGCACCTCTTCCTGGTGTTTGCGGGCCCGTTCACGCGTACTGGAGTCAATCATCTCCATGCGGTGATGGAGTTCAGGGATGTCTACCTCTCCCTCTTTGTTGATGATGTACTCAACGGGGATCTTGTTCCGGAGGGGTTTGATGATCTCTTTGCGGGACATATCCTCCACGGATCGTCCCCGCGGACTGATGGCAACAAAATCAATCTCTGCTACCTGGACCAGTTCGCTCAGGATCAGATCCCCGCCCCGATCACCATCGACAAACGCAGTTGCGGTCTTGCGGTTACAGAGATCAACAATGGTCTGCGGGACGTTGGTCCCTTCAACGGCAACAGCATTTTTTATGCCGTATCTCAGGAGATTGATGACGTCGGCGCGTCCTTCCACCACAATAATGGCTTCAGATTCGAGTGCATTGGGTCCTGCAGGCAGTTTTTCCTCCCCTACCTCAATGATCTTCTCTATTCGTGATGATTCACGCACCGAGTCCATGATGTCATTGGTGTCAATCGACCCTTCATCAAATGATTCGAGCAGCAGAACTCTTGCCCGGTCAATGATCTGCTGACGCTTGGTCACACGAATATCTTCGATACGGTCAACGGATACCCGCGCAATACACGGGCCGATACGGTCGATGGTCTCAAGAGATGCGGCAAGAATGGCAGTCTCCGCCTTGTCAAGAGATGAGGCCATGTGGACAGCGCCTCTGGTCTCTCCTTTCACACTCTCAATCTGTACGTCAATCCGCCCCATCCTGCCGGTACGCTGGAGCTCGCGGAGGTCCAGTTCTTCTCCCAACAGACCTTCCGTCTGGCCAAATATCGCACCGACAACATCAGACTTCCGTACCACCCCCTCTGCTTCTATTTTCAGGTGTATGAGATACTTCGTGGTATCCTGTGAATGCATAAAATAATCCTCCAGATAATATTGAATATGCCGTGCTCCGGTACCTCTGTACTACACAGTGAGCAAGCATGCTTGTAGTTACAGTCCACGGATATATAAATGAATTGAAATCCAGCCAAAACAAATCGTTCCGTCAATACAGGTGCCACCCGCACCCGACACCAAACGGAGCAGAACAGACTCATTACCGCTTTTCATCCGGTATACTCGTTGGATCTCCGGGGGACACACAATACCGGGGGAAAACAATCACTCGTCCGGGATATCATTCCTGTTGCTGCAACAGGGTGTCGATAGTATTGAGAAATGTCTCTTTGTCCATATCATGGATACAGACACGTTTAACAGACGACGTCTGACCGCTGACAATCGTAACAGATGACTTTGGAACGTTCAAAACAGATGACACCAGTGCAACGATTGCTTTGTTTGCCTTTCCTTCCACAGGCGGTGCACGAATACTGCACCCGACCGCGGCACGCCAGACATTCACTCCCGCAGGGAATGCCTCACGTCTGGCATTGGCATGCACATCGAGCGTGCAGTACACACAGCCATCTCCACTCTCTACGGCACATGCTGCTCGCGTCATTTGAATCAGATAGTATATGGAAAATGTAGCCTGGCATTAACAAACATGGATCATCTGTGGCATGCGCCATACATCACCTGTTCTAAACCCATTGCCAGGCCGCCTGTTGCACACCCGGGTTGTCCCATGGATCATATCCAGAACTTCGTCAATCGATCACCCGGGGACCTATTGGTGTGCCCTGTCGGCAGGTACTATTTGGTCTCTGGTGATTTATAGCCTCTGCCGGGTACCCAGAGTCCCTCTGTCCGGCTGAATTCATTGGTGATATACGAGAGGTGCCCGCCGACACAGGTGATGCGGGGAAATACCCCCTGCATCCCTTCATACGGGGTCCACCCGGCGCGGGAATGGAGACAGTCTGCGCGAATGGTCTCCGTTTCGTTCCGGGGGTACAGGGCAAGGTCAGCAGGTGACCCTGCCATGAGGGTTGATGCAGGAACCCCCAGCAGGTGTGCAGGAGTATAGACCACCTTCTCCAGAAGCGAGGAGAGCGCAATTCTGCCCCGGTATACCTGTGCCAGAAGCAGGGGCACCATCGTCTCCACGCCCGGAATCCCGGACGGTGCTGCTGAGAAGGGTTCTGACTTTTCAGCGACCGTGTGGGGCGCATGGTCGGAGGCGATGACAGGGATGGCGTCCCACATCTCCCAGAGCGCTTTTCGTACCGGTTCATGCCGGACAGGCGGGTTCACCTTGCAGTGGCCTTCCGGGACGGTGCCATGCTCTTCGATGGAGAGGAAGAGGTGGTGGGGCATCACTTCATACGTGGCAGGTGGCATATTCATCGCCGTCTCTGCACTGAGAGGTGCGGAGAGATGACAGAAATGCGCGGAGAGCCCCGGGGGGAACCGGGCCGCAAGCATCTCCATGCACGCCTTCTCCCCCGCTTCCGGACGAAGCGCTGCGTGCGCCGCAAGAGAGGTGTCATCCCCGGGGATGACGTCCTCGCAGTGCAGGGTCACAAGGGCATCGAGGTCGGCAATCTCTGCAAATACCGCCCCGAGTTCTTCAGGGGTGACGGCACTGCCATAGCTGGACGCGGCAGCAAAGGTCTCCCCGAATGCAAGGGCGCCTGCTTCCCAGAGTCCCGTGATGTCAGATGCGCGGGAGACATATCCGTTGATCCCAAACCGGCAGTAGGCGTCACGCGAGGCCTCTGCCACCCGCCCGGTGAATGCTGCCGTGTCTGTCAGGGGCGGGATGGTGTTGGGCTGGTCGACGACCATGGTGACACCCCCGGCAAGGGCACTCTGTGTCCCGGACGTCCAGTCCTCCTTGTCACCCTGCTGTGTTCCGCCCCGCATATGTACGTGCATATCAACGGCGCCGGGGAGACAGAGGAGACCGGTGCAGTCAATCACCCGGTCGGCCCGGAGGGCCGCCCCCACATGGATGATCTTCCCCTCTGCAATGGAGATGTCTGCCACCCGTCCGTCGGGCAGGAGTGCTCCTTTCAGCACACATTCAGCGTTCGTCGTCATTGTGCTACCCCTGCCATATCCCTTCTGCGCATACCTGTATATCCTGCCATACCTGCTATACCATTTTTCAGTGTATTGCATAATGATTCTTCTTCATTTTTCGGGAGTGCCCTAGTGGCGGGGTCTCTTCCGACAAACAAAATTGTTGAATCACAGAATAATACAAGACTGAACAGGCAAGGGAGGGCAGATCCTCCCTGCCGGGCCCACCAAAAGGGGATGAGTCGCAGGGGGGAGGGGTGAGCCTCCCCCCTTGCTCCGGATCGGCTGGCACCATTCCCATTCACTCACCCTCGCCAAGCACCCGCTGAATATCTGCCTTCTCCGCATACCAGACCTCAGCAAACTGGTGGGGATAATACCGGAGTTTCGCTTCCCTGAGACCGGGGATTCCAAGATCTGACTCGCGATTGATGAATATGTATTCCGTATGCTCCTCCAGATATTTTGCCGTCTCCTGATTGACCGCCTTGTAGTTGCCCTCACAGTCGGGAAGCCCTTTCTCAAAATGGATCAGTGCTGTGTCGTCACTCATCCCCTCAAAAACAGAGAGCGCAGATATTTCCCCGTCCACGCGGACGATAAGACCTTCCAGACCCAGTTCCTGAAAATGTGAGATGCAGAACAGAACCGCCGCCTTCTCATGGGCCAGCACCTCATTTTCCTCGCAGTGTTTCCATTCACACCACTTCTCCAGAAAATCCTGAATTTCCGGCAGATTACCGCTGCTGACCGTCTCCACCGTGAACGGACAGTTCCTGCTGAATTTGTTGATATGCTTCCGAATCCCCAGATATCTCTTTCCGGGAAGACGGGCAAGGTCACCTGTCAGATAGATATAGTCAAAGAAGTCCCGGTCGGCGTGCAGACGAAGTCCGGGGTACTCATGGAGGACCCAGTCATGCGTGGGACGGTCGAAGATGTAGAACGGGCGGTCACCCCCTGTTTCTGCCGAAAGACGCAGCAGGTCACACAGCAGGTCCGGGTCCCGTGGCCCGACGGGTGCATGAAAGACCCTCTGATCGTTGATGACCGCCGATATCAGGAGTGAGCCTTCCACATATGCATAGGAATTGTGGGAATAGTCCTGCCAGGCAATCATCGTGGTGAAATTGTTTTCACTGTGGATCTGTGGAAACCGGGAGAACATCTCACGAAAAAATGCCCCGTCCTTCATCTCAACCGGACGGAAATCATCAAGGGTAAGTGTCATTGTGTAACTCCGGTATACTTCATCGGGACAGAGTCCTCCATCACGGTAAATCCAAGTGGTTCATAAAAGTGATACGTCCCCGGTTCTGCCACCAGTGCAATCCAGGTGATCCCGGCCCCCTGGCAGGTTGCAACCAGTTCTCTGATAATGCGACTTCCAATCCCCCGTCCCCGGTAGCGGGGGTCCACCACAACATCCTGGATATAGGCGTCAGAGACGCCGTCTGAGAGCACCCTGCCCATGCCGACCGCCCGGTTTTTTGTATCGGATGCAACGACGACGGCAAAACTCCCGGAGAAGATGAGAGGAATAATTGTGTCAGGATGCCCGGTGTCTTCCCACCATCCGGCAGTCCGGTACAGTGCAACAATCTCTTCCATATCCCACGCCGGCACAATTGCTACTGTTATGTCTTCGTTGTTCATTTCATCCCACCCAAGCTGAAATCTGTCAGAGGTATCTTCAGCAGGATGGCATATAACGGTGACTCTGACGGGACCTGCGTATTGTATCCCCTCTCAGAGCATACATCAGCAAAAAAGGAAAAATACCAAAAAGGAAAATATCAACAGACCCGGGGCACCGGGTCACCGACAGGGGCTTCGATAAACCGTTCTCCCCCGATAGGGGTCTCAAGAATAACTGATTCGCCCTCTTTCACCACACCGATGATCGCTGCATCTTTGCCCTGCGGGACGGAACGAATGGCAGCGAGGACTGCCTCTGCATCTTCCGGTGCGACACCCATCACGACCTTTCCTTCATTGGCCACATCAAGAGGATTGATGCCTAAGAGGTCTGACGCACTCTTCACACTGCGGCGGATGGGGAGGGCCTCTTCTGTGATGCGCACCTGCACCCCGGACTTCTCCGCCATCTCATTGATCGCATTTGAAAATCCACCGCGGGTCGGATCCTTCATGGCATGAATATCTCCCGCGGCGAGTGCCGCCTTCACAAGCGGCCAGAGGGGGGCCACGTCTGACTCGATCTGCTCACCGAGGTCAAAGCCCTCGCGGTGCGTCATGATGGCCATTCCATGGTCGCCGATGGTGCCACTCACGATGATCACGTCACCGGGCAGAAGCCCACAGTCGCGCACCGGCGTCTCTGCAACACCGACACCTGCCGTGTTGATGGCAATACCGTCAATCGCGCCCTTCTCAAGCACCTTGGTATCGCCGGTGACGATCGCTGCACCGCATTCACCAAGCGCTGCATCCATTGAGGCAACGATCTTTTCGAGGACCTCGATATCAAATCCCTCCTCGATGATCATCGCGCAGGAAAGTGCTATCGGGCGTGCGCCCATCATCGCGAGATCGTTTACCGTGCCGGATACTGCAATCCTCCCGATATCTCCTCCGGGGAAGAAGAGCGGTTTCACCACGTGGCTGTCTGTCGTAAAGACCAGGTTTGTTTCGCCCAGGGGAATGACCGCACCATCATCCAGTGCCTCAAGCCCGATACCGCCTGCATTATTATTGGTATACCGGGTGAGTGTCTCACCCAGAAGTTCAGAAAAAACTGCGCCGCCGGCGCCATGCATCAGATTGACTTTCATTCATCATCAACTTCTATCTCAATATTCGTCACGCATATTTCGCGTCCTGCAACAATTTGCGGAAGTTTTCCACAGTTCGGGCAGACATACTTCTCATCGCCCTCATAGCCGCAGGAACAGACGGTCTTCACCGGAATATTCCGATATTCAAGAACAGCGTCCTTAAACAACTCGTCCTCCTCACAGAGGGCAGAAAACAGAAATTCGACCTGCTCCGGGTTGATCATACTCATCTCGCCAAAATCGGCTGAGATCTTCCGAACACCGGTCGCGTTATTTTCGAGGGCAGCACGCTTTGCTGTCGCATAGATATCATATGCAACCGTGTACTCGTGCATTACTCCTCCATTGCTGCGTATACTTCTTCAAACACCTTGAGCGTCTTGAGTCCCTCTTCCCTGCTCAGTCTCTGGATTGCAAACCCAACGTGAACAAGGACATATTCACCGACTTCAACATCAACAAGGTCAAGGCGCACTTCCTGTTTGAGGTCGCCATAGTCGACAACGCCTATGTTGCCATCTTTGATTTCGAGGACTTCAGCAGGTACTGCTATGCACATATCATTTCCTCCTGCACATACCGGAAGTGGTATGAAAAATAATTCATGGACGCCGGGAAGGAGATTTGAACTCCTGAGGTGCGAACACCAGTGGCTTTCAAGGCCACCGCCTTTCCGGGCTAGACTATCCCGGCCCATATAGTAGTCTGCGCTCCGGGTTAAAAAAGTGGTGTTATTTGCGAATGGATGCCCATCCGGCGATACAGAGGGCAAAGATCAGCACAACCACGGGAAACGGAGACTTTGTAGGCTCAGATTCCGGAACGGGGTCGCCAAATTGCGTTGCTGCACCGGGATCACCCGTAACAGATTTGGCATTGGTTACGGTGACGGTCACTGTGCCTGCATCGCCTGCACGCACAGGCTCGACCTTCAGATAGAGCGCCCCTCCCGCAGGAGTCACCGTGAATTCCTCCGGTGCACTGCTGCCGGCGTCATCCACCCGCACCGGCGAACCGGCACCATCGGTGTAATAGACCCGCCAGTCCATGCCAATTGAGGTACTGACTCCGACCATGCCTGAGAGCGTCTCCGCGGTGAAATATGCTGGAGTCTCCCGTGATGCTGCAGCAGACGCAGACACCGCCTGCGCACCGGAAGGGACGCCCGGTGCGGCCGTCGGTCCTGCGACCGTTGGCTGGGTCGCTACCGGTTCATCGAGATAAAACCCGACGCGGGTGATAAAACGCGCCTCATTATTCCGAAAGTCCGAAAACTCGGCAAAATATCTCCCGGGCCCGGGTACTGCGATATCCTCTGAGAAGAACCCGCTGTCATCGGTCCGGATATAGCGGGGCCCGTATACCGTATCAGCACGGCTGTCTGTCACTTCAATCTGCAGGCCGGCCGACCCGACGTCAGGGGCACGACCACGGATTTCAAGCATATTCTCCGATGTCTGGGTGGACGGTGAGAGGATAGTGATCTCATCGGACCGGTCAATCACCTTGAATATGACCGTCCGATCAGACCCGGAACTCAGAGGATAGTCCATGACGTCCTCCTCGATCTCAAACTTATAGGTCCCTTCTTCCAGCGCAAGCGTCTGCAGCTGAACGGACCAGGTACCGTCCTGCTGTATCACAATGGCCTGGGACGTCAGTTCCCGTGCCAGCGGCTGAACTTCATATAACTGGAGCCAGGTGCTGTATCCGGGGGGAAGGGTGCTTGTGCCCCCTATCGTAATGATGTCACCGCGATACACCTCTTTCGGGCAGTCACACTTGATCTCGTATGCCGATGCCATTCCCACACAGAGAAGGATGACCCCAAGCAGGCATGCCACCTTTTTCATATCCAGATGCCAAATCATTGTACACTAATGATAACAGACGCAATACAAAAACCTCTCGCATGCTGGACGGGAACAGACCGGTACAAAGGCGAGCAGATCTCCTGCCTGACAGTCATCTTCCGGAGCGGCGGGTGCAGCTGGAACCAGTGCCTGATGTGCGGCTACCGGTTTGAACGTACCCGCACGCAGCACCCGGATGAGCTGCTTGCAGAACTGCGTGGACAGCTGCGCTGGGTCTCGGAGAACCACCCGTCTGAAACGTACGGGATGGTGAAGATCTTCACGTCCGGTTCCTTCTTTGACCCGCGGGAAGTGCCACCGGCGTTCCGTGATGACGTGGCGGCGCTCTTTGCGGGCAAGGTCGTCATCGCAGAGACGCGGACTGAATATGTCGCAGAGGAACCACTCATTGCCTTTCGCGAAGGGCTCGAAGCAGGCGGGGAGTCCGCGCTGTATGTGGCAATGGGCCTTGAGACGACAAATGACTACATCCGGGAGAAATGCATCCACAAGGGGCTCACCTATGATGATTTCAAGGATGCAGTGGAGACGGCCCGCCGTGCCGGTGCCGGTATCAAGACCTACCTGATGATGAAACCGCCCTACCTCACTGAACGTGAGGCCCTCGAAGACATGAAGACGTCCATCCGCGATGTCATCCCCTACTCCGATATCATCTCCATGAACCTCTGCACCATCCAGTCCAAAACAGAAGTGGAGCAGTACTGGAGACAGGGGTCATACCGGCCGCCCTATCTCTGGAGTGCACTCGATGCCCTGCTCTCAACAGACGCGTATGTGCAGTGCGACCCGGTCGGCGGCGGCAAGCGGCGGGGACCACACAACTGCGGGGAATGTGACAGAGAGATTGTGAAAGCAATCAACGAGTATGTCCTCACCGGAAACCAGATCCACCTGAAGCGCTGCGTGGATGCCGGATGCTCCTGTGTGGAGGAGTGGCGTCATGTGCTGGAGAATGAAGAGCCCTGGTGCATGCCGCTGACGAAATAGTCCGGAGCTGTTTCTCCGGGTGAATACCCACCCCATATCTTTTTTCGACCCCGGCATCCGGGAATCGCTCTATTCAGAACCCTGTGCACACATACAGAAACGGTTCACAAAAAACAGTATTCGGGAGAGGGGGAACCCGATAAAACGATTCCCCTGTGAAAAGAAAAGGAAGACCTATTCCCCGAGATACTTCGCGAGCATCGGGAGGAAGGTCCCTGCATCACTGACCACACCGATGGCCTGCATCGTCCCGCGGTCCATCAGTTTCGTAACCGACGCCGGGTTGATATCCACACAGATCGTCTTCACGTAGGACGGCAGGCAGTTGCCGACCGCAACGGAATGCAGCAGGGTGCCGATCATGATGACCATATCAAGGTCCTGGAGGTATTCGCGCATACGGTCCTGTGCGACCATCACATCGGTGATCACATCCGGGAGGGGCCCGTCGTCACGGATAGAACCTGCAAGGACAAACGGCACATCATTTTTGATGCACTCGAACATGATGCCGGTCTTGATCACGCCCTGGTCCACCGCATCACGGATGGAACCTGCCCGGATAACCTCGCTGATCGCATAGATATGGTTTTTGTGGCCGCCTGGCGCGAGCGTGCCGGAATCAAGATTCATCCCAAGAGAGGTGCCAAAGAGGTTGTACTCAATATCATGGGTGGCAAGGGCATTGCCGGCAAAGAGGACGTCCACATATCCCTCGCGGATGATCTGTGCGAGTGCCGGTGCCGCACGGGTATGGATGATTGCAGGCCCGCCGACGATACCGATCTTTCCGCCCCGGTCTTTGAGGCAGCGCATCTCTTCTGCGATCTGCCGGATGACGGTCTCACTGGGGCGCTCAGAGGAGACGGTGCCGTGCATGAATTCAAACGTACTGACCTTGCGTGGACGCTGAGGCGGTTCGACGCGGACACCGGCATCACCCATCACGACACAGTCACCGGTCTTCAGTTTGGACATCGGGGTGCAGATAGCCCGCATCTCTTTCGGAACAACAACGATGAGGCAGTCCATCTCGATTGCCTCCACCCGGAGCCATTCCCCTTCATACTTGACAAGTGTCGGGTGATTGGTCGTGGAATAGAACCCCTTGGGAACAACACGGTCCGCCTCCGCTGCCGCAAGGGTGACGTCCTCCACCTCGGGCGGGCGGGCGCCGAGACGGTGAAGGACACTCAGGATCTCAGCGAGGAGTGTTTCTTCATCGGCACTCACAAGAATACGAGCATAACTCTCGTCCTGCTTCTTCTTCCCGATATCAAAGACCGTGATCTCAAAACTGCCGCCCATATCCATAATGGCATCAAAGACACGGGTCATAATGCCGGAATCAATGATGTGGCCTTTCAGTTCAATCTCCCGAGAATATTCCATATACTATCTATTGGTAACCCCCATCATAAAAATGACCTGATATATCCCGCGCCCAACCACCCAGGAGGTCTGCATTATAGAGAGAGGAGGACCCTCTCTGCAGCAAGAATATCTTCCGGTGTATTGACATTCACCGCAAGACGGGGAGAATCCATGAGAATCATCGCCTCCTCCTGTGCCTGGCCGACCTTTGCGCCATGGACGATATTGAGACCACATGGCACCGCGTCCACCCCCTTGAGCTGCTGCACATAGGCAGGGGTGGCCCTCCGCTCGACCACCCGTGCGGCGGGCACCCATACCGAGCAGGCGTCGGTGCCTGCCACGCGGTACGCATCCAGCACAGATGAGATGATCTCAGGCGTGATACCAGGGATGTCGCTCACCGATGTGACCACCGGCTCTGTTATGTCCAGTGCCCGGATGCATTCGGTAACATCCTCCACATATCCCGCCCCCTCTGCCCGGAAGGTGGTGATGCCATGTGCCCGGCACCAGTTCCCCGTCTGCGGCACTGACGGGGAAAGGAGCGCGATGGGCTCCAGTCCTGCTGCATCAAACGCATCGATGATGAATTCAATCATCGGCCGGTCACAGATCCGCAGGAGCGGTTTTTCCCCCCTGTTCAGCCGTGTGCCCCTGCCACCGGCAACGATCAGGGCAAGCATGCGTCCAGCGCCTCCAGCAGTGTCCGGTTCTCATCACGGGTACGCACCGCGATACGCACATGGTCCGGGAGGCCAAAGGATGCGCAGTCACGGACGAGGATACCATGCGCGAGGAGGCGCTCTTTGAGCAGAGATGCATGGACCGGAGATTGGAAGAGAAGGAAATTGACCGCAGACGGACAGACGGACAGGCCCCGGGAGGCAAGGGCACCGGCAAGGAAGGAACGCTCCTCTGCAATCCGTTCCCGTGATGCCTCCAACTGGTCTGCGTGGTCCAGGGCAATGCGGGCATACCCTTCTGCATAGGCATTTACGCTCCAGGGGGGACGAATAGCCTCAATTGCCGCGATCAGGTCAGGACACCCCACGCCCCAGCCAAACCGGATTCCGGGGACACAAAAGGCCTTCGTGAGAGAGCGGAGGACAAAGGCATGCTCGGAGCATACACCGGTGACACTCTCTGCAGGGTCCGCAAGGTCGATGAACGCCTCATCGATGAAGAGAAGCGTTCCCGCGTCCTCATGTGCCTGAATCTTTTTCATGACCTCCGGTCTGGGCACCAGTGTCCCGGTCGGATTATTGGGGTTGCAGAAGAATTCCATCGCTGTCCCGTCCTGTGGGACGACAGGGACAGCGCCTGCGCATTCAACAGAGACCGCATATTCCCCGAAGGTATGCGCAGGTACAGAGACACGGTTACCCGGGCGCAGTACGGCCTGACAGAATGAGCGCATCAGTTCGACAGACCCGTTTCCGACACATATTTCATCCGCCGTTCGCCCTTCAATCCGCGCAATATGTTCCTTCAGTGCGGCATACCGATTATCAGGGTAGGAAGATACCGCAATTTCACCCGGATTCCATGAAAAAACAGGTGGAAATGGGTTTAAATTTTCACTAAAATCAAGTACAACACCATACCTGCTGCCGGGAGCGAGGTGGGTCCTGCCACCATGCTCTGTTTTTCGAATCCGCCGAAATCTCACATATAGTCGTCTATTTACAAACAATTGAATATTTGGGCATATGTTCGGGGGACACCACGGTTCGAATCAATGCGCAAGATATATATACCACAATATTTAATGTTTAGATTGTCTGAAGCAAGTCTGTCATATAGCACCTTTATGTCAGACAATTGGACCACTAAAGGCTGCCAAATGTCAGACACTGGAGATAACTATGATGAAACGCATCACGATTCGTCTACCCCCGCAGCAGGTTTCTATGCTCGAGAAACTTGTCGAAGCGGGGCAGTTTCCAACCGTATCTGAAGCGGTGAGATACGCAGTCAGGGAACTCCTGGAACAGAA
>Ga0272441_10008125_pt1 | contig 16769 bp, 22 predicted proteins | sample SSMProp6N_FD_193582 | JGI IMG/M metagenome (GOLD analysis project Ga0272441, IMG submission 193582) | Marine sediment archaeal communities from Little Sippewissett salt marsh, Falmouth, MA, United States - SSM-Prop-6N | ecosystem: Environmental > Aquatic > Marine > Wetlands > Sediment ...
TGCCGCTTAATTCCTTGTAAATCTCCTCCATTCTTTCCGGGTTTTCTGATTTCTGTTTTTTCTGAATTTTTTTCAGAATTGTCATGACAATCGGTACAACAATAAATAAGAAAATTGGGAAAATCAGGAAGATGTTTTCAAATTTTTCCATAAATTACCCTGTCAGCTTTTACTCCTTGTCCTCAGTCTCTTTGGATGAACCTTCGTCACTGATGCTTTGGCGCATGTCCGTATCAGCCTGGATATTTCTCAATCTGTAATAATCCATAATCCCGAGATTTCCGTTTCTGAATGCAGTGGCTATGGCTTTGGGAATTTCAGCTTCCGCGAGAACAACTTTTGCTCTGTTTTCCCGTACAAGGGCGGACATCTCCTGCTCCCGGGCCCGGGCTGCGGCTCTCCTCTGCTCAGCTACGGCCTGGAACCTGCGTTTGTCCGCCTCTGCCTGGTCGGCCTGCAGTTTTGCCCCCACATTTGCCCCGACATCCACATCAGCAATATCAATAGAAAGTATCTCAAAAGCAGTTCCCGCATCCAGACCTTTTTCAAGAACCCTCTTGGAAATCTGATCAGGATTTTCAAGAACATCCTTATACGTTTCCGCTGATCCTATGGTTGTTACAATACCCTCTCCGACACGGGCGATAATTGTCTCTTCCGTTGCCCCGCCCACAAGACGCTCTATGTTTGCCCTGACTGTAACCCTTGCCCGGGCCCTCAGCTGGATGCCGTCCTTGGCTACAGCATCAATGGTTATCCTGCCTTTTTCAGGGTTCGGGCAATCGATTACCTTGGGATTAACACTGGTTTTAACAGCATCCAAAACGTCCCTGCCTGCTAAATCAATAGCTGTGGCACGTTTGAAATCAAGAGGGATATTTGCCTTGTTTGCGGCAATAAGGGCTTTGCTTACCCGGATTACGTCGCCGCCTGCAAGGTAATGAGTTTCCAGAAGGTCGGATTCTATATTTATACCTGCTTTTGAGAGCATAATTCTGCTGTCGACAATAAGCCGGCTTTTTACCTTTCGTATCCACATTCCGACAAGTTTGCCCAGGGGAATATATGCGCCTGATAACAGGGCCCTGAACCATAGGCCGAAAAACTTGATAAATATTGCAATAAAAACAAGGGCTACAAGGCCGATAACAATATATATAACTAACATGTTCAACTCCTTTCTCGTACGATTATTCTGCTTCCTTCAACTTTGCTTATATAAATCTTTTTACCTTTCTCGATATATTCTCCGCCTGTAACAGCGCTGAATCTTTTTTTATCAATCAGAATATTCCCTGCCGGCCGTAAATCGGTTACGGCTTCTCCCTCTCTGCCGATGAGGTCGGAATATTTTTCCGCTGTATAGGAAGTATACCCCTCCTCAGGGTTTTGATTTTTCTCGAGGATAAGCCGTTTTCCCATGAAAGATTTGGGGAATATTTTAAAGTATAAAATAATCAGCAGGGGTACGAGAATAATCGCTATAATTAAAAAGATTGATCCTATTCTCGGCCCAGCCCTTCGGTATACTAAAATTATACTGCCGATTATGCTCCCGCCGCCCAGGGCGCCGACTATGCCCAGTGCAGGAACAAAAAATTCTATAATGATCGCTGCTATACCAATTACAAGGAGGGTAATTTCAATCAGCATCCGCAGCCTCCCTGACAATAATTCGATTTCCGCTTATCTCCACAATTTCAACAGCAGTGCCTTTCTCCAGAAAATCACCTTCTGTTTCAACAGGAATAATCTCTCCGTTGAATTCAGCTTTGCCTGCAGGCCGCAGAGAAGTTGCAGCTGAACCTTTGCTTCCCATAAGGCTTGTTTCCAGATTTTGGGGCTGAACTTGAAAACCCCTGGAGCTTTCCTGGGATTCCTGAAGGATCAGCCTGTTGAAAAACGGCGCCCGCTGGAAAAACCTCATCAGCAGCCCGAGAATCCCTATTGATGCAATCAGGCCTATTCCTACGCTGAGAAGATTATCGCGGAATATCTCCTTCTGCCACTGAAATTCCGGAATGATAAAGTCCTGTCTGGATAAGGCAAGGGAAAACACGATAAGGAGTATCCCGGAAATCCCGGCCACGCCGAAACCGGGGATAAGAAAAATTTCAAGGACAAGAAGAATCACTCCTGCGATAAAGAGAAGAATTTCCAGGGAACCTACTGTTCCCAGCATGGTGCTTCCCATAAAAATTATCAGGAAGGCAATAATAGCTATGGTCCCGGGCACTCCGAAGCCGGGACTGGTGATTTCAAGATAAAGAGCTGCCAGTCCAGCCATGACAAGCAGAGTTGTGGCCACTGTGCTTGTTAACAGGGCAATTAACCGGTCCGGAGAGCTCGGTTCCAGGCGTTCCACCCCTGCATCGGGATCAATGCCCAGAGTTTCAAGAAGAAGGGAAGTGTCTGCTACGGTTCCGGAAGAGAGGCCGTAATCCTCCATTTCCATGGCAGTTAATGTAAGAAGCTTGCCGGATTTCGATATAATTCTCCCCTCCCGGAGTTCCAGGTTTTTTTCTTCGGATTCTCGTAGGAGATCAGGCATGTCATCCCTTGAAGCGATAATTCTTGTATCTCCCAGATAAACTTCGAGGAGTTCGACATCAGCATCAACCATAGCCAATGCAACTGCCTTGGAATAGCCGTTTTTTTCAGCAATAGCGGCCATCTGTGTGCGTACTGCGCTTACTGTTTTCTCAGGAGCTTCTTCCATCATTCCCTGGGACCCGGCATAAACAGGGGCTGCCGCGCCCATGGAAGTCCCCGGAGCCATATAGATTGCATCGCAGGAGAGGGAGATAAGAGCTCCTGCGGACCAGCTTACCCCTGTACTTGCGGGACTGGCCGGTATATAGGCAATAGTGGTTATTTCCTGAACGGAACCGATAAGAGTTGTAATCTGAAGGGCTGAATCAACTCTGCCGCCGAAAGTATCTATTTCAAAAACGATCCTTTCAGCCCCGTTGTCTTTGGCTTTCTGTATACCTCTTTGAATAAAAACAGTGAGGGCCCTGTCGATTTCGCCTTCTATAGGAATAATATATGTTCTTTTTAAAGGAATATCTCCTGTCTCTGAATAAAGTACCGGGACAGAACAGAAAAGTACAATGATAAAGAAAATAAAAATCCGTTTCATAAACGAAATATCTGCCTCTATGGAAAATTTCGTTCTTTGCTGACAAATTGTCAAGAAGAACGGAAGATCCGGGGGAGTATTCTGGGTATTTCGGATTTATATTTCTCATACTTCGGGCCGAAAGAATGGGTCAACAGGATTTCTTCATGTATGGAGCCGATGTAGAAATACACGGTCATGCACACAAAAAGCGCAAAGTAATTTACAGTCATTGAAGGAATACACCACATGATGATAAGGCTGCCGAAATACATCGGATGCCGTACCCACCCGTAGATCCCGTTTTTTTTCAGAGGGTTGCTGGGAGGTTTGTAATTACGCCGAAGCTGAGCGATCCCGATAAAATCGAGGGGTTCAGTGATAAGAATTGATAAAATAATGATGATTCCTCCGAAAATCTGGCCTCCTGTCATGAAAAAGGAGAATGGAGTGCGAATAGTATAGAGATTTTTATCAGGAAGGGTTATTAATAAATAGAGAAGGGGAAGCAGAGTGATTACAGCAAAGAGAACAAAGAAAAGCCGGTAATATTTTCGGGTTTGTCCTCCGAATATTTTTTCCGCAAAATGTTTCGCAGTAAGGCTTGCCAGAAAGGAGTGTACAACAGCCCATAGAATGAAATATATTGATATTATAAGAATACTTTTCATACTGGCAGGGGAATAGTATAGTATCTCTTGGAAAAATGATAGTGATTTTTAAGGGATCGTGTCGAGAATAGTAGAGGAGCTGGTAAGGCAATCTATGGAAAGGACTCTGGAAAATTTAGTTTTCACACCTGAACAAATACTGCGTCATGCAGAGCATATTCAGGAGGTATACAAAGAGAATCCTTCCGCTGCAAAAAGGTATTTAATAGAACTCCTGGAGAACAGCGGGCTGAAAAAATTGGAACACCCGGCGATTGAGAAAACAGCAGAGATAATCGAAAAAATCTCTGCTGAATCAGGAGAAACTCCCTTAGTTCATGAAATATCCCCGATTCAGAAAAGCATTTCTGAAGAAGACCTTACGGAAACGCAGAAAGCCCTGGAACAGGCTTCAAAAGAAATTTCTTTTCGAAAAGAATTGGAAGAATTTTATCTTCCCAAACAGCTCATTGAAGCTATTTTTGATCTCGGGGAAATACCGAAATCTTCCCAGGAGACAAATATCGGAATAGGTTTCATTGATATTGCAGACTATACCTATTTATCGAAGTTTCTCAGTCCCCTAGAGAACCAGACTGTGTTAAACGGTTTGTATACAGCATTCAATTATGTGCTTCAGCGCCACGGCGGATATTTAAATAAAATTGAAGGTGACAGCCTGATGTTTCATTTCGGCGGTCTCCTCGATATGAATATCCGAGACATGGATGAAAAGGACGCTCTGCAGTACATTGCCAGAGAGCTGTTTTATACCTGTGTAGAAATGCAGAGGGTATGTACCCTTTTTAATCAGGCAAATGATAAGTTTCTATACGGTGATGTGGATAAGGCTACGAAAGAAACACTGCAGAAGGCTTTTGATATTATAAGTGTGCTTCGTAATACCCTTGAACTGCAGTCTTCCATGAATGCCCTGTTTCAGATCCGGATCCGAATCGGCGCAAATGTAGGAAAGGTAACAATAGGCAGTTTCGGTCCTGAAGGAGCAAAACAGTGGGATGTTATCGGTGTTCCAGTGATAGATGCTAAAAGGATGGAATCTACCGCTCCTATTGGAGGCCTTCGTATTTCAGAGGCTTTTTTTGATGTTCTCCGTGATACAGGGATAGCGGAATCCTATTATGAACGGTTTCGCCGGGAAGCTTCCGCCCTTTTCGGATATTACAAGAAGATCGAAAAAGAAGAACTTTATAAGCTCAGCAGGGTTGTTCTTAAGGACAAGAAGAATGCGGAATTCGTAACATACAGTATTCAGGTAAACCCTGCCCTGCCTGAGGACCTTGCAAAGCAGACGGAGCTGCTGCTGGAAAAAGGTGAAGCCGGTGCTGCGAAAATAATAGAATTTCTGCAGTATTACCGGGGGAATAAGTATGTAATTCAGGCAATAGAAGACGTATTCGTGAAAAAAGGCATAAATATCCGGAAAGATCTTCTGCTTAAAACGATATATCCGAAGAAATACAAAGCTTTCTGCGAAAAATTAAAAAATGATAAAAAAGCAGTATTCGAATATGTTAAAAAAAAGTACTCCCTTTACAGTATCCTGGTAAAACTAGGGGAATATCAGGATAAAATTAAAAATGATTTTGCTTTTCAGTATTTTCAACTGGAAGACACGCCGATTGATTATATAAATTATAACAGCTATATCAGTAAAATTCATGAACGCGTGAAGGAGGAGTACCGTATCCGGGAAAGATCAGCTATGCTTAAACTCTACTTTTACAATATGGTCTTCCCTATGGTTTTTAAGTATATAGAAACAAGTATTCTTGAATATCAGAAAAAAGCCGGTGATCTTGAAGAACTTTAAGAGCTGATTATTTCCAGGTATTCCTGAATTTTTAATTTTTCATTGTCAAAGAGGGACGTGAACTCTATAGCCGTTTGGATTTCTCCATCCGCTGGAGCTGAACGGATTACAACCCCGTCGGTTTTCAGCATATAGGTATCAACTTTGCACTGCATTTCCAGCATAATAAACACTTTTGTATAGGCAGGTATTTCTATTTCAGTTACACATAAAAGCCCTGTTTCACTGAGATTAATGCCGACTGCCTGAACAAATTCCTCTTTAGGGAATTGTATCTGTATCATCTGATGGATAGTAAAGCGGGGTGCCTTTCGCCGTTCCTTGCCCATGATTCCCTCCGTTTCCAGTTATTTTGTAACTTTGCTGTGTTTATGTTTTCGTCCGGATAATTGATTTCTCAGGTTTTCAAATATTTTTATGTTATTTGTTTGAAACACCTGATCTCTTTGTACAAGTTCTTTCACTATTTCACAAAATTGGTCCGGAAGATTGAACGTCCCGAAATGATTGATTGCCATCCTCGGAGTAGGGCTGTGAAATGCCATATTTTTTTCATTAATACATATTTTTAAATTTTCAATCCATATTTCAAGAATAGTCTGGTCAGGGCCCATATAATTTTTATCATAAGAAAGTTTTGTTGAGTATACAACGCTTTTCATATTCAATCCTTACCAATAATGTATAGTAAAGAAAGGCAAAAAACCAGTCTTTCATGCTTTTATCCTGATTATTTCCGCATAAAAATAGAGAAAACAAGGCCCACTCCTATCACCAGGGAAAGAGCTAAACCGGCGATTCCAATTATCGATATATCATGGAAAAGAGGCGGGATCCTTGCATTTATTATGAGAGAAGATGCAGTTACTATTGATGTAAACATGATGGCAAAGGTCAGCCTGTTGATAAGCTTCTCGCCCCGTTCCAATATTTTCCCTGTGCCGTAAAGGTCAAAATCGAGTTTCAGTTTGCCTTTTTTAAGCCAGGAAAATATATCCTGAAAATTTCCGGGAGACTCTTTGATAAGATCAAGAAGTTCTGAAAAGGAGAGGAGGGTTTCTTTTCCCAGTCGAATCGGATCGTATCTGGAAAGAAGGATTTTCCGTACAAAAGGTTCCATTTCCTCAACAGTGTTAAGGTCGGGATAAAGTTTTCTGGCAGTCCCTTCTATGGATACCAGAGATTTCCCCAGGACAAAAATATTCGGCGGCAGTTTCAGATTGAATGATACAATAAGGTTAATAAGTTCAAGAAAAAGTATTCCCATGTTGATATTCTGCAGGGCTTTCGGAGCATAGGTTTCTACAATATGAAAAATTTCATATTCAAATTCCTCCCGGCTTTCGAAATTCGCGTCAAGGCATAAATTCTGCAGGCCTCTCGTTATTTTCTGAATGTTCTGGGTACTAATTCCGATCATCATATTGCAAAGATATTCCCGCTGACCCGGAAAGAGGGACCCCATCATTCCGAAATCAAGAAAGCATATTCTGTGTCCGGGCAGAACAAAAGTATTCCCCGGATGGGGGTCCGCGTGAAAGAACCCGTTTCCAAAAATCTGTTCAGCCATCAACTGGACACAGACAGCTGCCAGTTTTTTACAGTTGTAGCCCCGCTCCCGGAGAGCAGTTATATTTGAAACCGGAATACCGTCTATATATTCCATAGTGAGAATGCTTTTCGTAGAATGTGATTTTATGACTTCAGGAACATATATATCCGGGTTGCCTGAAAAATTTTCTTTTACCCGCTGAATTGTGTTTGCTTCATTAGTAAAATCCATCTCCCTGCGGATAACATTGCCGAACTCCTCGATTATTTTTCTTGTATTCAGGCTTTCAGACCGGAGGAAAACCTTTTCAAAAACGGGAATTATATTCAGCATAATTTCTATATCGGTCTCAACAACCGAAATAATTTCCGGGCGCCGGACTTTTACAACAACACTCCTCCCGTCATTGAGTGTTCCTTTATGGACTTGAGCGATTGATGCTGATGCTAAAGGTTCCTTATCAAAAGATTTGAATATTTCTTTGCATGTTTTCCCCAATTCCTGTTCAATAATTGCCAGGGCAATATCTCCTTCAAAAGGGGAAACAGAGCTCTGAAGTTTCTCGAGCTCCTGAATAAATTCGGGTGAAAGAATATCCGGCCTGCTGCTCATGATTTGCCCGAATTTGATATACGTAGGGCCTAATGCTTCAAGCACTTTCCGGAGTCTTTCTCCCCTGCTGAGATTTTTAATCCGCCGGGTTTCTTCCGGGGAGAGGTCTGATTTGCCTTTAAGCCCGGCAAACCTTCTTTTCCTGATGGAAAGAACTTCCTGGAATCCGTAAGCAATAAGAATTGTGAGTATCTGTCTGTATCTGTGTAAATGCCGCTGAAGTTTGTGGGGTCCTTTTCTCTGCATAACCTTTTATGTAGCTTCTTTTACTTTTACTTTTGCTTTTACTGATCCGCCCATGCCTTCGAGGTCTACAACTATATGCCACTCTCCTTTGTAGGGAGGCTTGAGAACCATAGGGGAAACCCTGGCCAATCCGCCGATAAAATCATATTTTTTTTTCATCCTGTAGTTCTGATAATTTTTATTATCCATAAGTTTTATATTCGCCTGTTTATCAAGGCTCACTTCAATAATGCTGTTTGAATGGGTTTTTACTTTATAATGAAGATACTCCATCTATTCCTCTTCAAAGGGATCAATATCCCAGTACTGCCATAAATTTTCCGTGATAAAAAGAGGTACGCCATTCCAGTTTTTTGTGTTCCATTCAAGGGCTCCCACAGAACCGTCAGGACGTACAGTACTCGAAAGTATTTCCTCATTTATACTTATTGAAATTTCAATAGATTCAAATTCATCTTCTGCATTGAAATCGGCTTCAGGTTTTTCTACACAAAGGTAGGCTTCTCCCGGTACAGCAAGAGATCGTTCAATAGTAGCCGACCAGGGAAGAGTTATATTATCAAAGGATTCTATTTCACCGGAAGCATTTTTGATTGTAACAGCGACTGTTCCGATATCCTGGGATCCGGCAGCAGAGTAACCTACGGAAAAAGTGCCGCTGGTATGAACAACCGGCGCTCCGCAGGAGACGGCTCCAAGGAATATAATAAGCAAAATGCCAGGTAAAAAAAACCTTTTCATTTCTACTGTATATTCTAACATACAAAAACCGAGGATTCATCAATAATTATCTGATAATTCCTCTGAAAATAGTTTTATTGTCCCTGTGCCGAAGGCATTCAAAAATAAAGGAGTCTGGTTTTTCCGCAGAAGAAATTGAAAGCATAAGATTATCTCTGAAAAGGGCTTCCGCTATATAATGCATTTCAAGGGATCGAATCTCTCTTTCAGGGAAAAGGGGATAAAAAAGGTCTAAAACCCATTTGATGTAGTTAACATTATTTACATGATTATTAACATCAAGATCACTGTAGGTGACTGTGATAGGAATTTGTGCCAGATTTTCCCCGGATTGGGGGATTTTCGCAAAATCCCAGTCAAGAGCGGGGTCACCGGTACTGTAATTGAGGATTGCATCGGTAAAATCAAGGTGTACCGGTCTTAAGGTTTCAGTATTAAGAACTATCCATGCAGATGAGGCTTTTGCTGAAACAGTCCCTCCGGGCAGGAGAAGCAGGAAATCCCTTAATGCGTAAAAACCTTTTTTCCCCTTAGGCCATGTGTGTACCTCGGCAGTTTCCCCCCATCCGGGGAGTGATTCCAGGCTGATGATGAATTTTGTGAGAACCCAGTAGAGATTTCTGTCAGCCAATGATTTAAAGCCGAGGCCCAATTCCTCAGCGTGTTTCCATGCAGATTCCTGAAAATAATTACATATCGATGGTATGGAGACGAATTTGTCCGGGGATGATTCGTATGAACGAACCGTAAAAGTATCTTTAAACACGTTCTGCATGTGGCAATTATCCTGGAAATTACCTATAGTTGCAACTATGGAAAAATTGCTGACATTACTCGAATCGTCAACCTATCGTGTGGCATTCACAGGAGCGGGAGTGTCGACGTTCTCAGGATTGAAGGATTTCAGGGGGGAAAACGGACTGTATAAAAAAATGGATGCGGATAAAATATTTGACCTCAATTTATTTTATCAGGATCCTTCTTTTTATTATAAAAACACCCGGGACCTGATTTACAATTCCCGGGAAGTTCGTCCGAGTCTGGTACACAGGGGCCTTAAACTCCTGGAAGATAAAGGCCTTATCCAGGCTGTGATAACCCAGAATATTGACCTTCTCCATAAAAAAGCAGGGTCGACGAGGGTTGTTGAGGTTCACGGAACACCTGAGATCCACAGGTGTCTCTCCTGCGGAAAAACCTTTGACTTTGATACAATCTCAGAAATAGTATCAGCAGACAGAACTCCTTTCTGCCCTGACTGCAGGGGGATTATCAAACCGGATATTACCTTTTTTGGGGAATCTCTGCCTATGGAGGCTGTAAATCGGGCTATAGAGGAATCCTCCCGGGCTGATTTAATGATAGTCCTCGGGTCATCTCTGGTAGTTCAGCCCGCCGCATCATTCCCCCTTTACACCATACAGAACGGAGGAAAACTGGTTATTGTTAATAATATGGAAACTCCCCTGGATGAGTATGCTGAGCTTCTTTATTCTGATTTGGGCGCGGTATTTTCTTTCCTGGATACCCATTACAGGTGATCTATGCTTTTTTCATAACTAAGGTGAGGCCGTCTGCAATGGGAATGATGCAGGAGTGGACCCGTTCGTCCCGGCAAATCCGGGTATTCAGTTTCCTGAGAGCTTCTGTTGTAGGCCGCCGGTCCTTCTTATCAGCAACTTTTCCCATCCAGAGTACATTGTCAATGCAGATTATTCCGCCTTTTCTGCAGAGGGGAAAGGACAGTTCATAATAGGTGAGGGAGTTTTCCTTATCAGCATCAATAAAGATAAAATCATAAAATTCCTGTCGTCCCCGGGAAAGAAGATTTTTCATTGTTTCTGCGGCAGGGCCGATTTTTACATCAATTTTGTTTTCAACCCCTGCTTCTTTCCAGTATTCCCGTCCGATTGCCACAAATTCCTCCCGGGTCTCACATGCGGTAATTTTTCCTTCAGGAGGCAGGGCTGATGCGAGCCATAGAGTGCTGTACCCTGTGTATGTTCCGATTTCCAGGATGTGTACCGACTTTGTCAAATGTACAAGGAATGCAAGAAACTGCCCCTGGTCCTGAGTAATACGCATGCCCCCGAGAATGTGTTCATCGGTTTTCTCCTGAAGTCTTCGCAGGGAAGGAGACTCTTTTACTGAGTGCTCAAGGATATAGGCATAGAGAGAATCATCGACAGCGATAACGTTTTTTGAGGGATTTGTCATGGCTTCCAACTACGCAGTATTATAAACAATGTTCTGGAATCGGTTTTGTATCAAGCCATCCGGCTGTATCATCCAGTTCCTTAACAAAAATCTTTCCTAAAAGCCTCGGATTCCTGGCCTGATGATATTTAAAGAAGTATTTTCCTTCATAAGTTCCGAGAATCTCAATTTTACCTGTCTCATGGGACATGGCATATTTAAACCGCTTTGAATGTCCGTTTAACAGTTTCTTCGCACCTTCCACTACCTGGATGCCACGCTTCAGGGGGAGCTGAAACCTGTCTTTTACCCGTTTTACAGGACGGCATTGGAAAACATAATAGGGATTCACACCGATACCGGTAAGACTGTTCTGCAGTTCCGCAAGGACAGCGGGTTTATCATTCACACCCTTCAGGAGGGTTGTCTGATTATTGATAATACACCCTGTTCTTATAAGGGTCTGCACTGCCTTGATCGATTGTTCCGTGATTTCCCGGGGATGATCAAACTGGGTTACAATAAAAAGTCTTCGGTAGGGAGTTGAATATTTTTTCAGCAGACTTTGTAAATAAGGGTCCTCTGAAATCCTTCTTGGAAAAACAACAGGTATTCTTGTACCGATCCGGATAAATTTCAAATGAGGTATACGTGAGAGTTTTCCAAGGAGTTTTTCAAGGATATCATTTGACAGAACAAGCGGGTCCCCTCCGGTAATAAGCACATTATTGATTTCCGGATGAGCTGTAATGTACTCTGCAGCCTGATCAAAATCCTGGAGTATCTCTTTTGTTGTCACCCCTACAAGTCTTTTGCGGAAACAGAACCTGCAGTAGACAGCACACTGATTTGTGAGGAGCAGGAGGGCTGTCTGCTGATATTTATGCTGAAGGCCCGGGATTTTCGTACTTTTTTGCTCGCCGCTTGTATCATAAACACCTTCGGTACTCAATTCTTCTACAGAGGGAATTGCAATTCTCCGGATTGGATCATTGGGATCGTCTTTATTGATAAGGGACAGATAATATTGTGTGATTGCGTAGGGATGATGTTTAACTATATTTTTTATTTTGTTGAGCTTATCAGAAGGAAAATTAAATATACTCTGAAGCTCTTCGATAGTGTTAATAGAGTATTTTAATTCGTTTCTCCATGTAAAATTAGCCATATATAATTATATCCTGTTTTGAAGTCTTCTGCAATATGCTTTTTTTTGCATATATCGTAATAAATAAATATGTCAATTATGTCTAAAAATAAAAATATTTTGATTTTCAGTATCTAAGAATTTCAGCTTAAATACCCCGGCAAGGTATTTAAAAGTCTTTTCCCGGAAGAAACTGAGATGTGTGATGTCCATCCGGTACCACCATGAATTGAATTCTTTCCGGGATTCCGGGCACTGCAGGGTGGAAATGATTAAATATCCTGTCTCTCTAATCAGGGGAACAAGAGCTGACAGTTCAGTTTTAGGGTCTCTGAAATGTTCTGCAACTTCGTGGAGAATTATCGCGTCATAACTATGAGAGAGCACTTTACGGTCAGAAAAGAAATATTTATCGTAAATTTCTGTATGATATTTTTTTTCCTGGAGAAGATCTGCTAATAGCGGAACAGGGCCGCAACCGAAATCAAGAACAGTATTCAGTCCTGACCCAAGGGGCATAATAGATTCATTGATGAAGCGGGACAGCATGTGCCTGTACCCTGTATTCCCCGGAGAATTGTTATGCTTACAATATCTCTCCTTTTCCTTTTCAGGAGAAGGATGGTAAGAAGGGTCAAGATAGATAAAACCGCATTCTCTGCAGAAATAATAATTCTTTGCATCCGGTTTTGTCTGAAAAGAGGACCAGGGACTGCCGCAGATTATGCAGGACTCCATAGGTCTTTATCGGGGTTTGAGAACCCAGGCAATGTTTTCACCAAGCACCTTGATGCTTTCCAACCCTTCCTTGTCTTCATTTACCTCTCCGATGTCTTTTCCAACACCGAGGTTCCAGTAGAATGAGCCGGCAATGATCATTTCACTGGCAAGAAAAAAATGATTAATGGAATCAAAAGCATGGACTCCTCCGGCTCTTCTCTGGGTAATCAAAGCCGCGCCGACTTTACGTCTGTAAAGGGCATTATTTGCTTTCCCCACATACCCTGCTCTGTCTATTAACGCTTTTGCTTCAGCAGTTATGTCGGAAAAATAGGTGGGGGATGCCAGAATAATACCGTCAGATTCAATCATCTTTTCCACACATGAATTGAGGATATCAGTGCCGATTGCGCATTTCCGGTCCTGGTTTTTTTTGCATAAAAGACAGGCAGTGCACCCCCGGATGGGTGTCCCGCCGACCTGGACGGTTTCCGTTTCTATTCCGCAGGCGGAAAGAACTGAAAATAATGTTTTAATTAGAATTGAAGAATTCCCGTTTTTTCTAGGACTGCAGTTAAATGCTGTTACTTTCATACAAATAATCTCCTTTTCTTGATGTCTGATCTGCCTGCAGTTTATCTGCAATTGAGTCAAGAATATTACTATTATTTACCAGAGAGCATCCTATAGCTCCGTGTATCAAAATCCGGGGATGTTTCCGTATGGCTGATAAAAGGGGAGACCTGAGAATCTCCTCGAAAGATTCAGTTTTAATATTCTCTTTCGCATAATGGGTGAAAGGGCAGGGTTCAATGAACCCCTGGGGATTTACATGAAATCCGACCCCTCCTACAACGATACAGCACCTGTCTGTGGGGCTTATGCCGATCCCCGGAGGGGCCAGGACCCCCTTCTTTCTCATCATTTTTTTTCGCCTGCAGTAAGCTAGAAAAGCATGCCGAATTAATTTTCTATGGGAAAAAAGAGCAGCCAGGGCTCCGGCCTTCAGTGACTTTATAACATTTTTATATACCTGCAGAATAGGAGGTTCAGATGTTTTTTCCATAATTACCCGCTGCAAAGAGCTTAATCACAAGGAGCCCGAACACAAAACCGCCGATATGCGCGGCATACGCTACACCGCCCCCTTCGGATACTCCTCCCAGAAGTCCTATGCCATTAATCAGCTGAAAAATAAACCAGATTCCCAGAGCGACATAGGCGGGGACCTGGGTGATAATCCTGAAAATTAATACCCGGACTCTTCTCCTGGGAAAAAGAAGTATGTATCCTCCCAAAACACCGGAGATGGCCCCTGAAGCTCCCAGACTGGGGATCATCAGGTTCGCCTTCATGGCTGAAGAGAAAAAAACATGACCTAAAGAACCGGCAATACCGCAGAGCAGGTAGAAAATCAGGTACCCGAGATGTCCGATCCTGTCTTCTATATTGTCTCCAAAAATAAAAAGAAACAGCATGTTCCCGGCAATATGGGCAAGGCCTCCGTGCAGGAACATCGAAGTGATGAGACTGAATAAATCATCCCGGTTAAGGATTTCTCCGGGTACAACAGACAGGGAGTAGGTAAATTTAAGGTTCTGTCCCATCCTCTGAAAAAAGAAAAAAACTATTAGATTGACGGCAATGAGTACGATGTTTACGATAGGTTTACGTACTCTGTCGGAATTATCGTCTCCTAAGGGTAAAAGCATATTCAGCATAGTATATGAATACAGGAGGATCGTTAAGTGGAGAACAATGAAATTTAAAGTCCTCTATGAAGATAAAGACATTCTTGCTGTAAATAAATCTCCGGGTTTAAGCGTTCAGCCGGATACCACAGGAAGCGGCTCTCTGTTTCAGGCCCTCTCTGAGGAAACCGGTTATTTAGGCCTTGTCCACCGAATTGATAAACCTGCCAGTGGTATAGTGCTTATGGCAAAAAATAAGCAAGCCCTTGCAGACCTGAATGCTCAGATTCAGAACAAGTTAATGGAAAAAATATACTGGGCGGTTGTGTGCAGGCCGCCGCCTTATAAGGAAGGCATCTGTATCCATTATCTCGAAAAAAACGGCAGGAAAAATAAATCCTACGCTTACGAAGAGATGAAAAAGGGAAGGAAAAAGGCAGAACTGCATTACCGTGTTGCCGGACTTTCTGAAAAATATACTTTTTTGGAAATACTGCTTATAACCGGGCGCCATCATCAGGCACGGTGTCAGCTTTCTGCTATAGGATGCCCTGTTAAGGGCGACATTAAATACGGGGCCCCCAGGACGAATCACGGCGGAGGTATCCACCTGCACAGCCGGACGATCCGGTTTTCCCATCCCCGTACGGAAAAGAGTGTTGAGATTCTGGCAGAACCCCCTGCGGATGTTCTTTGGGATCTGTTCCTGAAATGTAATGTATAATTTCCTATTTCATCAGCTTATTTGCGAGAACCGGTTTAAAGGATTCCATTTTATCGAGAAGCTTTTCCGGGGAATCCGAGACAAGCAGATTCTTATGATGTACGGGTTTAAGGAATTGGGAATCAACCATATGCCGGAAAAACTCTAAAAATGCATCGTAAAATCCGGCGATGTTGCAGATCCCGACAGGTTTTGTATGGTATCCGAGCTGGCCCCAGGTGTAAATTTCCATAAGTTCTTCTATAGTTCCGATTCCTCCGGGCAGAGCGATAAAGCCGTCGGAAAGTTCATACATTGTATTTTTCCGAGTGTGCATATCAGGAACAACCTGGAGCGAGGTTATTTCCGCATGATCAACCAACCGATAAATAGCTTCAGGGATCACTCCCACCACCTCTCCACCGGAAGAGATGGCGGCCTGTGCAAGTTCTCCCATAAGTCCGACATTACCCCCGCCGTATACAAGGGTGTAATTTCTTTCAGCTATCAGTTTTCCCAGGGAACGGGCGCCTTCAGTGAATTCCGGTCTTAGCCCGGTATTAGAGCCGCAGAATACGCAAACAGCTTTCATGTTTCTCTGCTGCCATTATACTTTTTTATATCTTCATATATATCAAGTATCTGCTGATGATATTGGTCAGGAGCTTCCAGGAAACCCCAGCCCTTCTGCTCCTGCCAGATCCCGTCATACGCGGAATCATGATACGAAATGATTACATGGGGGATATCCTTTTCATCTAAAAGGGACCTAAGGAGGTTTGCCTGTACGGCGTTGTCAAAAGTAATGAGTTTTTCATATTTTCTGAAAATTTTCATAATGGCTTCTCCTTTAGTTTCCGCATTTCACCTATGAAAAGGAGGTCCTCCTCATTCTCGTTTTTAGCAACGATGTAGAAACACTCTTCATCTATTTTTTTCAGATATAATATTGAATTCCCGTTATCTTTTGAAATGAGCCGGAGGGAAATAAATGACGGGTCTTCCGACTTATTAAGAGACCAGAAGAGAATTGCTTTTTTCGTCGAAAAATCAAGCTCCGCTATATCGTTGGAAATAAATTTCAGAATGAACTGACTGTCGTAGCTGCGGGGATGGGTATTGATCTCTTCGAATTTTATTTTTGCATGATAGGTAATAATCCAGCTGCCCCGGAGAAAAAAATCATCAGAACCGAAACAGCTGAAAGAGACTGTTGAAAATAAACATGCGGCAACCAGCAATATTTTCTTCATTATCAGAGAATTTTTTCTGCTCCGTTGAATATTTCCTCAATCCTCAATGCGGCGGCAGCACGGCCGGGATGTTCTTCAGGGTTCCATTTTTTCATATCTTCGAAAACAGGCCCGCTGGTATGATATTCAATATTACCCTTCAGCTGAAATGCTTTTTTGTCACCGGTAATAAATAAAAGAGAACCTTTCGTTCCTGAATCTATATTCTTACGGGTTTTATTAAAATAGTTATCAGCAATAACGATTGTTTCATCATCATATTTCCTGACGCAGGTTACATAAATAGAATTGGGAACTGAATTC
>Ga0272441_10008126_pt1 | contig 16767 bp, 9 predicted proteins | sample SSMProp6N_FD_193582 | JGI IMG/M metagenome (GOLD analysis project Ga0272441, IMG submission 193582) | Marine sediment archaeal communities from Little Sippewissett salt marsh, Falmouth, MA, United States - SSM-Prop-6N | ecosystem: Environmental > Aquatic > Marine > Wetlands > Sediment ...
AGACAGCACTTGTAAGTGTTTCGGACAAGGAAGGCGTAGTTGATTTTGCGAAGAAACTGAGCGAGATGGGGGTAAAAATCATAAGCACCGGCGGTACTGCAAAGAAGCTTAGTGAATCGGGTATAAGTGTTGTGGGTATCGAGTCTGTTACCGGTTTTCCGGAGATGATGGACGGTAGGGTCAAGACACTTCACCCGAAGATACACGGTGGGCTGCTGGGACTTCGGGACAAGGCCGAACACAAGGCGGCGATGGAGAAGCATAGTATAGAGGCGATAGATTTGGTCTGTGTGAATCTTTATCCTTTTGAGCAGACGATAGCCAAGGCGGACTGCACTCTTGAAGAGGCGATAGAGAATATAGATATCGGCGGGCCGAGTATGCTTCGCTCGGCAGCCAAGAACAACAAGTTCGTGACGGTTGTGACGAATCCGGGCCAGTACGATAAAGTCATCGAGGAGATGGAAAAGAACAATGGCGCGTTGAGCGAAGAGCTCCGAAGCGATTTTGCTCGTGTGGCATTCGGTCTGACGGCTTCTTATGATGCTGCTATTTCAAAATACCTTAACAGTAAGAAGGGTGAAACATATCCGGAGCGTGTTTCAGTTGCCCTTAAGAAAGAGGCAGTGCTTCGTTACGGTGAAAATCCTCACCAAAATGCGGCATTTTATAAGCTGTCGGCAAGCGGTGAGATGTCTGTTAGCAGTGCGAAGTTGCTTGAGGGCGGCAAGGAGATAAGCTTTAATAATCTTCTGGATACGAATGCTGCGTTCGAACTGTTGAAGGAATTCGAAGAGCCTGCGGCGGTAGTTGTCAAGCATCTTAATCCTTGCGGTTGTGCGGTGGGTGAGGATATTTGCGTGGCGTACGAAAAGGCTTATGTGGGTGATGTTATCAGCGCATTCGGCAGTATCGTTGCTCTGAACAGGAAAGTGGATGAAAAACTTGCGCAGGTAATAATGGAATCTTACAGCCGGTTCGGTAAGGCCAAAGGGGCAAGCGGATTTTTTGCCGAAGTGATAATTGCGCCGGAATTCGATGCGGGAGCAATTGAACTTATAAGGACTCTGAAGGCATGGGGCGGCAGAGTACGGCTGATGGAGACAGGGCCGATTGACAGGGCGAAGATTGACTGCGGTGAGTTCGATGCCCGCTGTATCGTGGGGGGGATGCTTTTGCAGCAGAGAGATTTGGTTGGTTGGGAGGCTGATAAACTGACTTATCCGACGAAGGCCAAAGCTACGAAAGAGCAGATTGAGGATTTGAAGGTGGCCTGGCTTGTGGCCAAGCATACCAAGAGCAATACCATAGTTCTTGTTAAAGACAGAAAGGTTCTGGGTGTAGGTGCCGGACAAATGAACCGGGTGGAATCGGGTTTGATTGCTTTCAAACATGCGGGCGACGAGGCCAAAGGCTGTGTGCTGGCATCGGACGCCTTTTTCCCGTTCCCCGATAACATAGAGAATGCAGCGAAAGCCGGCGTGGCGGCGATAGTTCAGCCTGGCGGCTCGAACAAGGACGACGAGGTAATATCTGCAGCGGATAAACACGGCATTGCGATGGTATTTACGGGCAAGCGACACTTTAAGCATTAATCTGTTTTTTGTTATTGCACAATCAGTTGTTTTATTTCCTTGAAATGGAGAGTCTGATGAAGCATTTTAAAGATTATTTTATGCTGCCGGTTCTGCTCAGTTTTTTGTTGAGCGTTAGCGGTTTTTGCGGTGAAAACGGTAAATATGTTGTCAGAAATGATTTTATTACGATGGCTGATGGCGTGCAGTTGGCGACGGATATTTATATGCCTGCCAGAGAAGGTAAATATCCATGTATTCTTATGCGGACACCGTATAATAAGGATGGTGGTAAAAGCGGGGGCAAGAGGTTTGCAGAAAACGGTTTTGTTTTTGTGGCTCAGGACTGCCGTGGAAAATATCTCTCGGAAGGCGAGTTTTATCCATTTGCGAATGAGCGGCTTGACGGTCTGGCAACCTTAGAATGGATTCGTAAGCAACCTTGGTCGAATGGCAAGGTCGGCGGTTGGGGCAGCAGCTATGTTGGATATACGCAGTGGGCCATATCGGATAAGTTGGATGCTATGACGCCGGGTCTTAGCGGTGCGGATTTCTTTGACCTGTTTTATCCGGGTGGATTATTCTCGCTTCATTTGGCGGTGAACTGGGGTTTTTTAGTTGATGCTCAAACGAGAAATGAAGTTGGAGTTGAAGAGCTTTCGGCTGGTTGTAAGATATTGCCGCTGTCAGTTGCCGATGATTTGACGGTTAAAGACAGCCGGTTCTTCGATGACTGGATTAGTCATCCTTTGAATGACGCATACTGGGAAAAGCTGGCTCATCGTGGCAGAGCGAGATGTCCGGTTCTGTTGGTTGGGGGGTGGTATGATATACTGTTAGTAGCACAGTTGAATGATTTTGAGGCTTTGGAGAAGGATGTACTTTCTGAGAGCCGATTGGTGATAGGGCCGTGGTGCCACGGCAAGCAGGCGTTTAAGAATGAATACGGAGGGATAGAAAAAACCGGCGATGCAAGAGGAGGTTTGATGCGGCGTTTCCTGGATAAATACGTAAAAGGCGAAGATGTTGAGTTGATGGGGGCGCCGTTCAAGAATAAACGGTGTAACCTGTTCATTATGGAGCGTAATGAATATTACGGGTGTGATGAATGGCCGCCCCAAGCCACATCATATACGGATTATTATATCGGTACAGACAAATATTTGGGCCCGGAAGCGCCGCAGGAAAAGGGAAGACTTGAATATACCTATGACCCGGCAAATCCATATCCGAGCAGGGGCGGGACGATATTACGGGATAATGTCGGGCCGGCTTTGCAGAATGAGAATTTGTCGCGCGAGGACCAGGTTGTGTTTGAGACGGAAGTTTTGGAGTCGCCGCTTACCCTGCTTGGGCCTATTGGCGCTACGCTGTATGTGAGCAGTGATGCGGTCAGTACGGATTTTATTGTCTGCCTGCAGGATGTTTTTCCCAACGGGAATATTATAAATATTCAGGATGGTGGCACGACGGTTAAATTCACAAAAGAAGGTGTTAAAAAGGCCGAATTTGAAGTCTGGGCAACGGGTTACCAGATTAATCCGGGGCATAAACTTCGGGCAGTTATTACATCCAGTCTTTTTCCAAGATTTAATCGGAATCTAAATTCGGGCGAGCCGATTTTTTCAGCAGAGACAATTAGAAAAGCACATCAAGAGATATATTTTGGGGCTAAATATCCGTCGGCAGTTACATTGCCTATTTTGAAGTTGGAATAGCAGGGAAGGTTTGGAAGATAAATCAAGGAAATTTGACGATGAAAAAGTCTTTCCTGCTATTGTTGTTTGTTATTTTTATTTTAAGTTGTATGGCGGAGGCTGCTGAGTCAGGTGGTTTAGGCGGTCTTAAACAATCCGATGAGCCGCCCATAATCCCGGTGGGGCTGGACGCCTACCTTATGTGGGACCGCTTAGCATATCATCGTATCGGGGTGCGGGCTTATATGCGCAGTACTTACGATCGCGAAGGCAATAACCGGTCTGCAGATGCGAGCCATTTTCTATACCAGGAATCCGATGAGTTCAATGTTACACTTGATGTGAAGGGGCCGGGAGTTTTGTACTTCAAGCGCACCAACCACTGGCACGGGAGTCCCTGGCATTACGAGGTGGATGGCGAGGATTTCATTGTTAAGGAAACAGCCACCGCTGACCCTGTTAATGCGAAGAAGAAATTTAAGAAAACCAGCTTTATTCCCGAAAAGCTTTTTCCGAACCCACTGACCTGGACTTGGTCGATAACCAAAGGGGCAGACCTGATGTGGGTCCCACTGGTATTTGAAGATTCTTTCCGAATAGCTTACACACGCACTTTCTACGGGACAGGTTATTATATTTATCACATTTTTTCTTTAGGGATGAAAAATCTTTCGCAGCCACTGGAATCGTGGGACAAAACGCCGCCGGATGACAAAGTGTTGTCCCTGCTTAATCGCTCAGGTAGCGACATTGCTCCGAAAGGCAAAGACGTGAAAACTCACAGCGGCATTTTGAAGATTAAACCCTATCAGTGGAGTACGGTTGCAGAACTGACAGAGGCGCCATGTTCTATTCGCGCACTGAAGTTCACCGTCCCTCTTGAGCATGCTTATGACTTCGGCAAGTGCCGTTTGCGGATTACCTGGGACAATCGCTGGCATGCCTCGATAGATGCACCGATTTCGCTGTTTTTTGGTACGGGCCATCTTTACAATAACAATAATCGCGAATACCTGGTCAAGGGCTTTCCTATATCAGTCCGCTACGACGAGAAGAAGGTTTATCTGTCCTGCTATTACCCTATGCCTTTTTTTCAGCATGCGAAAATTGAAGTTCAGGGGCGAAGCGGCAAAAAGGTCAGTGAAATCGAGTGGGAGATTCGCACGGTTGAGTTCAGCGACCCTGTTAACCACGCGAGCTACTTCCACGCAACCTACAGCGACTGCCCGGAGCCGAGGGCAGGGCATGACATTGTTTTTCTGGATACGTCGAAGGTAGAAGGCGGCGGTTTGTGGAGCGGCAACTTTGTTGGTATGAGCTGGATATTCAGCCGAGATGGTTACCTGCGTACACTGGAAGGCGACCCGCGTTTTTTCTTTGATGACAGTAAGACGCCCCAGGGCTGGGGTACGGGAACCGAAGAATGGGGCGGCGGCGGCGACTACTGGGGCGGGCGCAATATGAGCATACCCTTAGCGGGCCATCCGGTGGGAGTTGAGAAGAAAAAAGCAAAGAGCGAGAAGGAACTAATCAACTCGGCCTATCGTTTTCTGATTGCCGATATCTTTCCATTCGGCAGGCGTGCAGTTATCGGCCTTGAACATGGTGGATTGAATGACTCAAAGGAGCATTATTCCGGCGTGGTTTACTGGTATGGAATCAACTCGCCAAGTCTGGTGCTCACGGACGAGTTGAATGTTTGCGATGAAAAAGATGTTGAGGCACATAATTATGATTCGCCCATGGCAAGTGAAGGCTATTGCCTGGTCTCTCGGTATGAATTGGGGCCGGACCATAAGGGCGCTAAAATGCACTTTGCCGCTGAAGAAGACCTGGTGCGAGTGACGAAGGGGACTTCACAATTTAAGGTGCGGCTGAATCCAGACAATCTTGGCGTGATGCTGCGTCGCAAGTTTGACTATTTATATCCGAATCAGTGTGCGAAGGTTTGGGTACGTGGGGACAAACCGGAGGCCGAATGGCAGTATGCAGGTCAGTGGTACACTTCCGGCAGCAACACCTGTGTTTACAGCAATCCTCGTGTCAAGGACGTTTATGAACTTGCTGAGGCCGAACACTACGTAATTAGCAGCAATCGCCGCTGGCGTGAGGAAGAATTTCTCATTGGGCGTCAACTGACCGAAGGAGTAAAACGGCTGGAAGTCAAAATCGAATTTGTTCCGAATACAAAAGAGCTATTCCCGGGCCAGCCATTCCTGGTCGAATCGGCCTGGAGCGCGTCACGGTATTGGGTCTATTGCTACAAGATGCCGAAGGTTACACTGGCAAGTCAGCGTTAGTTTTGGATTTATCGGCTTAAGACAGGTAAACACAAACATCGGGACATTGATAAATCTTCGGAGAAACCGGCAACACAATAAGTTTCTTTGTTATGCTCAGAACGACAAAGTGTGCGCAGTAAGGTTACTTTTTTGTTTTTGGTTTTAGACCGGCAGCCCTGCGGAGTTTGTTTACCATATCGATTTTTTCCCATGTGAAGTTGGGCAGATTTCTTCCAAAATGCCCGCCGTGCGAGGTTTCGGCGTAAATGGGTCGGGCAAGCTTTAAGTGAGTAATCATTTTCCTGGGGGTGAGAGGGAAAAGCTGTCTTACGATTTTGCTTATATCCTGCTCACTTATTTTTGCTGTGCCTTCGGTGTCTATCAATATGGAAATAGGCTCGGCTACGCCGATGGCGTAGGACAACTGGATTTCGCAGGCGTCGGCGAGGCCGGCAGCTACGATGTTCTTGGCGATATACCTTGCCATATAGCTTGCGGTCCTGTCCACTTTCGTCGGGTCTTTTCCGCTAAATGCCCCTCCACCGTGAGAGCCCCTTCCGCCATAGGTATCGACGATGATTTTTCTTCCAGTAAGGCCGCAATCACCATGCGGGCCACCGACAACAAATCGGCCGGTGGGGTTTACGTGGAATATGGTTTTTTTGTCAACGAGCCGTTTCGGGATAACAGGGAGGATGACCTTTTCGATAATCTGTTTTCGTAAAGTTCTATATTTTACCGATGGTTCGTGCTGTGTTGATACGACGACGGTGTGAATGCGTTTTGGTTTGCTGTTTTCATATTCGACGGTTACCTGACTTTTGCCGTCGGGGCGCAGCCATTTTAGTGATTTATTTTGCCTTGTTCTTTCAAGTCGAGTAGTTAATGCGTGTGCAAGCTGAATGGGCATTGGCATAAGGGCGGATGTTTCTTTGCAGGCAAAGCCGAACATCAGGCCCTGGTCTCCGGCGCCCTGCTCCTTGTGTAGGCCGGAGCCTTCGGTTACTCCCTGTGAGATATCGGGGCTCTGCTTGTCGAGGTTTACCATAACGGCACAGTTTTCAAAGTCAAAACCCATAGCGGGGTCGGTGTAGCCGATTTTCCTGATTGTATCCCTGACAACGACAGGAATATCGACAACGGCTTTTGAAGTTATTTCTCCGGCAACTATTGCAACGCCTGTGGTAACCATTGTTTCACAGGCGACCCTGCTTTTTGGGTCCTGTGCGAGCATAGCGTCAAGGATTGCGTCCGATATGTGGTCAGCAATTTTGTCGGGGTGTCCCATTGTTACCGATTCGCTGGTGAAGAAATATTCATTAGTATTGCAGTGGGGATTGCTGTGAATGTATCTTTTTGGCATTTGCAGTTTTTCCTTTTAATAATAAGCCGTTTTCATTTCTAAAATTTAGCAAGACATTATGTTATAAAGTTAGATATTTGTAGTCAAATTAAAATTAGTTAGTTTTAGTGCAGGGGCTGATTATTTTTTAGGTTTCATCTTTTTGCGAAAGATAGAAGATACTTAGGCCGGTAGTGAGTCATTATTTTTGCCGAAGCTTTTCAGGCTATTCGTTGATGTTCCAATTGTAATTTATGTATTTGACGGAGTAGTATTGTGTCTGCAGAAAAGATATATCTCGCTCCGGTACATAATTTGTGATAAAATTTAAGACGGCTCGTACGGAGGGCGGGTGCTCTTTGAATTTTTTGTCCGTTCCGTATTTATCAATAAAATATTTACCATACCAAGACGGGTCAAATATTGCAGAAATATAAACTCTTTTCTTTTCCCTGTCTATTACCAATCCGCGCGAAGAGGCCAAGAATCTCTTTGCCTGTTCGTCCAGCTGTTTGTCAAGTTTATGTCCGGTATACGGTTCATTGCACAACCTGGGGCTTGAAAGGCTGGCCTGGGACAAGGCAAGAAATATACGCGGTTCATTGAAGTGTTTATAAAAAAGTCGTCGCTCTATATCGGCAAGAGTGAATTCCTCATCCATAACGATAAGTTTTTGCTCCTTAATTCCGTCGATATCCCTGTCGATGTGCCTTATATTGTTTGGTCCCCAAAGAATAAGAAGCCACTTGGAACCTTTGATTGGATAATTATCAGTAATGATTTCGAGCATTTTTATGTTATAGGTGTTGAGCCAGAAGGCGATTTTATCCTCTTTTGTCCATTTTTTATATTCGGCAGGTTTTAGTCTTGCAAATTCGCTCAAGAGAGCATTCAACTTTAGCCTCTTTAGCTTCAGCTCTCTATATTTGACCATTCCTTCATCATCGACAAAGTTGTTTAAGAAATCGGCGCATTTTTCGCGAAAAGTGACAGTCAATGGTTTTGGTGACTGTTTCTCAGTTTGGTTTGGATCGCTCTTTTCAGAATCGTTTTTGTTCGATTCTATTTTTTCAAGTTCTGCTTGGTTTGGTTTAGCCTGCTGCAGCTCGACCTTCTCGGTTTCAGGTTTTGCTTGCTCAGTATTTTTGGTTTGTGATATCTCGATTTTCTTCGGTTCTGCATTTTGCTGCTTGGCTTTTGAAGGTTTGACAGTCTCGGCCTGGGCATTTTTGGGACGGCCTATAATAAAGAACATCACAATCGTTGAAATTATAAGAAGATTAATGTTTTTAGCCATTTTATCGCCTAACCGAAGAATACCAACAGCTTTTCAGTAATTGCCTGTGCATATCCAGCCACCTGAAATAACCATAATAATAGTTTTATCGTATTTTTACAGCTAAAAGTTCATTTCAGCAACAAAAGTTTTTTAGCTAAAAATGTATAAATGGCTTATTTTATCCCTTCAGGACGGCTAAAGGGAGCATTTTAGCGACGGGTTTTGCCCAGCCGCATTGAGTAACAATTCGTATGACTTCCTCAATGTCCTTGTAGGCGTCAGGCGCTTCTTCCTTAATTCTGCGTTTGTCTGAAGTGATAAGTTTTATACCCTCCATGCTGCGTTTGAACTGTTGGTCGGTAATCAAAGCAGTTGCTATAACCTTGCCTCGGCGACTTTTTCCCCGAGCGGCGGTGCGACTCATAACTCTGCCTGCTCCGTGATTTACGGAACATAAAGATTCATCGGAATTGCCGGTACCGACGAGCAAAAAGCTTGAGGTTCCCATTGAGCCGGGAGTTATTATCGGCTGGCCTGTTTCGGCGAAAATTGTCTCTGCCATACGATTGGGACCAAATGCACGAGTTGCGCCTTTTCGATGTACCCAGAGTTTTCCATCTTTGTGCGTTTCAAACTTAGCCATATTGTGAGCTACGTCGTAAACGAGCTTGAGCGGTGCAGGGCCGAACATTCTGTTAAAACAACGTCTTACGAGCATCGCCATAATGTGACGATTTGTGAAAGCGAAGTTTGCGGCGGCGGCCATCGCTGTGATATATTTTTTGCCTTCGCGGCTTTCGGCGGGGAGGAAACTGAGCATTTTTCTTCTTTCGTCCATATCCGGTCTTTGTGCGGCAATTTCCATATATTTATCGGCGATTTCATAGCCGAAACGACGTGAGCCTGAATGTATCATAACAACGATTTGTTTTTCGAAAAGTCCGAAAGTTTTTGCTAATGACTGGTCGAAGATTTTCCGGATATACTGAATTTCGACGAAATGATTTCCGCCGCCGAGAGTGCCGAGCTGATTGGCACCTTTTTGTATAGCGGCATAAGGCACCGGCGCCATATCCGCGGTCAGGCAGCCGTTATCTTCGATTCTTTTAAGGTCTTCTGTGAATTCATCAGGGTCAAATGCTTCCCATGCCCGATGGTCGATTCTTCTGGCGAGTGTCGGTATGGAAGACGGGCCCTGGTTGACGACAGCTTCAAGGCAGGTTTTGTCGAGGTGCAGATTTTCTTTGCCTTCTCCGAGGGGGATATCGCGGGCAATGGATTCTGCGATTTTGCCGGTGTCGATTTCACCTTTTGCAAAGGGAGTTCGCAAGAGGCGCATTCCACAATTTATGTCATAACCGACAGCGGCGGGCATTATGGCCTTGTCAAGCCCCAGGACAGCCCCGATTGGCACTCCGAAGCCTACATGTATATCGGCGGTGGCGAGGACTTTTCTGGCGGGCGGCAAGGAGGCGGCGTCACAAAGCTGGCGAACGGCATCTGGTTCAAGATTTATGTTTTCTGAGGCAAAGATGGCAGCGTCGGCAGCCATTCGGTCTTTTCGCCGCAAGTATAACCGAAACGGGTCGGTGCGAACAAATTTTGGTGGAGGAACATTCATATTATTCTCTAACATACTTAACAGTTTAACAAAGAGTTTTGCAAGAGTTTTCACAGCTACATACGTTGAAAATCCAAGAGAGTTTTATCATTGGCTTAAGAACAAGGCTTTTATATGAGTCTTTGTAAATCATGGATTTGGGGAGCTTTGGGGAGGGAGATATTATCTTTGGCTCTGATTATTTTATATATCCCAAGCTCTCGAGCGTTTTTTTTGTTTGTTCGTCAATCTCCTGTTCGGCAAAATCTCTTTTTGGTTTAGGCAGGGCTTCTAAATACTGCTCCATATTCGATAACATACGAGCCGCCAACTGTGGTTTCTTCTCGATCAAGTTCAATTGTTCGGTAGGGTCATTGCGGAGATTAAAAAGCTTATGATTATTCTCGCTGTTCCATAAGAATTTATAGTCTTTATCAAAGATTGCACGCCAATAGCCAGCCTTTACTATTGTTTTTAGAGGATATGTTTCGGCAATAATTGGATGATTGATTTGAGGCGGGACATCTCCCTGTATGTTTTCCGGTATATTTAGTCCAAGCCGATTACAACTCAATGGCAGAATATCTGTAAGTTGTATTCTTAGATTCGAGTGCCGTGGTGATATTTCGCCGGCGGGATGTTTAATAAATAATGGGACATGGATTTCTTCCTGCCAAAGATAATCGCCATGTCCGAATTTGCCATGTTCACCAAACAAGTCACCATGGTCGGCGGTAACAATAATCATGGAGTTATCGTACAGGTTATTAGCTTTTAGATTTTCAAGAAGCTTACCGATATGATAATCCATATATAGAATTTCACCATCATAAGAAGCGATAATTTGCTCGAGCTGTGACAATTGATAAAATATTTGTGGGTTTTTCTGAAAAAAAGGGGCAATAAAATCTTTCGGTGGTTTGTAAGGGTAATGAGGGTCAAAATAGTTTAAGAAAAGGAAAAATTTTTTATTTTGAGATTCCTCAATCCATCTGACAGCAGCAGCGGTGACCTGGTCGGCTGCTCTACCGTTTAAAGTGCCGATGTTGTAATCATTGTAATATTCGAAACCTATATTGAGGCCGAAAACTTTTTTCAACCATGGACCAGCCACCACTGCACCGGTTAAATATCCTGTTTGCTTAAGAATACCTGCCAGTGTTACTTCATTTTGTGATAAGCCACGAGCTCGAACTTTATTCCAGTCTTCAGGCCCCTTTATAGCATTGACTAAAAGTAAGGGACCATTGCTGTCATACCGGGCACCATGACTTGATGTAAATTTTCCTGTAAAAAGCGAGGCATGTGAAGGAAGGGTCCAGCTTGAAGGCGCGATAGCCCGTGTATAAATGACCGATTCGGCGGCAAGCCTGTCAAGATTCGGACTTGTGTTTCTGTGATACCCATAACAGCTCAAGTGGTCAAGACGTGTATTATCAAGGACTATGAGTATAATATTTGGCCGTTCCATTTTTGAAGGTTTTGCACAGCCAGTCACAAATAAACTACTCGACAGACCTGCCAAGCCGCAGAATCCACACTTCAATACATCCCGACGATTGATACTTTTACCCAAGTTTTTTTCTTTATTTATATTCTTACTCACTCCCATAGAAGCTTTCTTTCGCTGTAATCGGTTAGTACGAAAAACTGACACGATAGTACTGGTCGCCAAAGGGCGTTTATAATTTTTGTTTTTTCGGTCGGCTGTAACCCTGTTGTTTATATCTGTTCAACAGATTTGTCAAATGTTGTACAACTTGAGGATTTTGAGCCCACAGGTTATTTGTCTCGGCTGGGTCTGTCTGCAGGTCGTAGAGCTGTCCCTGCGGCTGATGCGGCTTGGGTTCGATATGCGGTGGTATGCTGAAGCCGCCGGAACCGCAACCCAAGACCAGTTTCCAACGCCCCTGACGAACCGAAAACATTCCTTCGCCGGAATGATGTACCAGGGCTTCGCGAATCGGAACATTCTGATTTTTGTCCAACAGTGCCGGTAAGATATTGAAACTATCTACTGCGGCATCATCGGGCAGTTTTGCCCCTACAATGGCTGCGCAGGTTGCCATTAAATCAATTAGACAGATAAGTTCATCACTTGTTGAGCCGGGTTTTATTTTTCCTGGCCATCGAGCGATAAAAGGTTCACGGTGGCCGCCATCGTAGATGTCGGCCTTTTGCCCTCTCAGTGAACCGTTGGGTCTGTGGCCGAAATGCTCTATGTCGTACTTAGCAGGTGGTTCATTTGCCCAGTCCGGCAAACCAACAGTTAGAGCGCCGTTATCGCTGGTAACGATAATTAGCGTGTTTTCGCTTATTTTAAGTCTATCCAGGGTGTCGAGGATTTGTCCAGTTGTCCAGTCAACCTCTGTCACCATATCGCCCCTAACGCCTGCGGTACTTCTGCCTTTTATGAAGTCCGGTGGAGTGCAGGGAGTGTGTGGAGCGGAAATAGGAAGATATAAAAAGAATGGTTTGTTTGGGCGAGTTTTGACGTTTTTTTCGATGAAGTTAACTGCTTTACGTGTAAATGTCGGTCCGACATTTTCATCTTTCCAGCCCGGTGGCATAAATCCCTTTTTCTGGAGATTATTGTATGGATGCTTTTCCATGCTCGGGATGCCAACAGTGCGGTCGTTTTCAATAAAGCAGTATGGAGGCATATCCAAAGAGGCTGCGATTCCGAAGAAATAATCAAAACCATAGGCCAATGGGCCATTTTTAACAGGTTTTTTGTAATCGGTATTTGTTCCGTCTTCCTTAGTTTCTTTTAGTTTGTCCTTTAAGGCCCATTCGAAACCAAGATGCCATTTTCCGATGCATGCAGTTTTGTAGCCGTGCCGTTTCAGAAGCGAAGGTACGGTTAAACGGTCCGGTTTAATTAACGGTTTTGAATGGCCGTAAATGACGCCTTTTTTCAGGCGCGTTCGCCAGCAGTATCTGCCGGTCAATACTCCATAACGGGTAGGCGTACACAATGCGGATGGTGCGTGGGCATCTGTGAATCGAATGCCCTGGGTGGCCAGTCGGTCAATGTTGGGTGTGGGAATCTGTGTGGCCCCGTAGCAACCAAGGTCGCCGTAGCCCATATCATCAGCCATAAGGAATATGATATTAGGCTTGTTTTTACTTTTATCGCTTGCAGACAGCTTCGCAATGTTCGAACATCCCGGTAGTACCATTGAAGCGGCTGTAAGGCCCATAAATCTTATAAAATCACGTCTTGAGTATTTATCCATTTTTATTTCCTTCTGTTGATTATAATAACGGTATTCATATTTTTCTCCGATTGTATTGTTTATATTAATTACTTCCTAAGTTTAACAACATCAGAGCTTTCCTTCTCCCGTTCGGCCCGTTCAGCCTGCGAAGCTTTAACACAGTGCCGCGATTAGTCTGGTAAGTTCTCTTCGATTCGTTCCGTGTTTCATAAAAACGAATATTAACAGGTTTTTCAAAACATTTCAAAGAAAAGAAAGTCTGTTGGACGACTATAAGTGATAGTGTGTAGCGGATAAAAGAAGAGAGCAAATTAACTTGACAAAAAGCGATTATTAAGCTATCCTTGTACTAAATGGCTGTTAATAGTATTCTTATGGTTTTTGAGAGTGCCTGTAAATGAGTGAAAAATCCGGTATTTTGGTCGTTCTGGTGGTGTTTGTAGTATTTTTGATGGTTTCGATTTGCGAAGGTGTCAGTACTCGGGCGATTGACAGGGTTCGTGGTAAAAGTGTGCTTGATGACGGAGATTTTCGGGTTATTGAAGATTTTATCTCCACGGGAGTACTTGAACTTGTTCGAACAAAAGATTTTGCATCAATAGCTAAGATTCGTACAACTATTTCAGGCCGTGCCAGTTCCAAGACTCAAAGCGCTCAGACCCAGTACGCTGAGAAGTTTTCCGAGTTTTCCCAAAAATATATTTCTGAGGCTTTCAACGAAGCTGAAAAATTGACGCCCCCAGACCATAAATTCAAGATAACTCTTAATCTTTTGATTCTGGTGGATGTACTTGAGGACCTTCGCCTGTTGGATTTGGCAATGAATAAGCTCAATGACGAGAACAAGGTTATTCGCTACTGGGCAGTTCATAGTATCACCAATTCCGAAATTTTAAAACAGTTAAATTCGACTGAAGCGGCTGATTTGCAACTGGCACGTGATATCGTAGAACGGCTTAAAGGCCTGATAGATAAGGAAGGCCCTGAGATAATAGGATTGGCGGCTGAATTTGCGGGAAGTATTAATATCAGAGAAGGAGAGGATTTGCTGGTTCTGGCGGCGGACAGTCGAATAAAGGAATATGCCGACTGGACGGTGGATTATGAACTTCTGGATATGACGATTTTAAAGTTGCTCTATGATAAGATTTCTTCGGGAAATCAGAATAAATCTGCTATTGCCAATCGGTTTGTACAACTGTTGTCCTACGTGATGCAAAGATATATTAAAGGTCAGGATGTTTTAAATGATACCCGGAAATCGTATCTTGCATCTGTGCTGGTTGAGATTGAGAAATCGTGCATCAGCAAACTTTTGATGGCCCAGTCAGTTATAAAAAATGCTATCGAGCGAGAGAATTATATTGAATTGCTTTCAGAGCACAGCAGATTATTGGGCGATGAGACAAAAGCCGGCGAGCTGACGAAGAAACTGAATACCGATTACGGTAAAAATCCGGACGGCAGTAAACAAACAGCACCACCTATTCTGCCGGAACCACCCAATTAGAGAGAATAAGACCGAAAGAGTAAAATTAATTCGCAGTAACTTTTTGACCCGGAACAGACAGTGGAGGTTTGTTTTTATGAATGGTCACGGATGCATCACTAATTTTTTCCCCTTTCTGTTTTTTTCAGCTACAACTCTGCTGCAAATCCTTTCCGCAACACATGGTGACAGTTCACAGGGGCATCTTAAATCATCATTTTTGAAATATAGCAAATGCAGCTTCCACATTCTTGAAGTTATTTCAATGAAATGTAAATACCAACAATACAACTTTTAACTTTTTTAAGAGAAATGAAATGAAGAACAATATTTTGACTTTAACGATGACGTTCATAATAGCGGCCTTTATTTGTGGCTGTGGAGGTAGTTTAGAAGAGAAACAGGCAAAGAGGTTTATTACGGCACATTTGCAGCAAGTCAAACCGTTGATGATAGAGACGGGTCTTGCAAGCTGGAAGGCCGCAAATACAGGCAAATCAGAGGATTATGACAGAGTCAGCGAGTTGCAGCTTAAGATTCGTCAAATCTACAATAGCCCGGAAGAGTTTGCCCTGGTTAAAAAGCTGAAAGATTCCGGCCGGATTAAAGATATCGAACTTTCCCGGCAGGTGGACTGTTTGTACAACTTCTATTTAGAGAACCAGATAGAGCCGGAACTATTAAAGAAAATAGTTGAGTTGGGTACAGAAATTGAAAAGAATTTCAGTACTTTTCGCGGCACGATAGGCGGAGAAAAAATAACCAATAACCAAATCAGGGAGATTCTAAAAACAGAAACAGATTCCTTTAAAAGAAAAGAGGCCTGGCTGGCCGCCAAACAAGTTGGAGAGGTGGTAGCGGCCGACCTTATCGAACTTATCAAGCTGCGAAACCAGGCGGCCCGGGACGTTGGATTTAACGATTATCATATCCTCTCATTAACCGTATCTGAACTGGATGTGGCAGAACTTGATGATATTTTTGATGAACTGGAGGAGTTGACCAGAGAACCTTTTGCTAAATTAAAGGCTGATTTGGATGGGATTTTAGCGGCCAATTACGGTATCGATGTTGCAGAAATTATGCCATGGCATTATCATGACCCGTTTTTTCAGGAACCTCCTTTGGTATATGAACTGAATTTAGATGCCTACTACGCCCACAAGGATATTAAGGAATTGTCGGTTAGATTTTATGCAGGTATCGGTCTTGATGTGGAATCGATAATAGCACGGAGTGATTTGTATGAGCGGGAAGGCAAAAATCCACATGCTTTTTGCACTGATATAGACAGGGAAGGTGATGTGCGGATTCTGTGTAATCTTAAAAATGACGAGCAATGGATGGGAACGATACTGCACGAATTGGGTCATGGTGTTTACGACAAATACCATGATAGGAAAGTGCCGTACCTTCTCAGAGAACCGACCCATATTTTCACGACGGAAGCTATAGCGATGTTCTTCGGCCGCTTGAGTAAAAACCCCGCCTGGATGCAGAAGATGCTGGGATTGTCGGACGCTGAAAGAGTCGAAATCGAAAAAGTGAGCGGCAAATACGCCCGCCTCCAGCAACTCATATTTGCGCGTTGGGTTCTGGTTATGTATAATTTTGAAAAGGAACTTTATGCTGAGCCCAACCAGGATTTGAAGAGTCTCTGGTGGGAAATGGTTGAAAGATATCAGTTTGTGAAAAAGCCAGAGGGTCGCAGCGAACCGGACTGGGCTTCAAAGATTCATTTTACCATTGCGCCGTGTTACTATCACAATTATATGCTGGGTGAATTGTTAGCATCTCAACTGCATCACCATATTGTCAGGAATGTCTTAAATCTCAAATCCGACAAAGGTGTCAGCTACGTTGACCAGAAGCAAGTCGGTGAATTCCTGCGTAAAAAAGTATTTGAACCCGGAGCGGTCTATTCCTGGAACGAGATGATTGAACGAGCGACTGGTGAGCCGTTGACGCCCAGATATTTCGTTGCCGAATTTGTGAAATGATTGATAATTATCCTGTGGTATTCAAAAAGTTAAAGGTTGGGCGGATATGAATTCAAAAGATGAGTCATTGCTTGAAATTACAGTTAAAGCAGTAGTTTTGGGGATTGTGCTTTCCATTGTGCTGGCAGGAGCAAACGCTTACCTTGGCCTTTTCGCCGGTATGACTGTTTCGGCATCTATACCGGCGGCAGTGGTTTCTATGGGAGTGCTGAGGTTTTTTCGTCGAAGCAATATCCTGGAGAACAACATCGTACAAACAGCGGCATCGGCGGGTGAATCACTG
>Ga0272441_10008127_pt1 | contig 16767 bp, 8 predicted proteins | sample SSMProp6N_FD_193582 | JGI IMG/M metagenome (GOLD analysis project Ga0272441, IMG submission 193582) | Marine sediment archaeal communities from Little Sippewissett salt marsh, Falmouth, MA, United States - SSM-Prop-6N | ecosystem: Environmental > Aquatic > Marine > Wetlands > Sediment ...
GACAAATCGGGAATGAGTTTTTTATCCGGATTGACCGCCAGCACCAGCAGGCCGGGAATGCGGGTGACCGGATAATCATTGCCGGTCCCGGTGATCACTTCATCACCCAGGTATATTGCATTTGATCCCAATTTTTGTTTTTTACGCTGACTGCCCTGTAAATTTAACAGATCGATAAGAAATTCCAGCGCGTATGCCTTGTCCAGTTTTTCCAGGGTCACATCTATGCTTGACCTGCCGCCGGCTTTGGCGATATACTGGCCCAGCCCGATTTCATCCAGTCTGGTCTGTATAAACTTGATGTATTTCGTCCGCAGATCTTTGGATATCATTGCTTCTTTTTTTAGGGCAAACTGCCAGCTTAATACGGGTTTTAATGTGATCTGGGTAACGGCTGTATTTACAGTCGAATTTTTATAATACTCGATCCTCCTAATATCGATCGGGGATATTTTAGTGCCTTTATCATTAATTATATTTCCCGATCCGTCCAATTTCAGTCTATACGCTTCTTCATTGACAGTACCGGCAGTTGCAATATTATACTTGAGTTTATACTTTTTAAAATTTTTGTTATAATCATCAATATAAATTTTCCACGCCTCATTAAGAATGGATTTTATTTTAGGAATATGCTTTGGTTTCACTTCGGAACGGACAACGTAATCGGGATCAATAAATTGCGGTAAAACAGACCGTGATTTTTTTTGTGATTTGGTGAGTTTCCTGAAAATCTTCTTCGCAATCTGATTTTCCGGTTTCCGAAACTCGTCAAAAACCGGGTCAGAGTACGGAAAATGAAAATAAACCCCGCCGGAATTACAGAAGAAATAAAATTTTTCGATCAGATGTAAACTTTTACTGTTGCAGAGTTGTTGTAAAAGCAGACACAGGAACCGGTTACATAAATTATGCATACTGTTGCCGGTCACAAAAGCAAGATTGGCGCCCAGGTTTGCGGCTTTATATAATTGCGGCGCCAAACCCGATAAAAATAGCACCTGTTCAAACTCTTTGTCTTTGCTCTGGCATAAATAGGTTTTGTCCACATCCGCGGCGATCAGACAGTTGCCGGTAATTTTTTGTTTGGCTTCCTTTTCAAACTCTTTCATCGTATGCCCCTTTTCTTTTCCTCAAAAAAATAGTGTGATCTGATGCTCACATTAAATTAATCTTTTTTGTTAAATAAAAGTTAGATTTTAAAATCCTCCAAAAAATTTTCAGATCTGAAATTTATTTAACCAGCAGCATCTTCTTTTCCCGCACGATAGTTAGATTTCCGTTATGAACGGTCAACCGGTACACATATACTCCCGAGGCCGCCGGGGAACCGTTCTGATCCAAACCGTTCCATATCACGGATTGTGAGCCGGCGGTCTGATATTCGTTGACGAGGGTTGCCACTATTTGTCCGGTCAGATTGTAAATACTCATCTCAACCTCCGCAGGGGCCGACAACTCGTACGAAATGGTCGTGGACGGATTAAAAGGATTGGGATAGTTCTGATTCAGCACAAAAGAGACCGGGGTACCGAAGTGCGTCCGTTCCTGAATACCCGTCAAATCCGTTTCCGCTTTGATCAACTCAATACCGTCGCCCGTTCCCAGGTTCCGGCTGTACAACATATCCGTACCGTTGTTCCAGTGCTCGTGCACGCCAAGGCTGGTCAGCGGCGTGCCGTCGCTCTCCGGGTCGTAAACAAATCCTTCCGGCCAGTTGGCGGGATCGGCGGCCTGGTGCATGTAATCATCCACGCCGTTGTAATGCACAAAGATGTGACGATTAGGATAGACGGAGGAATCCGCTTCGGCGAATTCGGCCTGCATCATATCCAGACAAACGGACTCGATGGCCACCGGGTCCTGGGATACGAAAAAGGACGAGCACCAGTCATCGTTGAACGGCGGCATGCGGAATTTACAGGGTGGATCGTGTTCATAGGCGGTGGCCCACAGGCCGTCCATGACATACAGCAGGGTTTTTCCGCCCAGCAGTTCGTGACCCATCAGGTCGACGAACACCCGGTATTTGCCGTAACCGATTCGCGGTTCAACGTTCCAGTCCGGCAGGATCAAACCGTTGTGCAGATGCACCGCGCCTGAACGTGTATTGGACCCAAAATGGTTCTTGGCGAAAAATGACACCCCGGCCCAGCGGTGTCCTTTATATGCCGGGATATTGATCAGATAATCGGCCTCTTCCATGGCCGTGTATAGTTTGTCATAAGTCCGGGTAAGGACCGCGCCGCTGTCGGAATAAAAAATGGTCCTGTATCTCGAATATTTCAAAGTTTCCCGGCCTTCCTGCGTGCCTTTGACCGTGTAATGCACATCCGGAAATTCATTAAACCACATGTCGTAACAGTGTTTATATATTTTACGGTAGGGATCGCCGACATATATATTCTCCTGCGGCACTCCGGCCTGGTAAACAAGCTGTCGCAAAGTCGCAAGCACGGCCTGCGGAGAGGTATCCACATACCCGTAGTTGCCGCCGTTTTTTATGGAACCGTCACTGTTCATGCTGCCCACGTGCACGGAATTGATCTTGATATAGATATTTTCACCGGCGGTGTAACCAATCGCGCCCTTGCCGTGGTTTTCATTAAAATATTCAAAAATGGCCCCCCAGGCTTCCGGATCGGTCTCTTTCCCGGCCAGGGATTTGACCGCGCCGGACAGCATGCCGTCGATTATTTTCTGATTATTGTTTTTTTCCATAAAATAGGCGTCGCCCCAATTTGTGGATTGACAGTCTTCATTGGTGGCGTCCGGGTTGTGTACCCAGACAACCCGGCCCGGGAAAATACCTTTACCCTGACCGATGGGATTGTTTGGTCCAAGCGGATCGGTGTTGGTGTACAGATCGGGATTGGACGCCAGCACATCGCGATCCGGCTGTAAAAAAGTAACCGTCCCGGCGGCAAGCGCCGCTATCAGAAACATCACCGCCAAAAAATATTTCGATCGAGCAAAAGAAAATTTGGCTTTACGGAAAGCGAATACCGTTGCGAACAGGCCCAGCAGGTAGGTGATAAAAGTGGAGGCGATCGGCGCGGCCACTTTCATGCATGGATAGGCGACGCGGCTCGGTTTGGGGATCACCCGCGCCAGAAACCAGATCAGCGATGACAGGCCAAGTACGGTGAACAGCCAGTTACCCGGTTTGCTTTTTACCCGCCTGCCGGTAACCGGACAGACTTTGTTGTTTTTATCATTTTGCAGGTCTTTCATGATTAATCCTTTTCTTACTGGTTGAATACAGATCATCTCAATGACAGACAACTTTTTTGTAACAAGGTGTTTATTATATTAGAAAAAATAAACAAAAAAACAACTGGAAAATGGGGGGATCGGAGGATGAAACAGCAGAGCACTCATAGAAATGTATGGAAATTTAAATCTCGCGAGGTTTTGGAAACAAATTACGGTCATCAATAATGTACTTATTTCTTATTTATCCTTTTTTGAACGAAAATAAAAGTTGTTACCGATATTGCGGCGCAAATCAGGATGAAACCGGTCGGGAACAGTTCAATATATGGGATCAACCCGATTGCTTTTTGGTCTTTGAGAACTGTTTTGATCAATCCTTTTGTTATCCCTTCAATACCCTGGTTCGGGAACGCATTGATCATGACAACAATACTGACGTGATAGTCCGGCAAATAAACCATATAGGTCGATGTGCCGATATTTGCTCCGCCATGTCCGATGGCTTTTTTTCCATAGGAAAAACTCTTTGTATAGACCTGAGCCCCCAAACCGTATGCCCTCATATTCGCGACAGGTTTGAATTTTACAAATTGTTGCATTTCATCCATTGACTGCTGTGACAAAACTTTTCCTTCAAATAGCAAGTGACACCAGCGGGCCAGATCTCCGGCAGTGGTAAATATCCCGGAAGAACCGAATGTAATGCTTTCATGAGATGCTCTCGGCAGGAATGTCAAATCAAAATTCGAACCGTCATTATTAAAATTGTCCCCGTAGACATGGGCCTGGTTTTCGGGAAGTTCTTCCTGCAGGGATAAATAAGCATTGGTTATTCCCAAAGGTTGCCAGAACCGGTTTTTGAATTCCGAAGCAAGGGTTGATCCGGTAACTTTTTCAATGATCATAGCCAGCAGCAAATAATTGGTGTTCGAATAGCGCCAGCCCTGACCAGCCGCGAAATACGGTTCTTTGATATAATGCAAAACTTCTTCGGGGGTCCATACTTTTGTTCTGTCCTCTTTCAGATCGTCCCAGATTTGCTGATTATCCCAAAACATATATAGCCCGCTTGTATGATTGAGGAGTTGGAGAATGGTTATATCGCCATCTACATGAGGATAAGCAGGAAGCCATTTGGACAATGGATTGTCGAGCGACAAGACATTTTCTTCGACCAGCTTGAGCGTAAGCGCGGCAACCACGTTCTTGGTGATACTTCCGATAGCGAACAGCATATCCGGTTTCATGGCAACGGAATCGTGAGATATCCCGCTCACGCCCGTCCAGATTTGATCTTCGGGAAATATAATCGCTGCCGATACGCCTCTAACGTTATACTTTTTGATGCCCTTATCAAGCACCTTTTGCAATCGTTCATTTATGGGGCGTTGAGGACCGGCGAAACCGGCCGTCAGATAAAGTAAAATTATGGTAATAAAAAGGCCCCCGGCTTTTTTAAGACAATACGCTTTATCGTATGGCTTTTTTACACATAACATATTATTCCCTTCCTGAATCATTAAACTCTGTCAGTCTGCTTTATGGAAATTATTAAAAATATTCTATCTCAGCAACAACATTTTGCGGTATTGGGTAAAATCACTTGTCCGGAAGCTCATAGAGATATTAAAAATATTTATGGAAATGTTTATTTATATCGTGTAATTATTTAATATGGAAATGCGTTCCCGCCCCGGAATCGTCATATCTTTTCTGATTTGATACTTTTAATAAGATCATTTTGGCGTAAACATGCAAGTAAAAAGACCTTTTTATTGAAAAAAATTTTTGTCTTAGCGGGTTACCAGTTCGGCAAATCCAATGGATCATCCGGACACGGAAACAGCCGGAGAAAAAAATAAAATAATTTTGTTTCATTTATTTTATTTGTTATTATATTAATAACACAATAGCCGTGTTTAATTAACAGGAGGAGATAAACAGCCATGATAAAACAATCATTACACAGTTCACTTTTATTGTTGTTTATGGGGATTTTTCTCTTTTCAGCACAACATGTTTATGCTGAAATGTCGGTTACCATCACCAGTCCCGCGGACGGAGCTGTTTTCCCTGATTGCTCGGATATCCTTTTCACAGCCGACGCGCAGATTACCGAGGGGGAAATTTCCGAAGTCCGGTTTTACCGCAACAACAGCTCAATGGGCAGAGCACGAAAGGCGCCATGGGAAGTGACCTGGAATTCCGCGAAATCCGGCAATTACATTATTAAGGCCAGGGTCAAAGATGATAATGGCGAGGTAGCGTGGTCAGATTCGATCAAAATTAAAGTGGGTGATATCAGTAACGGCGAAATGTTAATTAACGGTAATTTCAGTTGCACTATGAATCCGTGGCAACTGGAAACCAGTGAAAATGGAAAAGCAACGATGTCTGTTGTGAACGAATGGTATTTTGACGATTCAACCTATTTATATGTTGATATCGAAAACGGCAGTTCCGCGGATTGGCATGTCCAGGTGCAACAGGCTTTTCCGTTGTCCGGGGGCCATACATACGAACTGACATTCCTGGCGGACGTGGAGGAAGTTAAACCCATCGCCGTGGTCCACCAGGAAGCGCGTGAGCCATACACCTCACACTGGAACCAGGGCGTTACGATCGATGGCGCCGGGGAATTCGGCCCCTATACCTTTGAGTGCCTGGTAGATGATCCGGCAAGCAAGTTCAGGTTTTATGTCGGCGGCAATAATACTAACTGCATGTTTGACAATGTACGTATTATTGACAAGTCCCTGTCATCCGTCAGCGCCCAAAAGTTGACTTTCGGAAAAGGTCAACCCTTTGAGTACGAACTGTTCCAGGCTTACCCAAATCCGTTCAACATGAATACGACCATTCCGATCAGGTTGTCAAAAACAGCGAACGTTGTCCTGAGTATTTATAATTTACAGGGCCAGCTTGTGAAAACCCTGGTGAACGAGACCCGCGCCGAAGGACAACATGTCGTACACTGGGACGGCACCGACCGGCACAATAATGTCGTGCCGAGCGGCGTTTATTTTTACCGCATGTTGATTGAACAAGAAAATGTGCAGTTGTCAAGGAAGGTTTTACTGCTGAAATAAAACATTCATTTAAATTACAAGTAGTATAATTTAAAAAGCCCGCGTTGTGTTTGCGGGCTTTATTATTCTACCCGCCCCACACTTTGTTTTTTCGAAGGGCAAGGCAAACAGAAATCCTATCGCTCAAACAAAATGAGTGTTCAAACCCGGACAAAAACCAGTCCGGGGATCGGGATAAAATTTTTACTCTGTTTTTGATTGATTCTTTATGTTATCCGGCAAACCTGAACGAGTAGAGTTTCGCGTTGCTCAGTTCAAATTCAAGCCGGACCTCATCCGAATTGATCGTTGACTGAAATCTGACAAGTCCGTCGGTCACTGTCTTTGAGACTGGCTTTGCCGTTAAAATACGTTTTCCATTCTTATCCACGATGTTCACCTTTACCCATCCTCCCTTTGCCACGTCCGCCGTGATCCGGATAGCCTGGCCGGAGTAGGGTATCGCGGTTGTTGTGATCACTGCCGGTTTGTCCACGGTTTCCTGTTCATAACCCGCAAAGCCGTCCGGCCGGAGTGTTGCCAGGCAGAGGGAGCCCGAGCGCCATCCGAAATGCAGGTAATCACTGCCCCCGTAATAGAGCCGGATTTCGTCTTTTAAAAAGACCGGATACGCGCAGGGATAGACACAGCCGTAATCATAATCCAGTTTTTGGTCGGAGCAGGGTATCAGCGGGGTACCGGGATCGACACGATTCCAGACCCTGGTGTCCGGGCTCCACGTCAGCTCGGTCCAGACGCGGTCGGCTTTTTGATCGTGAATGGCAACCAGACCGATGTAGATACCGCCGTAAAAAAACACCGGCATGGCGTAGGTTTGATAATTTCTGGTCATTCCCTCCAGGACTAACTCTGCTTTGGTCCATTTGATAAAGTCTTCGCTTTCTATTCTTACCACCTGCCGGCCCATATCTCCCCAGGAACGCGTGATGCCTACATATTTGCCGAGTGTTGGCGCCCAAAATGCATTATTGTGAGTATCTCCCGCAACATCCGCTTCGGGACAGGCAACAGGTGGACCCCAGTGGATCCCGTCAGCGGAAAACGCTACGGAAATGATTTCACTTTTTAAGATGGCCTTGTAACGGCGATTTGGGTCCTGATCGCGAAGATCTCTGAATATGCCCGAACCATGCGGCCCCTGCCAATGCTCGCCTCCACTTCCGCGCCAGAGGATATTATTATCCCTGCTGTTTTTATATTGAACAATTCCCAATTCAGGTTTCTCCCAGATTATACCATCCTTTGAAGTCGCATAACAAAGTCCCATTTCCCTGAAATCAGGCGGATCGTAATCTTTGCTGTCACGCTCTTCAAGTGACATACCCTTTGCAGAATAATCGACAATAAAGGGGCTGTACCAGCACTTGTAGATTTTTTCATCCTCATCGTAGAGTACATTGCCGTAAAGATTGTCGAAACGCTTTTCCCAGGGCTTGTCCTCGACAAAAAGCGGGTTGGCGTTGTGTTTTTGAACCGTTCCCACTTGAAGTTTCGCGTTCTCCACCTTTTCAACTATACTGCTGTTTAGCAGCAGAAAATGATTTGCCCGTGACTGTTCTTTCAGGATAAATGTTTCTTCAACTCTATTGCCGCAGTTCATTAATGACAACAGAAATGAAACAAAGATCAAAATTGTGACTTTAACGCTATTCAACATGGATTCCTCTTTATTTAATCTGAAAAGTTTATTAGACACCATGACACAATTAATATAATAAAAGATACGAAAAATCCCAATGAGAATTGATATTCTCAGTCACGGTCATTGGTACAAAACAAAGCACAACATTTCCGCCATAAGCGGACCGCAAAACGACAACGCCTGCGTGACTCCGGATTTTTCCCAGCGGGCGAAATGACAGATACGTATTTTTTTACGTCCTTATATTCATAACGCGTTGAAAGGGACGAGATGCACTGCGCATGATAGAGGGCTATATTTTATTATTTCTTATATTAAAAAGTCAATTTAAGTGTTTTAGAGTTTGTTTTTTAGTTCAGGAATAATTATCATAGTATCATCGGCAATTCATAATACGTAACATGTACAATAACTTTTGTTTAAAAAAGGAGCAAAAAAAATGCCGGATATCAAAGAGGAAAAGAAAAAAAAGCTGGTCGAAATTAAAAATTTAATACACGGATTTTGCGAACAGAATTTAAATCAGGAGTATGAGAACTTTTGCCTCAGATTGTGCGATAGACTCGGCAGAAAGAGGAAAATAAATATCCTGCGCAGCAGCAGTGAACAATGGGCGGCGTCAATAGTTTACGCGATAGCCCGGTTGAATTTTTTATTTGACAAGGACAATGAACACTTTATTACGGCAGATGAGATATGCGATTACTATCAAACGAAAAAATCAACCACCGGCAATAAAGCGACGCAGATTGAAAAATTATGTAATCTGTCGTTTGGCGCCGAAGGTTACTGTACGGATAAAATCATGGACACCTTTACATTTTACGAAACGGATACAGGAATAATAATTCCCAAATCTATGGTTACCGAAAATATCATCGATCATGAAATAATGGATAAAGAAATAATTGAGCAACTGAGAAAATATTCTAACGACAAAGGATCAATAGAGGAGCAAAAAGAGAGAGAAAGACAGGAGCGTTTGGAAGCTAACAAAAAGAAAGCGGAAAAACGGAACAAGGACCAGCTGGGACTATTCGATAGTTGATTCCATATATGACTTTGGCATCTGCTCGCCAGGGATTTCCCCTCGCGGCAAGTCTCAGGCTTGGTGCGTAAGGACTCGGGCCCGGCCTGAGGATCACAGGCGGGAAAGGTTTATTGCCAATTGAAATCATATATTGATTTATGGTTTTCCGGCAGAGCCGGATATTAGGTGCCAAGCCAGAGACTTGGCACCAGTTGTACAATTTTGGGCTAAAGCCCGATTATTAAGTTTTGCCAAATCCCACGAAAGATCGTGGCAATGAAAATCACCGTCAAAATTCATTGCCACGGCATTTATGCCGTGGATTATTGAAAAAACCATAATTAGACTTTAGTCAAACAAACAACAAATACAGCGCCGCAACAATCCCCAGCACCAGAAACACACCGATATTCACCGGCATGGACGTTTTGTAATTGACATTCGAATACACAAGATCCTCCGCCGTAACCACCCGTTTTTGTTTCAGACTGGTTGTCACGATCAAAAAGGACAGAACAAGGAATGTAATGGTGATCCGGTTCAGAAACGCCAGGTCCGGAAAAGTGAACTTTAGTATAATCGAAACCGGGATGGTCGACAAAGCGGCAATGAGCGCCGCGTTGCTGGTGCAGCGTTTCCAGAACAGTCCGAAGATAAATATGGCAAATACGCCCGGCGTGATAAACCCGGTATACTCCTGGATGAACTTGAACAACTGTCCCTGACCGGCGACAACGGGGGCAAGCATAACCGCGATAGTCAGTCCCATGGCGCTGACGATGCGTCCGACAAAAACCAGTTCCTTTTGCGCGGCAGTCTTCCGGAAAATATTGCGGTATATATCCATGGTAAAGATGGTTGCCGTGCTGTTGGTCATGGAATTCAGCGACGACACGATGGCCGCGATGATGGCGGCGATCAACAGCCCGGTCAGTCCGGCCGGCAGCAACTCCCTGATCAGCACCGGAAAGGCCTCATCGCGTTTCAGGATCATTTCAGGGTACAGGTCACCGGCGATCACACCGGGCAGCACGATGATGACCGACACGATCAAAGACAAAAACGCCGCGAACAGCAGTCCGTATTGCGCCTGGGAAGTGCTTTTCGCCGCCAGCGCGCGCTGGATGATATACTGGTTGCAGCCCCAGTATGACATGGCGGTGATAAACAAGCCGCCGCAAAACACGCCCGTCCAGGGCAACTCGTGATGGTCCGCGCTCAGCACCGTATGGAACCTGTCCGGCGCGTTGTGCATCAGCGTCGTAAATCCGGTGATAATGCCCTGTCCGTCTCCGACTTTATCGAGCCCAATGAGTGTGACGGCAATCCCGCCGGCAATCAAAACCCCGACCTGGATAAAATCGGTCCAGGCGACAGAGGTCAATCCGCCGTATATGGTATATACAGCGGAAAAGCAGGCCAGACCGATCACGCCAAAAACGATCGGGATACCGATGACCTGTTGAAGCGTGACCGCGCCCAGGGCCAGAACGGATGTCAGATTGACAAAGATATACACCAGGATCCAGAAAATCCCCATGCCGGTGCTGACCCGCTGGTCGAACCGCTTTTCCAGGAACTCCGGCATGCTGTAAATTTTCATTTTCAGGAACGCGGGCAAAAAGAATTTAGACACGATAATGATCGGTATTGCGGCCCCGAGCCAGGAGTAAGAGATCACGGCAATACCGCTTTCAAACGCGGTGCCGTTCATGCCGATGATCTGCTCCGTGGATATATTCGAGGCGATCAGGGACGCGCCGATGATCCACCACGGCAGGGCCCGGCCGGCAAGAAAAAAATCTTCCGCGTTACGCTCGTGATCCCTGGGCTTGCGCGACACCCAGATACCCACACTCAATACAATTATAGAATAACCTAAAAATACAATATAGTCGCGGGGTTCAAATGAACTCATCTTGTCATGTCCGTGTTAGAGGTTAAAAGCTGTTGGTTCTTTAAATCAGAACAATTGATATTTAAAGGAAAGTGAGCGGCGGAGAATTATCCGCCGCTCAAATAATCTAATTACTTCACCGCAAACACCGCCTGCGCGCTCTTCGCCGCTCCAAGATCGACGCCGCGTTTTCCCGGCGAGCAGCCGCCGATGGTGATCTTGATATCACCCTTTTCGATGATTTTGTTGCCGTCATTGTCGACGATGGACATCAACTCCGGGGTGATATCAAACTGAACGGTTTTGCTCTCGCCCGGCTGCAGGGTCACCCGCTTGAAGCCCTTTAAAGCGGACAGCGGCACCGTGACGGAGGCTTCAACATCGGAAATATAAAGCTGTACCACCTCTTCCGCGGCGTATTTGCCGGTGTTGGTAACCAAAACGTTTGCTTTCACCGTCTCGCCTTTTTTGATTCCGGTCTTGTCCAGTTTCAGATCAGAGTACTCAAACTGCGTGTAGCTGAGACCGAACCCGAACGGATACAGCGGTTCTTCGGTCATATACCGGTAGGTGCGTCCCGTCATGTTATAATCTTCGTACGGCGGCAACTGGTCCACGGATTTGGGGAACGTCAGCGGCAGTCTGCCGGATGGAACAGCATCGCCAAACAGAATATCGGCGACGGCGTTTCCGCCTTCTTCACCGGGATAGAACACAAATAACGCCGCGTCCGCCATTTCCTGCACTTCGGGCATGGTTATGGGCGACCCGCCGACAACGACAACAACCAGTTTTTCCGCGTTGTTGCGCATCTTTTTCAGAAAGTCGATCTGGTTTTGCGGCAGGCCGATCTCTTTTCTGTCTCCCGCATAAGGCGACGCGATGGACTCGCCCTCTTCGCCCTCGATCAGCGGTGTTATTCCCATAACCGCAATGGTTACATCCGCTTCGCTTGCCACACCCGAGTACCAGTCGATTTTGTTCGGATTTTCGCGGTCCAATAAAGCGCCCTGACGGAACTGTAGTTTTGTCGCCATGCTGACTTTGGAGGCGACGCCTTCAATAATACTTGACAACTGCGGATTCATACCGTAGTAATTACCAAGCAGATACCTGACGTCGGAGGCCAGCGGCCCGGTAACATAGACATGGCTCAGGTCTTTTTTCAACGGCAACAGATTGTCCTTGTTCTTTAACAGAACAATGGACTTTACGGCCGCCTCGCGCGCCAGTTTGCGGTGCGTGTCGGAATCGATAACATCGGCGGAAATCGAATTGTACGGATTCAGTTCCGGCGGATCGAACAGTCCCAGTTTGAAACGGGTGCGGACCAGCAGTTTCAAATTTTTATCGATTGTCTTTTCATCCACAAGGCCCTGCTGCACCGCGTTGACCAGAAACGGATACGTGCTGCCGCAATTCATGTTACAGCCCATGTTCACGGCCAGCGCTGCCGATTCTTCCGGGGTATTGGTCACTTTGTGGCTCTGATGAAAATCCTGGATCGCCCAGCAGTCCGATAAAAAGTGGCCGGTGAATCCCCATTTTGTTCTCAGGATGTCCTGGATCAGCAGTTTGCTTGCGCAGCATGGTTCATTTAGGGTGCGGTTGTAGGCGCCCATGACCGCCTCGACTTTTGCTTCTTTTACGGCCGCTTCAAAAGCAGGCAGGTATGTGTCCCACAAATCGCGTTTGCTGACGATGGCATTAAATTCGTGCCGGAGGCCTTCCGGGCCGCTGTGCACCGCGTAATGCTTGGCGCAGGCGCCGGTTTTCAGATATCGGGGATGAAAACCCTGCAAACCGTTGATAAAGGCCACACCCATCCGGGAGGTGAGAAACGGGTCCTCGCCATAGGTTTCGTGGCCGCGGCCCCAGCGGGGATCGCGGAAAATATTGATGTTGGGTGACCAGAACGTCAAACCCTGGTATTGTCCCCGGTTGTCGGCTTTGAGACACTCGTTGAACTTGGCGCGGCCCTCATCGGAAATCGCCGTGGCGACGCGGTACAGCAGATCGGTATCGAACGTGGCGCCCATGGCTATGGCCTGCGGGAAAACCGTAGCCACACCGTTCCGCGCGACACCGTGCAAAGCTTCACTCCACCAGTTGTATTCGGGTATGCCAAGCCGGGGAATGGCCGCCGAGTTGTAGCTCATCTGCGACACTTTTTCTTCAAGCGTCAGACGCGACACCAGGTCGTCGACACGCTTGTCAATGGGTCGGGAAGGATCCATGAACAGCATGTTTTCGGGACTGTCCTGCCCCAAACAGATTGAAATAATTAAAAAACCAAATAATAATAAAATTCCGGGATAAAACATTTTCATTTTATAACCTCCGGTTTTATAATGTGATTAATGATAAAATTATATAGAAAATTTTTTTAAAAAGCAAACAATGTATATATTTTTTTTAACTTTTTTACTTACAAAAGTGCAGTTCATGGTTGTGTTTTTTACCGGCATTCCGAAAACAGGTTAAAAAACAGATCAGAAATTTAAAAATTTGACTCGAGTCATTTTTTCATTGCATAAAAAGTAAAAAAACGTTACTATTCTAAAAATGCGGGACAAAAAGTGCGCAAGGACGTCCTTAAAACCGCGGTTGTGGGATTCAGCGAGCGGGGCAGTCTTGATATACAGGATGCCGGCGAGATCATTGCCGAATGGATGATCCCGGCGCTCAACAAAACCGGCGCGTTTGAAGTGTATGAACGCCTGGCGCTGGACAAGCTGATGCAGGAGCATGCGCTCGGCCAGAGCGGCATGGTCAGCGATGAAAACCTGGCGCAGATCGGTAAACTGCGCGGCGTGCAGGTCATCGTCACCGGCAGCGTCATCAAATTCGGGGACATTATTTCCGTGACCGCCAAGCACATAGACGTTGAAACCGCCAAAAAAATGGACACGGCGGCGATCAAGGTGTCCAACGTTAACCAGGTCGCCGGCGAAATCGAAAAACTCGCCTGGGAGTTGGCGAAGGAATAGGGTGTACTTATTGTTCCGCCCGGGAAGGATCGTTTCCCGGGCGGGGGAAAACTGATCATACATTTCTTAATAAATTTTTAATAAAATTTTTACCGAAATAATCTAATACATCCTGAGTGCGGCGCCTTTAAACGCCTCATACGCATTAAATAAAGGGGAAACACGCCAGAAGCGGCTGCTTATAATTTTTATATTGTCCGGTTATAATGGTGGAACAAGTCACATAAATTCTATAAATTGCTTGCTTTCTGTTACAAATGATGACTGGTTGTATAAGAATTATTAAATGCAGATCATACCATAGATCACCACACCAGGCTTTGTACATTACATGTTTTTGCGGATTTTCCCATATACTAAAATATTAATAAATATACTTTTTTACTTGCTTTTTTTTATTCTTTTTTTTATAATAAAAGAGGATTGAATTGGATACTTAACTACCGGGGCAGCCAGAAAATATTACCATCTTAAAATAATTCTTGTCGGAAGACAGTATTTCAACATCAAAAGATGTTTTAATTTTAGCAAATGATGTTCAATAACTGATTGCCATAATTATCAATTTCCAGAAAACCTTTTTTTTTAAAGTATTATTTATCTCATTATATGGACATTGGATTTATTGATGTTATTGCAAATTATATGTTATGCGGTCAAAACAAAACCTGAAATTGCACGGAAGAGTTGACTGTCATAAATATATTTTTTTCCGGCATTTATTTAACAAAATTAACTGATGAAGGGAGGTGAATTCCGGTCTCTATGTAGCTAAAATTTGAATGGGACGGAAAGTCGGGGTGGGGATTATATGGATATACAGCCGGCCGTCAACTTAAATGTGTGTTGTAATCAATTAAGGGAGAGTAAAGATGAAACAGATTAAAAAATTTGTTGTCAATATCTTATGTGGATTGATGGTCGTTATGCTGTTACCTGTATCAATAGTGTATTTTACTGATGCCGTCAGTACAGAAATTTATGCACAAGATGGCAATCAATCTCTTGAAATATCGGTAGAATTTAATCAGATTTTCATTGATGAAGGTCAGACAGCTTATAATACCATTTTTGTTAGCAATGCTGGTCCGGGATTGACTATCGAATGTACCCATGGTATTGTTAGCGATAATGGTGACGGTACCTGGGCCTGGTCCTATAATGTGCCCAGCGGAGTTGGTGGCATTGTGCATATAAACATATATGCCAATGATGCCACAGGAGGTGCAACTGCTTATTTTCCATTGTTCGTAAATCGTGTACCAAGCTCCGAGGAAATACTGGCAAGAATTGATCTTGGGCTTTCGTGGCTGGTTGGAGAACAAAAAGAAGACGGTTCATGGAATGGACCTTATGAATACATAATAATAGATGAACCAGTCGCTTGTACAGGTTTAATACTCACAAAACTTTGTGACTATGCCTATGAAAATGGATACAATTCGCCCTTTGATGTAAATTATGAGTACCACCAAAACGTTATTGCCGGATATGATTATTTATTCAGTAAGGCCAGATCACGTGATAATGGAACAACTATCTTTATGCATGCAGATTTAACCGATCCTCATCATGAAACCTATAACGCTTCTATAGCATTGATGGGTATCGCCGCCAGTTTAACGCCTGACAGAATCATTGACTATCCCGACAATATTCTTGTGGACGGTTTAACCTTTATGCAACTTGCGAATAAAATAGTTCTCTATTTTGAAAATAGTCAGCGATCGAATCCCGACGATAATTCATGTGGCGGATGGAGCTATAATGATATCCCTGATGGGCGAGCGGATAACTCAAATTCAGGTTATGTCGTATTGGGGTTGCGATATGCCGAAGCCTTTGGCTGTGTAATTCCGGAAATCATAAAAACAAGACTCAGTGAATGGATCGATTTTATTCAAAATGACACAAACGGGGGCTCGGGCTACAATGATCCGAACTCCGGAGTAAACATGTTAGAAACCGGCAATCTTTTGTTTGAGATGGCATTTGTGGGAGATAACACAAGCACTCCGAGAGTTCAACATGCTTTAGAGTACATAACAAATGTCTGGGCATCAAACGGATCAAATCCTGATTATTTTGATCAGGCCTGGTTGGATAAAGACATTCAGATGTTGTATTGTTTGATGAAGGGTTTTGAAAGTTTATCAATAGATTTCATAGATGTGAATGGTGAGGACATTAACTGGTTTGATAAATTTATTACCCAGTTGTATTATTTCAATTTTCAGGATGTTTCCGGCTACTGGATTTTTAGCTGGTATGGCGACAGGTTATTGAACACCTGCTGGGCTTTGTTTATTTTGGAAAAAGTCGTTCCGCCCCCACCGAATCAACCTCCTAATATCACATCAATCATTCTGCCCACGGATCCGGTGGCAATCAGCGATCAACCAATCAATGTGACGGTCACATATGAAGATCCGGATCACATTGCTGGTGATAGCTATACGGTTACGTTTGACTTTAGTGATGGCGTCACTGAAACCTCTTCCACTACGGAGTTGTTCTATACCGGCCAACATACATTTCAAGAGCCAGGGGTTTATACAGTTACTGTCACAGTCATAGATAAACACGACGGTTCCGACACAAAAAGTGCTCAGACATTTATCGTCATTTACAATCCGGCGGACGGCTTTATCACCGGCGGCGGCTGGATCGATTCACCCTATGGGGCCTATGTGGCTGATCCTTCCCTGACCGGAAAAGCCAACTTTGGATTTGTGTCCAAATACAAAAAGGGCCAGACCACACCCGATGGCAATACCGAATTTCAGTTCAAAGCCGCTGATCTGAACTTTCATTCAGGCAGTTACGAATGGCTCGTGATCACCAATGCCAAAGCCATGTACAAAGGTGTTGGGACGATCAATGGGGAGGGTAATTTTGGTTTC
>Ga0272441_10008128_pt1 | contig 16764 bp, 10 predicted proteins | sample SSMProp6N_FD_193582 | JGI IMG/M metagenome (GOLD analysis project Ga0272441, IMG submission 193582) | Marine sediment archaeal communities from Little Sippewissett salt marsh, Falmouth, MA, United States - SSM-Prop-6N | ecosystem: Environmental > Aquatic > Marine > Wetlands > Sediment ...
TTCGTAAATATATACAAGAACAAGAAAAACATGATCGTAATCAAGATAATTAACGCTAATTAGACTATTGGCCCCTTTTAGGGGCCTTCCTCAAGCCACCGGCTCTGCCGGTGGTTTATGACTATGGTTCAGCTTCGCTGCGGCCGTAGGTCGGTCTAAGCCATTCAGGTAAATCTGATGATATAACGCGTAAAACAGCAGGCATCTGAAACTCCAGTACATCACCGGGCATAACACGATAAGGGCCAACATAGTTCTTCACACCAATTGGATAACCCAGGTTTTTCTCCGGATTGATAGGAGAAGCCTGATTGAATTTTTCCAGTTCTTCGGATGTGGATAAAGTTGGACTGCAACCATTCATATAAGAACCCGAAAACACTATAAAAAATATGAAAACAGTCCTGCTAAGCCAGATTCTCATCTGTTGCTCTTGCATAAAATTTCCCCCAGTTATAACCCCCAGTTTAAACGTCCCCCCAATTAAAAACCCCCAATTCGTACTTTATCAGATATTTCTGGTCTATTCGCCTTTCTTTATCGGCCGTATTGTAAATTGAGCATTAATTATTTTGTTCTTGTGATTGTATTATATTACGTTCCTTCTACCTGTATCGAAACAGAAGATGAATTATTATCGGTGGATAGTATTGATACGAAGATATTTTAGGACCTTAACAACCGGCGATCTTATATTCATAATGATCAAAGCTGTTCCGATCAAAAGCATCTTCTCGTAATATTTCTGCTTTTTAATATCTAAAGACAGTAAATAACGGCTTGTCTTAGGTAGATAAAAAAAACTCCAAGTTGAAAACTGGATGATCCGGTTTTGATTAATGATGTGACATGTAAAAACTTGACATCAAAGCCAAAAAATGTTAAAATAGGCAATATGTATTCTGGGGGAGGTTGGCACGGGAGGGTAGCCTCATTGTCCGGTTTCACGCAAGGGATATTTATTAAATCGGTTTGAATAAGATATATACGGAAGCACCTTCAGAAAAGAAATAGGGATTTCGTGTGAGGGGGGGATATAAATGCGGTATTACATTTTCTGTGGTTTCATCATTGTCTTGTTATCTCTGCAAACAGGATGTTCAATCGGTCCGGTTTTATATGTTACTGAAGACAGTACAAACATTACAGAGTTACCGCATGAACGTTCAATCCGTTCCAATAAAAAACCGGATTTAAATATCAAATCGCTTAATGACTTTATGAACCTCGATATCAATTGGAAGGCCGATGCTTGTGTTGATCAGAACGATATTAGTCGTATAAAATACCACAAGCAGTATTACAAAAGCCGATATATTGTTGTAGAAGGGAGAATCGGGATTGGAAGTCGATACCCGGTTGTGCTGGATACCGGAGCTTCACAGCCGGTTTTTCTTAATGTTTCCCATGTTTTAGATAATAAGTTACTTATTTACGATTTGGAAGAAACAGATTCTGATTTGAACGGACACAAACTTGGCCTTTGCTATCTTCCATTATTTCAAATTGGCGAAGTCACTTTTACTAATCGGCCGTGTCTGTATCTTTCACCGCCTTCAACTGTTAACTTATTCGGTGTACAAATCGCCGGCAAGAACACAAATAATAATACTGTTATTGTTGGACTGCCGATTTTGAGTAAATTCAGATATATTATGTTTGATAGTATTAAAAATGAAGTTGAATTCTCATCCAATCAAAACTTTGAACCGGGTAAAAAAGGTATATGGAAGAAATACCCCATTCATATCGAAGAAGATTTCCACGGTAATACATTCCTTTTCGTACAAATACCTGTTGCTGGTAAGGATGTAGAATTACAGTTTGATACAGGCAGCGGCAGGGGATTGGCGATCGGAGAAAAACTATGGAAGCAAATTGATGATGAACATGGGAACTTGAATCTTAAGAAGGGCAGGGATTTCTATCCGTACATTGGACGACTCCCATGTCGGAGAGGCATTATTCCAAAACTGAAGGTTGGAGACAGAATTGTAAGTAAGGCTGAAATTTCGGTTTTCCCTAATGACAGTCCGCTCCTGGCCGAATGTGATGGATTATTGGGAATGCAGTATTTCAATGATACTGTTGTTGTTCTCGATTTTGACAAATCTCTTATGTGGGTAAAAAAACTGGAGATATAAAAAAAGCGGATACCGATGTAAAATATCCGCTTTTATTTTCTTGCCTAACAATGTTTTATTTCATTTGTTTTTTTAGAACTATCACGACTACGGTGTTACCGGACTACGTGCCGAGTGACCAGCGTTTGAGTTGTTTTCGGCTATGGCAATACCGCCGGCTGTGGCACCGGCAAGGCCTGTGACATGAGCGGCAGTTCCTAATCCCAAACCTGCCCATGCCGGGGCCATGGCGATTTTCATTCCTGACATAGCAGGAATATTTTTGGCCAGAATAACACCGATGTTTCCTATTTGTCCCGCCGATGCTATATTACCGAAACTCTGAAGTGCCACTGTCCGTGCCGTCGGCAAGCAGACAGTAATCACGGGATTTATTGCTCCTTCGCAGGATGTTGCGGCACATATATTGCCGATCTGTGAGGCGCGTAAACCCTCAGCCTGAGCCCAGTGAGGCAAAGAAACTTCTTTAACAACATTAACGCTTTCATTGGTCAGGCCTACTTTCCTGATAAATTTCTCAAAGTCTTTACTTATACCTTTAAGGTCAGATGCAACGCCTTGGGCATTTGTTTTATAGGTTGCTGTCTCATGGCGCAATTTCTCGTTAGAGCTGTCGATATTACCGGATGCTTCGAAAACAGAAATGCTCAAAAAATGGGCGCGAGTATCATGTTTCTGCTGCTGCCGCTCCTATTCGAAAGCCTCATGGTGATATTAGCGGAGTGGTTATGCTGCTTCATGACTTGTCGCAGGAGCGCGAGATCGACCGCATGAAAAGAGACTTTGTTTCATCCGTTTCACATGAATTGCGAACTCCATTGACGTCTATCAAGGCATATACTGAAACCATCCTGCGTGATCCGAACATGCATGATGAGAAAAAACGTGAGTTCTTAATCTCTATTGATGAGGAATCGAATCGTTTGGCTGATTTAGTTAACGGGCTTCTAGAGATATCCCAGTTGGAATCCGGTCGTATTGAAGTTCTGAAACAGTATGTTGATATTAAAGATGTAATCGAACAGGCTGTATCGTCTCTGAAACGCCCGGCGGAGGACAAGAATATCGGAATTCATGTCAATACTTGTAACCATAATCCCGAGGTTTGGGGTAATGAAAGCAAGATTCGGTCTATGATCTCGAATCTTATTAACAATGCTATTAAGTTTACGCCGGCGGGAGGAGATGTTCGGATTAGCATCGAGTGTCAACATGGTGGGCTAATAATATGTGTCAGCGATACCGGCATTGGAATACCCGAAGAGGAAACACAAAAAATATTTGAGCGTTTTTATCGAGTTCGCCAATCCGGCAAACAAATCCCCGGGACAGGATTGGGACTTGCTATTGTTAACGAAGTAGCCGTTATGCATGGCGGCAGGGTAGATGTCGAAAGTAAATTGGGCTGCGGTACGACTTTCAGGATTTTCCTTCCTTTGTCCGACCGGGTTGAACATGAAAACTCTGTTGCGAATGTAAGTAGTATCAATTGAGAAAATTGGTTTCGTTCTTATATAGTATTGATATGGGTGAAAGGGAAATTTCATTTTTATATTATACTCCGTATAGACAGGGGTAAAATGCGAGATTGGAGGAGGCAAAATTAAAAATTTAAGATTACTTCTTGTTCTCCAGATTCTCACCTTAGCCGCGGCGGTTGTCGGGGCCTCGGCTTATTTAATTGCCGAAACAAACCAGGAGAGAGGTGTAGTTAAGGGCATACTTTACACTATGATCGATTCTTCCACCATGATAGACAACCAGGTGCTTAAAGAAGGAGATACGATATATGGCGCACGAGTTGTAAAAATATATCCGAAAAAAGTAGAGTTCAAAAAGGACGGGAAGTGTTGGACACAAAGAATTTGCGAACACCCTAATCCGGCATGGGAAGAGCCGGAAAATAAGAAGACAAATAAAAAGTGGTGAACGATTTCTGTTTACAGGATTTTTGAATGGAATTTTTATGTGCATCAGAAAATCCAAATTTAACGGCTTCACCCTTGTAGAGCTGATTGTTGCTCTGATGGTGACGGCTATTGTTCTTTCCGCAGTGGTGACATTGTCATATGCTCTTAGTTCGGCTTATGAAAGTACAAGCGATATCGGCGAAAAACAGGCCGGGGTGCGGTATACTAATCTCCGTATAACCGAATTGATTAGACATAGTAAGCTTGTATGCGCCTGGTTTTATGGAGATTTGGTTGTATGGCGTGCAGATGAAAATGGTGATAATCAAATTAATATCAGTGAGATTGTTTATATTGAGACCGGTTATAGTAACAGCTACATGCGTCTCTTGCAGTTTACCCCTAACGAAGGTAATGACTGGAATATATCGCTGAGCCTGGTTCAATGGCCGTATCTCAAAAACATGTTATCTTCGAGGTATCCGCAGACATCCACGACATTGGTAGAGAAATGTAATGGTATGAAAATAATTCTGGATAAGTACCCTCCATATACGCATATTGTTAATATCATTTATAATATCGAAGAGGACGACCGGGTTAGAACGTATCAGATTAGTGCGAATCTGCGATGTCGGGCAAGCCATCTGATCGATACTTCAAACAGGCTTGTTTCTCAAGACGATGACTAAAACGATATTCGGATTGGGTTCGTTTTGCATTTTTTTCCAAATTCATAACTTTCGGATTTAGAGCTTAGAATTTAGTGTTTCCGGCCGCTCGTCACGGCGGAGGCTGTTGCCGGAGCAGGAAAGGCCGGCAAACTTGTCCGGCATAGTCTCTGACGACGTCGGACTCGTCCTGAGCATGTCGAAGGATTGGGTTCGTTTTTCCGCCGGCGAAACGTCCAAAATCCGCCATTTTATCATAATCTTTTAATTCCAAAGAACTTATGACAAATTGCCTATTTTAACATTGGGTTCGTTTTGCATATTTTTGTCGATTTGTAGGAGATTCTCTACATCAGTCGAATACTTTAAGTACATTAGTTGATGCGTTTATGTGTTAATCAGGGCAAGATTTTGCATTTTAATTTGCTAATTCCTATCCGCTATCTTTTATCCCCTACCCCCCAAACCCTATACCCTATTCATTGTATTCAAAAATCCCATTAATACAAGGAAAAATGCTCATTATTCGGCGAAAAAGTCCATTTTTCGCTAAATTGTTTAGCCGTAGCAGATACGGCTACGGACCCACAGGACACCCATTCGACTTCGCTCAGGCCAGGAGTCCGGGGGCTCAATAAACGAAATCGCGACGCGCAATCTTCCATAAATACAAAAATTTAATCTTTCTTTTTATAAATCCGGTCATTAAAATACGCTGACAGATCACGCCGAGGGTATTATTCGATTGTTCGGAAAAACGGCAATTTATTGTTTAGCTGCTTATGAGCCATTGACGATTAGGGATAATTTATTAATAATGAACGAATTGACAGTTAAAAGGGACTTTGTTTGGAGCTGACAGGACAATGGCAATACTGAATTTCAAGGGAAAGGCGTTCGTTCAGAATTACCACCTGCAGGTCAAATACCACCAGCTTATCCCACGTAAAAATAAATCCCTCACCAAAAAAGTCTCACTCCACGATAATCTTATCATCCATGGCGATAACCTAAAGGCCCTCAAAGCCCTTCTTCCCACATACGCGGGAAAAATAAAGTGTATTTATATCGACCCGCCTTACAACACCGGTAATGAAAAATGGGCCTACAACGACAACGTCAATTCCCCTATGATGCAGGACTGGCTCGGCAAAGTCGTAGATAAAGAAGACCTTACCCGCCACGACAAGTGGCTATGCATGATGATGCCGCGTTTAAAGTTGCTTAAAGAACTTCTTTCACAGGATGGTGTAATTTGTATTAGCATTGATGATATAGAACTTGGTCGTCTTTTAACAATTATGGATGATTTGTTTGGCGAGGAAAACAAAGAAGAAGTTGTAGCTTGGCGAAGACGACATAATCAACCAAATGATAAAAGCAAACCTATATCTAAGGTTGCAGAATTTTTGGTTGTATATGCTAAAGACTTAGAATACCTTAAAAAGAACAAAGGATTTCAAGGAATTCCTTTAACGGGCAATTTCACAAATCCAGATAATGATCCACGCGGTGACTGGGCTTCAAAACCGTGGAAGGCAGGTAGTAACCAAACTGGCAGTCGATATAAAATAAAGTCTCCTTCTGGAAAGATATATGATGAAGAATGGCTTGGTACTAGGGAAACTTATGATGCCCTGTTAGCAGATGGACGAATTTATTTTTCAAGTGATAACTCACTCCCAAGAAAAAAATACTATAAATCAGAGCGCCAGGAAGAGGGGCAATGCGCACATAATTTTTGGAATCATAAGGAGTTTGGTTCAAATCAGGAAGCCTCTAAAGAAATTAGTGAAATTGGGCTTGATTTTGACAATCCAAAACCAACACGTTTAGTAAAAGGCATATTAACGATATTCTCAAAAAGTAATTCAATTATATTAGATTCTTTTTCTGGATCAGGGACTACAGCACACTCTGTACTTGCATTGAATGCAGAGGATGATGGCAATCGACAATTTATATTAGTAGAGTGTGAGGATTATGCGGATAAGATAACCGCTGAACGAGTTCGGCGGGTGATAAAGGGTGTGCCGAAGGCAAAGGATGAGAATCTTAAAAAAGGCTTAGGCGGGACGTTTAGCTACTTCGATTTAGGTCCGCCGATAGAGATGGAAGAGATTCTCTCCGGCGATAATTTCCCATCGTACGAAGACCTTGCAAGATACGTCTTTTATACCGCAACCGGTGAAGAATTCGATCCGGACGTCGTTAACGAAAAGAAAAACTTCATCGGAGAGAGCGCCCAATACCTCGTCTATCTTTTTTATAAGCCGGATATCGAATACTTAAAGGCCACAGCGCTTACTTTGGACAGGGCAAAGGCGCTCGGTGCGTATAAAAAGAAACGCCGCTTAGTATTCGCACCTACGAAATATCTCGACCAGGAACATTTAGACGAGTTGCGAATCGACTTTGCACAACTGCCGTTTGAAATTTATCAGTTAGTGAAATAATTTTGTAGGGTGGGGCTTGCCCCAACAATAAATGGATGGAACCAAAAGAATACCAGATAAAGACTCTTAATCGCGTCAAGCAGTATCTCGACCTGCTCTACGAATTGCGCGTGAAAAACGAGCAGATCGTCCGCGAGTTCGGCTCCGACGCCTCAATAGATTTTCCCTCTAAGGCATGGAACAAGCTGGAAGGAATGTACGATGTTTATCATTCACGCAGGGACGGCCTGGGCAGGCCTTTGCCGTGTTTTTGTCTGAAGGTTCCGACGGGCGGAGGAAAAACGTTTCTTGCGGTCAAGACAATCGACCTTATCAATACCAATTACCTCAAGAAACGAACCGGTCTTGTCCTTTGGGTAGTACCTACTACACAGATATACCGACAGACGTTAAAAAGCCTCCGCGACCGCGACCATCCGTATCGTCAGCACCTCGATATAGCAAGCGCAGGCAAAACCCTGATTCTCGAAAAAGGTGATACTTTCTCTCCCATTGATGTCACGGAAAATCTTATTGTCTTTATGCTCATGCTTCCTTCGGCCAATCGTAAAACAAAAGAAGTGCTTCGCATGTTCAAAGATTCAGGCGGATTCGCCGATTTCTTTCCTCCGGAAGACGACCTCGAAGCCAATACAAAACTTCTTGAAAAAGTACCCAATCTCGACACATTCGAGAAGCAATCCGCATTCTGGGGAAAGCAGGTCAAGACTTCACTCGGAAACACTCTGCGAATACTCAATCCTGCCATTATCCTGGACGAAGGCCACAAGGCATACAGCGAAACCGCTCAGGATACTCTTTGTGGATTCAATCCGTCTATCATCGTGGAACTTTCCGCCACGCCTCCGAATAAAAGCAACAAATTAGTAGATATAACCGGGCTTGAGCTTAACCGGGAAGAAATGATAAAGTTCGACCTGCATATTTTCAATAAGGCTAATCCCGACTGGCGGGAGACTTTGCTTGAAACGCATAATCATCTCGAGATGCTCCGGGGCAAGGCCCATGAATACAAGGAAAACTCAGGTAACTATATCCGGCCGATCTGCCTCGTTCAGGTTGAACGCACAGGAAAAGACCAGCGGTCTGCAAAATTCATCCACGCAGAGGACGTCAGAGAGCACCTTATCAATGTAGTCGGTCTGCAACCGGAAGAAGTCGCCGTCAAAACCAGTGAAAAAGACGAGCTTAAAGAAGTCGATGATGTCGGCGGTCTTATGAGTGAGAACTGTCGAATCAGGTATATCATTACCAAACAGGCACTTCAGGAGGGCTGGGACTGCGCTTTCGCCTATTGCCTGGCCATTCTCACGCGGCCCGGCTCAAAAACAGCGCTAACTCAGCTCGTCGGAAGGATTCTGCGCCAGCCCTTTGCAAAGAAAACCGGCGTAAAAGAGCTCGATGAAAGTTATGTTTTCTGCTTCCAGCAAAAAGGTGCTGCTTTACTTGAGGAAATCCGAAAAGGTTTTCGCGGCGAAGGTCTTGGCGATCTCACAGGTCGTATTGCTTTGACCGAAGATGAAAAGCAGAAACAAGAGGAAGTCATTGCCAACATACGAGAAAAATTCAAAAAAGCCACCGATAAAATCATCCTGCCCGTTTTTGCAATTCGTGACGGTTCCGACTGGCGAAAAGTGTCCTACGAAATGGACATTGCAAGCCGAATTCCGTGGCAGGATGCCGACATCTCTAAAATGTTTCAACTGAATCTTTCATTGCTCGATCAAAAAGACCTCGAACAAGTCGCCTCTCTTTCAGAAGACATTGAACGTGTAATCGAGCTGCGACAAAAGACTGAACTTAAAACCGGTGCTCTTTCTCTCGATCCCGTTTTTCTCTCACGTCACCTGCTCGATATAGTTCCGAATCCGTGGATAGCCCATGAATTCGGTAAAACAGTTCTTAATGAACTTATAGACCGATACGATGAAACAATGGTTCTTAACAATTTTGTTTTTATTATTGAGGAGCTTCGCAAACATCTCGCTTCGGAAAAAGACCGCCTTGCCGAGTCTGTTTTTCGCCAATTGATTGATGAAGATAAATTACATTTCCTCATCATTACAAACAAGATTGGTTACAAGCTGCCAAAACAACGAACAGTTCATCCTCCGAGGCTCACCAGATCAACAGGTGACCAACTCGAAAGAAGTCTTTTCGATTATGTCCCTCGCGACGTTTTCAACGAAATGGAAACTCGAGTAGCATGGTATCTTGACGATCAGGACAAGCTATTTTTCTGGTATCGCAACATTCCAAAACAGGATTTTTACGTTCAGGGCTGGCGAAAATCCCGCGTATTTGCCGATTTTATATTCACCGACAAGTCCAATGGAAACGGATTTAGTCGTGTTTTTGTTGTAGAAACAAAAGGTCTGCATTTAAAAGACAGCGAAGACACAAAATATAAGAAAACGCTTTTTGCGCTCTGTAATGAGCGTTCAAAAGAAACAACTGTCACCGAGCTCGGATTGAAAATGCACGCTGATAAGGTATCGTTTGCTGTAGTTGACGAATCCGAATGGCAGAATCAATTCAACGCTCTTTTCTCTTCTCAGTTAACAATTTAGAATATCCTAATTTCTAATCTTTAGTCTTCGGGGGTTTTTTATATAATGCAGGTTGCAGCATGGGATTTGGTCTGGATGGCGTGTGAAAGGGGCAAAAAATCGTGCTGGGCGCCGATAAATCCCGTTTGATTAAAATAACTTGACGAATTGGTTGAGTTTCCATATAGTTTCGAGGTTGTTTTCCTTGTTTTTTAAGGAGTAATTTTAGTTGAAGCTATTGAAAACAGCAGCCGCTGATTTAGGCGATGGAACACATCCGGCGGTTTCACTGCGAAATTCACGCCTTGCAGATATTCGGCCGCCGAGCGGATGGGCGGTGGGCAATGGAAGCCGATAGCTATAGTAGGCATTTACGTCTATGACAGAAAGGAGCACATCATGAAAAGATTGAAGAGTTCGAATCTATTAAATGCCGCGGTTTTCTGTGTTGTTGTCTCGATTGCATTTCTCGCAATGGTTCTGCCTGCCGAGGCCCAGTTAAAAGCTTTGCCGAAGGCCGAGAAACATCGGATTATCGCGCTGACAGACATTGGCGGTGACGTGGACGACATGCAGTCCCTCACACGATTCCTGCTATACGCCGACCAGTACGACATTGAAGGATTGATTTCCACGTCCCCAAAAATCGTTCCGGGCAGCAAGACACGTCCGCCCGACGGCGAGCCGCAGCCGCACTACATTGTCAAGTGGGTCAAGGCCTACGGACAGGTCAGAGAAAATCTGATGAAGCACAGCGAGGGCTGGCCAGAGACGGATGCGCTTCTGGCGATGATTAAAAAGGGCACCCTGACCGGGCGAAATCGCGACTTTGACATCGTCAAGGGAATCTCGACCAAGCCTGGCGCCCATTTTCCACTTGATCGGATCCTCGGAGAGGAAAGGGACACAGAGGCATCGCTGCACATTATCGAAGTGGTCGATCGGGACGATCCCCGTCCGGTGTGGGTTAGTATTTGGGGAGGTTCCAGTGAATTGGCCCAGGCGCTGTGGCGGGTGCGAAATGATCGCAGCGAAGAGGAACTAAAAAAGTTCGTCTCCAAGCTGCGCGTTTACGCCTGGGGTCATCAGGACGCGACCGGTCTCTGGATTCTGGAGAATTTCCCCGATCTTTATTATCTCGTATCGACAGGGGGAATCTTGTACTGTACTGATCCGAACTTGCGCAGCCAGGAATGGCTCGACGCGAATGTCCGTTTCAATCACGGTCCGTTGGGTGCGTTGTGCCCGCTTCGCGGACGCAGGAACGAGCTGGGCGGTGCCGATTCGGAGACCTACCTGGGTTTGATCCCCAACGGATTGAGCGATATGGAACATCCCGAGTGGGGCGGCTGGGGCGGTCGCCTCCGGCGGGCGCCGGGCTCGCAAAAACACTGGATAGACCTGCCAACTCTGGCAAGTGGAAGGAGAGGGCCCACTATTTGTCGCTGGGCACCGCACTTCCAGAACGACTATCAGGCACGTATGGATTGGTGCGTTAAAGAGTTCAACCAGGCGAACCATCCACCACGACCGGTGCTCAACGGCGACAAGTCGCTCAAGGCTGTGGAAATCACCGCCGAGCCGGGCCGGCGTATTAAACTCGACGCTACCGGCAGCAGTGACATCGATAAGGACGAGCTTTCCTACACATGGAGGTTCTATCCCGAGGCCGGAACCTATTTGGGGTGGATCGACATCGAGAATGCAGACAAGAAGATCGCCGGCTTTGTGGTTCCTAATGATGCCTCGGGTGCGGAGCTGCATATAGTGTTGGTTCTTACCGATAACGGCTCTCCGCCGCTGACACGCTACAGGCGGTTGGTAGTCCAATCCCAATAATCCTGATGAGAGGTTTGAAATGAAGAAATTAAACTGCGGGATATTCGCCCTGTTTATTTTCATTTTTGGAATAATACAGTCGAAAGCCGAATCCTCAAACAGCCTGGAAACAAAGGACGTGTCGGTTTCCGGCGAGCTCAAAAAATGGCATGCCGTGACACTAACCTTCGATGGTCCTGAATGTTCGGAAACCGATGAATACAATCCATTCTTTAATTATCGATTGAATGTCACTTTCACTCATCGGAAGACGGGAAAGTCATATAAGGTTCCCGGCTATTTTGCGGCAGATGGTAATGCTGGCATCACTTCCGCAACTTCCGGAAATAAGTGGAGGGTGTATTTCACTCCCGATGAAATCGGACAATGGGATTATTCGGTTGACTTCAAAAAAGGACAATGGGTGGCGGTGAGAGCGCGAACCGAGCGAGTTCCGAGTGGGGAATATATGGATGGTGCCACCGGCAGGATAACCATCGATGCATCTGATAAAACCGGCAGGGATTTCAGGGCGCACGGACGGCTTGAATACGTCGGCGAAAAGTATCTGCGTTTTGCCCAAACCGGCAAGTACTTCTTTAAATGCGGCCCCGATGCACCGGAGAATTTTCTTTCCTACTATGGATTTGATGGTGATTTTGCCTCGGACGGCCACAAGGACAACCTGGTAAAAACATGGGAACCGCATTTAAAAGATTGGAAAAAAGGTGATCCCCAATGGTCTGACGGTCGGGGCAAAGAAATCATCGGAGCGTTGAATTATCTGGCATCCAAAGGAGTTAATGCCTTTTCATTTTTGACGAACAACGTTGGCGGTGACGATCAAAACGTATTCCCCTACGTTGACTACGATACCTGGGACCGGTTCGATTGCTCAAAGCTGGATCAATGGGAAATGGTTTTTGCTCATGCTCAGAAGTTAGGCCTGTTTCTTCATTTTAAAACCATGGAAGTCGAGAATCAGGGTTTATTGGATTTTGGTGGTATTGGCGGCAACACAAAGTTATATTATCGTGAGCTAATCGCCAGGTTTGGTCATCACCTTGCTTTGAACTGGAATCTTTGTGAAGAATTTGGCGATTGGGGGGGATTTGACGGCAAAAAAACCATGCCCATGTATGCGCCGGAACGCAAGTTACAGACACAATACATTTATGATATTGATCCTTACCATCACCACATGGTCATTCATAATGGCCAATGGTTTGATCCGCTGTATGGGAAAGAATTTAAATTAACAGGCGCTTCCCTTCAAACCACTGAAGAGGATTTTCGCAGGGTAAATCCATGGGTTAAAAAATGTATCGAAGAAGCCAAAGCAGCCGGTAAAGTATGGGCCGTGGCCTGTGATGAGCCGGGCGATCCCAGTCATGCGCTTATCCCTGATAGTGAAGATCCCGAGCACTTCAATGCCAGAACCAACGGACTTTGGGGTGCCATGTTGGCCGGAGCGTGGGGGACGGAATGGTACTTTGGCTATAAGCATCCACATTCCGATCTGTCTTGCCAGGATTATCGCAGCAGAGATTTGTTCTGGGATATGGGCGTGATATGCATCAATTTCTTTGCAGAAAACGATTTCCCTGTGACGGAAATGAGCTCAATGAATGAGCTGATATCTTCGGAAGGTGATTTTTGCTATGCAAAAGAAGGTGATACTTATCTGATTTTGTTGAAAAAAGGGGGAGAGAGTCGCCTGAACCTGAAAGAGTTTGAAGGAAATTACTCGGTGAAATGGTTCGATCCACGAAATGGCGGCGCTTTGCAAGACGGTTCCGTAAAGAGCATTAAGGGAATGGGAATGAAGTCATTGGGTACGGCTCCGAACAATCCGGAAAAGGACTGGATAGTTGTAGTGCGTAGTAATTAACTCGATAACTCCAAACTATAGGAATGAACAACTGTAGGGGATGGCCGCTCAGGTGATCTGCCTGTCTCTCTCATCGCACCGTCGGAGTATGACGGTTTGCTTGCTGTTATACGGGGCTATATGCAAATAATATTGTAGCACAAGTAACTTAAATATTGAATGCTTGAATACAAGTGCGATACATATTTGTTCAACAGAAGTGTTCAGGAGTGAGTATGAAAGCTAAGACAATCCGTCATTACATCGCGATCTTATGCCTGTTCAGTCTTTCTGGTCCGGCAGGCGCAAAAGAAGCGGGCCTTAAGATCAATGAATTGAACTATTTTGAAATGCCCGGACTCAATGTTTTGGTGTTCCACAACACCTATTCCGAAGGACATCAGGGAGCAGTGGAGATAATTCAACACGGGGATCGTGTGGCAACGGCAGGAAATCTACGTCTGAGTCCGGCACCCGGCCAGTGGCAGCCGGTTCCAAAGATTGGAGAGGGATTTAAGAAAACCGGCCCGAGCCCTAAAACGATTCATCTCGAAAGTGTCGTTGTCGATAAAGAGAATAATAAAATCAGTGTTCCGTGCAGCTACCCCGATGAATCGCGTCACAGGACCGGATTTAATCCGGTGATCTATCCTGACTTGGAACTTAGTTACCAGGTTTCTGTCCAGGCCGAGGGGGAGTCCTTTACGATTACAATTGATCTCGAAAAACCAGTACCTGACGAATGGGTCGGTCGGGTCGGTTACAACATCGAGCTCTTCCCGGGCAATCTCTACGGCAAGACCTTTTATATGGACGATAAGAGCGGCATTTTTCCGCGCCAGGCGAACGGACCAACATATAAAAACAAAGAAGGCGAAGACGAGGCAGTCCCTCTTGCCGAGGGGAACACGCTGGTTGTAGCTCCTGAGAGCGATTTGTTCAGGATGAAGATAGAAAGTAATCGTCCGCTGTCGCTGTTAGACGGCAGCCTTAAGCACAACAACGGCTGGTTTGTAGTACGGTCATTGATTCCGACGGGAGTGACGAAAGAGGCGGTCAAATGGACGATTTCTCCCCATGTCATCAAGGATTGGCAAGAAAAACCCCTCGTTCATATCTCGCAGGTCGGCTATCATCCCAGGCAGAAAAAAGTGGCCATTATTGAAATGGATAAGCGAGACAAGAACCTGAAGAAGATTCACTTGAAAAAAATTGTAGCAGAGGGTGGATTCAAAACCGTCAAATCAGCCAAGCCTGATTTTTGGGGAAAATATCTCAGGTACAATTATGCTACATTCGATTTTTCTGAGATCACGCAATCCGGTGCCTACTTCCTCGAATACGATGGTTTTAAGACTAACCCGTTCCGGATCGACGACAATGTTTACAAACGTCATGTCTGGCAGCCAACGCTGGAGTATTACCTTCCAGTGCAAATGTGTCATATGCGGGTTAATCAAAAATATCGTATATGGCACGGGCTCTGTCATATGGACGATGCCCTGATGGCGCCGGCAAATATCAATCATTTTGACGGATATGACAACACCGAGGAATCCGGTACGCTCTGTAAATTCAAGCCGTTGGAGCACGTGCCGAATCTGAATGTGGGAGGATGGCACGATGCCTCGGATTATGATCTGCGAATAGAATCACAGACCGCGGCAACGCTCTATCTTGCTTTGGCGTATGAAGAATTTGGTATCGATTATGACGCGACCCTCATTGATCAAGAGAACCATCACGTCGAAATCCATTGTCCCGACGGCAAACCGGATATTTTACAGCAGGTCGAGCATGGTGTTCTGACGATCCTGAATGGTTATTACCAGCTTGGAAGTGTGTATGATGGCATTATCTGTCCGACTCTCCGGCAATATGTCCATCTCGGGGATGGCTCGGCCATGACGGATAATAAGGTTTTCTCCGATAAAGAGATTTTAGCAAAGGCAAACGAGATTGACGAATTGTGGTTTAAAAAGGTCGCCAATCGTTATTCGAAGGTCTTTGATCCGGGTTTAAACCTGGATCAAATCGAACTTTTTGCTCCTGAACTGGATGACAGACTGGTTTTCACGGAAACTCATCCTGCCCACAAATTATATGCTGCAGCGGGCCTGGCCGCCGCATCCAGGGTACTGAAGGAATATGACAGGCATTTGTCACGGGAATGTCTCCGTGTGGCAGAAGCGTTGTGGCAGGCCAACAAAGATTCAAATGACATCAGAGCCAAGTCTCAAAAGATACAGACACTGGCAGAGCTGATTCTTGCTACACATAATGAGGAATACAAATCGGCATTGTATGATTTACATCCTCTTCTGGAAAAAAGCTTCACACGCTATGGTTGGACAATAACGCGCGTATTGCCTATGCTGGATAGCCCTGACTTTAAACGGGCCGCTGATAAGGCCGCTATTGCTTTTGCCGCCGATCTTGAGAAGACACTAAAAGAAAATCCGTTTGGTGCACCCCTGGCACGGATAGAGCGGGTAGCTGTGGAGCAATACTTTTTAAACAAGGCCTGGCCGGATCTTTTCAAAACGAATGTCATATTCAATATTGTTAACTACCAGTTAGGATGCCGACCCGGCCGGTGCATGAACAGTCTGGTCTCCGGTGTGGGCGTGAATTCTCCTACCATTGCCTACAGCCCCAATCGTGCGGACTGGAGTTACATACCGGGAGGCACGTTCTGGAATGCCGTCAACCTGGTAAGACCGGATCTTCCCGAGGACAAGGAATGGCCCTATCTCTGGACGGAACGCGAATATATTATTGGAGGTGCGACAATGCACATGTTTATGATTCTCGCCGCGGATCATTTGTTGCACGGATAACTATATCGGTCATCGCACAACCATCCGGCGGGCTGTGTAGGTAGTCCGGCAGCTTTTGGATAAAACTAAAAATGACGTAAAAGTGACGTACGAGGCTAATTTAAGCAAGGTCGGAGGCGATTTAGTAAAAGGGATGCGAAGAGCAAGTGCTTTACACGCGGCAGGTTATGGAAATGGGCGGTACAGGACTTGAACCTGTGACCTCCTGCGTGTCGAGCAGGCGCTCTAGCCAGCTGAGCTAACCGCCCCAGAGCTATAATATGTTGCACTCTACAGAGAATGATCGCGAATTGCAAGAAAATAAAGGGCAATTTTTATGATTTCGGCTGGTAATAAAATCCGGTTCTAATACTTTTAAATGCGGAGAACCTTTATACACTTGAGAAAAAAAATTCTAGAGCATTTTAATTTAATGTATTCGTGTATCCGCACGACTCAAACCATCCTTTCACATCGCTTGGTGTAACTGCATCAAGAGCTTTAGCAATAGCATTTATCAGAGCTTT
>Ga0272441_10008129_pt1 | contig 16763 bp, 12 predicted proteins | sample SSMProp6N_FD_193582 | JGI IMG/M metagenome (GOLD analysis project Ga0272441, IMG submission 193582) | Marine sediment archaeal communities from Little Sippewissett salt marsh, Falmouth, MA, United States - SSM-Prop-6N | ecosystem: Environmental > Aquatic > Marine > Wetlands > Sediment ...
GTATCCGCGTCCGCCGCCTCGACCGCGAAGGCGACCTCGGCCTTCGTAGGTTCTCGCCCGGGCTCGGCGAGCTCGGCGCGCACGCGCCAGGAACCCGGCTCGACGGGCCAGGCGATCGCGTGCCACCTTCGCGGTGCGTGCCCGGGGGCGCCCGGCGGCTCGGCGCGGAGGGCGCGCTCCCCTCCGTCGGGTCCGACGAGAGTCAGGTGGGGACGCGCAGAGCGCGCCGGCTCCCGCGCGAAGACCGTGATCTCGAGCCGGTCCCCGGGCGCGAGGCGCCAGCGCGAGAGGCGAAGGGTGAGCGGGTCAGCGGCGGGCGAATCCGGCTCGTCGCCGGCGAGCCACCGGCAAAGGCGAGCGAGGAGTTCCGGGCTCTCCTTCCAGTGTCCGTAGTCGCGTGCGAGGAGCACGGCCACGCGTCCCTTCCCGGCCCTGCGCGTGAGGAGGGCCGGCCCCGCTGCACCGGCGGCGAGGAGGACGCGGGCGTCCGGGCTCGGGTGCGCGCGCTCGAGCTCGAACCGCAGCCGGGCGCCCCCGCGCGCGGACCCGGGAAGTACCGCCGCCGCGTCCTCCTCTGCGGGCGGCAGCGCGAGCGCCTCGACCGGATCCTTTCGCCGCGGGAGCGTGACGCGCACGGGCATGAGCGGAGCAAGCGCGGTCCGCGAGAGCTTCGCGGCCGAGCCGTCGCCTGCGAGCAGCAGCAGCCCCGCGCCCTCGAGCTGGACCGCGGCGGCGAGCCGCGCGGCCCGCTCGGGCGTCACGAGCCCGCCCGCACCCTCGCCGAGCACGACGACGAGGGGATGCGCGGCGAGAGCCGCATCCGAGAGGCATCCGCTCGCCTCGGCCTCGGCCCGGTCGCGGATAAAGGCGCGGCCCTCGATGAGATCCGCGTCGGGCAGGCGCGCGAGGGCGCGACGCACTGCGCGCGCGTCCCACGAGAGCGACCCGGCGAGGTGGATCGCGCGCAACCGGCCGCGCTCGACCGCGAAGACGGTGTCGCGTTCGTTGTTCGAGAGGTGGACCTCCCCCTCGAGCGCATCGACCTTCACGCGCACGCGGTGAAGCCGCGCCTCGCGCGGGTGGAGCCGCATTCGGACGGTCCTGTCCTCGCCGGGTCCCAGCGCGATCTCTGTCCCGTCGGCGAGGAGGTCGTCGAGGTAGGCGCGCACGCGCAGGCGCGCGCCCCGGGTTCCGCGAAGACGCAGGCGAGCGGCGACGACCACGGTCTGCCCGAGACGCGCGCGGTCCGGAGCGGCGAGCTCCGTCACGGCTGCGTCCGGCGCGTTCTCGCTCCCGCCGAACGCGACGCTCCAGACGCGCGCGCCTCTCGCCGCCAAGTGCCCGACCGCTTCCTCGGGCGAGCGGCCCGCGGTGACGCGGCCGTCCGAGAGGACGAGGACGCCGGCCAGCCGCCCCTCGCCGGCCAGCCCGCCCGCGTAGGCGAGCGCGTCGCCGAGCGCGGTGGCGTCCGCCCGCGGTTCGGGCGCCGCGCGGACGGCCTCGCGCACCGCTTCACCGAAGGCGAGCCAGGTGACTTCATAGGCGCGCTCAATGCGGTCGAATGCGGCCCGCTCGCGGGTGAGGAGCCCGGCCATGCGCTCGGCACGGGTCGGGCCGTCGGGAGCGTCCGGCAGCACCATGGAGCGCGATGCGTCCAGAAGCACCGCGAGGCGCGGGCGGACCCTGCGCTCCTCGGTGCGGACTGAGATGGGCCGCAGCACGGCGAGCACCGCAATTCCGAGCGCCGCCAGGCGTGTCACGGCCGCGGCGGCGCTTGGGAGAACCGGTCGCCTCGACGCGCGCCGCGCAAGCGCGAGCGTGCACAACGCGAGGAGCGCGACGAGAGTTCCCCCGGTCAGGACGGGCTCGAGGAAGAGGCTATCCATGGCCGGCCTCCTTCGGCCCCCGAACGTGCCGCGCCGCGAGGACGGTCTCGAGCGCGAAGAACAGGAAAAAGAGTGCGGCCAGCACATCCGCGCGTTCGCGGAAGACCTCGCCCGCCAGCACGGACTCGATGCGATTCGGTTCGACGGGGCGCGCCCCCGGCGGACGGCTCCGACCGGCCGCGAACTCGGCGACGGGCGCGTTTACGGCGAGCGCGCGCCGGCGCAGGGGCTTCCCGTCGCGTTGCGTCTCGACCCAGGCGATTCCGGGCGACTCCGGCGCGGGAAAACACGTGCGGAGTTGCACGGGGTCCACGGGGATCTCGCGCCGGCCGAGCGCCGTGATGATCGTGGCCGTGGCCCCGCGCTCGCGCGCCTCGAGCGTGAGCGCAACGGGCTCGCCCGGACGCGTGGCGAGTGGGACGTCGGAGCTGCGCGCGAGGTGCACCGCGCTCTCGTGTATCAGCACCACGAAGAGCGTCGGCGCATCCGCGACGAGGGGTGCGCTCTCCGGTTCAGGCGCAAAGCCGAAGGTCACGACCCGCCCCCGTCCAAGCGGTCGCTCGAGCGCCGCCGGCTCGCCTCGGAGCGTGAATGCGACCTCGGCCCTCGCTCCCGGCGCGAGCGGCCGCCAGCGTTGCACCTTTCCCTCGGGCAGCGCGCCGCCGAAGGCGCGCGCGCACGCCCGGCCGAGGGCGGAGCGTCCCGCCGCGAGCGTAGCCGGCCCCTTCCGTTCCCTGCGCGGGGAGGTGCCCAGAACGCGGGCGGCCCCGGCGTCCCGGTCGGCGGCGGGATCGAGGAAGACGAGCAGCCCGCCGCCGCCGTCGGTGAATCGCACGAGGCGCTCCGCGGTCGCGGAGTCGAGCTGCGCGTCCACGAGCACGACGAGTTCAATCTCCTCGAGCGGTGCGCGACCGAGCTCGGCTGGCGCGACCGAGCGCACGCGGCAGCGGGCGCGCTCGGCGCCCGGGAAGGGCGCGAGCGCGTCGCGCACGAATCGGCCGCGGCCGGGGGGCGCGACCAGGAGCGTCTCGATCGGCGCGTTCACATCGAGGACGACCGTGCGGGCGTCGTCGAGCGCGTTCGCGTCTTCGATCTCGATCCGCGCCTCGAGCGCGATCGGGCCGGCCGAGCGCGGCGCGAGGGCGAAATTCGCCTCCGCGGACTCGCCGGGCTCGAGCCGGAGGTGCTCACGGCCGACGAGGCGGTCGTTGACGCGAAGCGCGACCGGGGCCTCGGCGGCGGGCGCGCCGGCGCCGGCACGACGCTTAACGCGCACACGCACGCGTGCGGCGAGGCCCTGCCAGAGACGGCCGGGTTCGACGGAGAGGCCGCTTACGAGCCAGTCGTCGGCCTCCCCGTCCCCGACGTCCGCGAATCGGACGGGAAGGAGTGCGAGCGCGTCCGGCGCGGCCACGTCCCCGGGCCAGGCGCCGTGCGCGAAGTCGCTTACGAGGACCGCGTGTCGGTCCGGAATGGCGACGCCTTCGAGGCGTCGGGCGGAGCGGCGCAGCGCGTGTGGGAGCGAGGTCGGGAGGAAGGAGACCGCGGCGCGCTCCACGAATGCGCGCAGGCGCGGACGGTCCGCGGTCGGGCCCTCGATCGGGCCCGAGGTCAGGGCCACGAGGGCCGGGCTTCCCTCGGGCAGCGCGTTCAGCAGGCGCAGCGCACAGGCGCGTGCTTTCTCGAGACGGGTCGAGCCGCCGCTCGTGCGCGCGGCCATGCTCGGCGAATCGTCGAGCACGATCGCGAGGGCGAGCGGTGCGCCGGAGGGGCTCTCCGTTCGCCTGCGGACGCCGGGCTTGGCGAAGAGGAGCGCGAGGAGAACGAGAAGCGCGATGCGCGCGGCGAGAAGAAGAAGCTCACGCAGCCTGCGGCGGCGCGCGGCGCGTGCGGTCTGGGCCTCGGGAAGAATCGCCGCGGCCGGGAAGGGGATGCACCGTTCGGACCGGCGCGCGCGCAGGTGCAGCCACACGGGCACGGCCGCGGCCGCGAGCGCGGAGAGCATCCAGGGGTTGAGCAGAAGGAGTCCCATGCGGGTATTCTATCCGAAGGCCCGTGCGAGGCTCAACACCGTGCCGCGCGCGAGCGCAGGAACGTAGCGAGCGCGCGGTCGAACGGCGTGCTCGTCGAGAGGAGCGCGTAGTCGATGCGTCCTCGCGTGGCCTCGCCCCGGTAGGCGTCGATCAGCCGGAGGATCTCGCGGCGGTACGCGCGCGCGCCCGCCTTGAGCGCGGGCGCGACCGCGCCGGTCTCGGGGTCCTCCAGATCGATCCCCTCGAGCCCGGTCGGCTCCAGCTCCCGCTCGTCGAGGATCTGCAGGACCACCACGTCCTGGCCGCGGAAGGCGAGGTGCCGCAGGGCGCGAAGCACGCCCTGCGTGTCGCGCGAGAGAAGGTCCGAGATCACGACCACCATCCCCCGCCGTCGCATCAGGCGAGCGGCCGCGTCGAGCGCGGCGGCCAGGTCCGTCCGCCCCTCGCTTCTCTCGCGGTCGAGGACCTCGAGGAGGCGCCACAGGTGCGCGCGCCGCGCCTTGGCCGCAAGGTGCGTGCGCACGCGGGTGTCGAAGGTCACGAGTCCCACACGGTCGCGCCCGTGCACCAGGAGCCACGCGAGCGCAGCCGCGACCGCGGTCGCGTACTCGGCCTTGGTGGGCACGCGGGCGTGCGAGCGCCAGTCCATGGACGCGGAGCGATCGAGGCAGATCGTGCATCGCAGGTTCGTTTCGGACTCGTGCTGCCGCACGTAGTGGCGGTCCGTGCGCGCCCAGACGGTCCAGTCGATGTCGCCCGGATTGTCGCCCGGCGCGTACTCGCGGTAGTCGCTGAACTCGACCGAGAAGCCGCGGCGGCGCGAGGCGCGGCGCCCCGCGTAGAAGCCCTCGACGATGGTACGCGCGACGAGGTCCAGGCGGCGGAAGCGCCGGATGGTCTCGGGGTCGAGATGCCGCACGGCCGGGTGCATGTCGCTACTCTTGCATCACGTAGAGGACGGCGTTCACGGTCAGGCGCAGGGCGTCCTCGTCGTGGAGGTCGCAAAAAGGCGAAAGCGGCCAGGTGCGCCAGCCCGAGCCGAGGCTCTGCGGCGAGTAGAGGATCGCGAGGCGGCCATCGAGCGAGGCACCCTCCATGCGGGGCCTCCCCTCGACGAGCGCGCGCGAGCGATGCGCCGCCGTGTAACGCACGCGCTCGATCCGGTAGCCGGTGTGGTATATCGGGTGGTCCGGCGCGAGCGGCGAGAGCTTCGCCCCCGGCAGGATCTCCTGCGCAAGCCGCCGGAAGGATGCGTCGAACTCCTTCGAGCCACAGCAAGCCGAGGCGAGGATCGTTCCGCCGCCGGCGAGGTAGCGCCGCAACGCCCCCTTCTCCTCGGGGGAGAGACGGATGGCCTCGTGCCCGGTCACGAAGAGGAGCGGGCGGCGCGCGAGCCGCTCGTCCGTGGATCGGAGGCGCTCGACTCCGACGTCCGCGTCGATCACGACGCGTTTCTTGAGCGCCGTGAGGAGGGCATCGGCGTCGTGCGGCGGCACGCGTAGCCCCCGCCAGGTGAGCTGCGCCATGAGCGGCCGCTGGCCGGGCTCCGCCGGTTCTTTCTTTGCCACTTCATCCGCCGCGGAGAGCGCGGCGCGCACGTCGATCTTCTCGGCGGTCTTCGCGTCCAGGCCGATGGGCATGGCCAGGAGCCACCGGGCGAGCTCGCGCGTGTCCGAGGCCGCGACCGAGAGGCCGCCGCCGGCACGTGCGGCGTCGGCGAAGACGGGGATCTGGAAGGTTCGCTTGAGGCGCTCGCCGTACTCGGCGAAAAGCTTCTCCCACTCGGCGCGGTGGGCGTTGGCCCAGTAGGTCCAGGCGGTCTCGCTGCACGTGACGGCGTTGACGAGGATGCCGCGCTCGCGCGCGAGGCGGGCGAGGCGCACAACGTCCTTCGTCCTCTCCGGCGCCGGGCCCTCGTCGCCGGCGAGGATGAGAACCTTGCGCGCGCCCTTGGTCCAGCCGGCGCGCTCGATCGCCGCCTCGAGCGCCTCGGCCACGAGTTCGTAGCCGCCCCCCTCGGCGTGGAGGGAGCGCAGGAACGCGATCGCGCCGGCGCGGTCGTGCGAGAGCGGGAAGGTCCGCACGCGGAAGTCGACCCGGGGGTCGTCGGTCTTGTAGGCCACGATACCGACGCGCACGTCCTCGAAGCGGCCCTCGAGGATCTTCGTGATGCGGACGAACTGCTCCTTGACCGTGCCGATCATGAGGTGCATGGACGCGCTCGCGTCGAGGACGAAGACCACCTCAAGCCGGCCGCCGCCGCAGCGGCAGGTCGCGCGCGCGGAGGGAGAGGCGGCGGCGAACGCCGCCAGGAGCGCGAGGGCGAGGGCCGTCGCGGGGGCCCGGCACAGGAGCGGCATGCGAAGCACGCTTCCCTTCCTCTCTAGGCGTACTTCGGGAGCCGCGGCTCGGGCACGGTCTCGAGGACGCGCGCGAGGATCGCGGCCTCGTCGAGTCCCTCGGCCTGCGCCTGGAAGTTGAGGCCGAGCCGGTGGCGCAACGCGGGGGCGAAGGCCTCCTTGAGGTCGCCTGTCCCCACCGCGGCGCGGCCGTCGAGGCCGGCGAACGCGCGCGCGACGAGGAGAAGATATTGCCCGCCGCGCGGCCCCACGCCCCAGTCCACCATCTCGCGCACGAACGGCGGCGCGAGCTCGTCCTGCGGCCGCGTGGCGCGCACGAGGCGAGCGGCGTAGCTGACGAGGTAGTTCGAAACGGGAAGCTCGCGCACGAGCGTCTGCGCCTCGAGAAGGTCCTTGCGCGTTACGACGCGGTCGACGGGCGCCTCCTCGAGCGCCGCGCCGGCCGCGTAGATCTCCTCCTCCTCGCCCAGCGTGGGATAGTCCAAGTACAGCGCCAGGAGGAAACGGTCGAGCTGCGCCTCGGGCAGCTCGTAGGTCCCCTCTTGCTCGATCGGGTTCTGCGTCGCGAGGACGAGGAAGGGGTCGGGCAGCGCGTGCGAGACCTGACCGGAAGTGACCTGCCGCTCCTGCATGGCCTCGAGGAGCGCGGCCTGGGTCTTGGGCGGCGCGCGATTGATCTCGTCGGCGAGCACCACGTTGGCGAAGAGCGGCCCTGGAGAGAACTCGAAGGCGCGACGGCCGTCCTCGCGTTCCTGAATCACGTTCGTGCCGGTGACGTCGCTGGGCATCAGGTCCGGCGTGAACTGCACGCGCCGGAAGGAGAGTTCGAGCGCCTCGGCGACCGTGCGCGCGAGCATGGTCTTCGCTAGGCCCGGCACGCCGACGAGAAGCGTGTGGCCGCGCGCGAGCACGGCCGCGAGCACGCCGCGAACCGCGGCGCCCTGCCCGATAATGCGCTTGGCGACCTGGTCCTCGACCGCGGCGCGCAGGCTCGACAAATGCGCGAGGCGCTTCTCAAGGTCCTGGGGCGGCATCCGTCTCCTTCCCACCGGGTTCGGCGGCCGCGTCCGCGCTCACGGACTTGAGAAGCGCCTCGAGCGCGATCGCGCGGGCGCGGACCTTTCGGAAGCTGCGCGCGACGGTGAGCGCGTTGTCCCGCTGCTTGCGCAGCGGGGCGCTCTCGGCCTCGGGCCGGCCGTGCATCTGGTGCTGCGCGATAGAGGCGAGAATGAGGAACTCCTCGCCGTCGGTGCGGTCGAGCGTCTCCCCGAAGACGTAGGGGATCATGCGCGCGGGGTAGACCTCGGCCCAGCGGAGCGTCTTCTCCACCCCGCGCTCCTCGTAAACGATGCCCCCGGCCGAGAGACCGCGGATGACGTAGGTCTCGAGTGGGGCGTTCGCGAACGTGATCTCCAGCGAGCGGACCGCGCCGACGCGCAGTCGGTGGTCCGCCCGCCGGATCTGCTCGGGCTCGGCCGCGAGGATCTGACGGTACGCGCGCGCACGCGCGGCGAGCGCGTCGGGGAGCCTCTCCCGCGCGAGGAAAGCGTCCACCGCCTCCAGGGCCGCGTCGTGATCGAAGGCGCGTGCGGTCGCGAACGCCCCGCGCGCGGTCGAGCGCCAAGCCCTCTCGGCCTCGCGCCGTGCCGCCTGGAGCGCCCGGAGCGCGACCGCGTGCTGGTGCGCCTCCTCCTCGCGCACGACTTCCTCGACGCGTGCCCGCGCGCTGGAGGCGTGCGGTTCGAGGCCGAAGGCCGCGGAGACCGAGGCGTAAAGCTCGCGAGCCGCGGCGAACTCGCCGGCGGCCGTGAGCTCGCGCGCCTTCGCGTCGATCTCCGCGTAACGCTCCCTCCCGCGCGCGCGCAGGTCGCGCTCGGCGTCCGTGGCCCCGGCGTCGAGCGCGCCGCCGCGCATCCGGGCCGGACGCGCGGCGATGAGATCGAGCGCCTCGCCGAAGCGGTCCCGCTCGGCGAGAGCACGGGCGCGGTCGAGGAGCTCCTCGATCGCACCGCTGCGGGCCGCCTCCTCGGCGGCCTCGATCTCCGCGAGCTTGATCTGGGCCCGCAGGCCCCAGACGGTTCCGTGGTGCTCGCGCGCGATCTCGGCGAGCGCCTCCCGGATCGGCGCGAGGTTCTTCGGCCGGTCCCGTTCGAGCACCTCGACGACGGCGTGGAACTTCCGCTCGCCCGGCTTGGCCTCGGGGACGGGCGCCGGGAGCGCGGGCTCGGAGGGCCGGGCGCCGGCGGTCGGCACCGGCGGCGCGTTTTCGGTGGAAGTCTCTCTCCGGTCGCGCAGAGCATAGAGCAGCACGGCCAGTGCGACGGCGGTCGCGGCAACCGCGGCGAGGGCGAGCTGGCTTCGCGGGAGCCTGCGCGTGCGCGCGGCACCGGGCTCGGGGAGGGCACCCGCCTTCACGGGCTCCTCCGGGAGGAGGTCGAGGTGCGTCTCTCCGGAGCTCTCCTCCGGTCGGATCACGCCGGGGACCATGGCCCCGCGCGGCTTCTCGAGAAGGAGCGCGAGCGCGTCGCCGGCCTCGGCTGCGGACGCCGGCCGCGCGGCCGGGTCGCGCGCCGTGAGGCGCACGACGAGAAGGCGTGCGGTCTCGGGCAGGCGCTCGGTGCCGCGCGGCCAGTGGAGCGCCTCGGTCCGCTCGAGCTTGAGCGCCGAGAGCGTGCGCGCGCGCGCGGGCGGCAGCCCCGTGAGCATGTGATAGGTGAGCGCCCCCAGGGCGAAGAGGTCGCTCGCGACGGACGGCGGCGAGCTGGCGAGGAGCTCGGGCGCCGCGTACAGGTGCGGGCTGAAGATGCCCTCGCCCGGCGGCGCGAAGCGCGGCGGGAGCGGGGCGTCGAGCCCGAGCCCCGCGACGCGCACGCGGCCCTCGCGCGTGACGAGCACGCGCGCCGGCTCGACCGGCCCCCCGGCGAGCCCCGCCGCGTGCAGCGCGGCGTAGGCGTCGGCGAGCGCGAGCGCGAGGGCGAGCGCCTTCTCCGGTGCGAGTCGCACGTTGCGTTGGAGCACGCGCGAGAGCGCCTCGCCCGGCACGAGTTCCAGGACGAGCGCGAGGCCCGCCTCGGCCTCGACCACTCCGTGCACGCGCACGAGGCCGGGCGCGTGCACCGAGGCGAGACGGCTCGCCGCCGAGCGCAGGCGAGCGCCGAGTTTCGCGCGCTCCTCGTTCGCGCAGGGGAAGAGCTTGAGCGCCACGAGGCGCTGGGTCTCGAGGTGGCGGGCGCGCCAGACCCGGCTCTGCGTCCCGCCGCCCAGCCGCGAGACGAGCCGGAAGCCCGAAACCGGGAAGGCCTCGACCTGTCCCATCTCTCCTCCAGTGCCTCTGGGGATTATGCGCCGCGGCCGGGTGGCTGTCAACCGCCTCCCGTGCCCATAAGATTTGGCGGTTTGGGGGGTTGCGTATTAGAGCCGTCTCTGCCGGGGGTGTGTGTTGAGTTGGCGGAAGGCTCGGAAAATCCTGTTGCCAGGGGCGGGGCGTCCCGGTATACTGCGGCCTCGCAAGGGGTTGCGGGAGACCCCGTCAGGGAGGGAATGAGATATGGCAAAGGAAGACAAGAAAGACGAGGCACAGTCGCAGGAGGCGGAGAAGCCGGCTGCTGAGGAATCCAAGCCGGCCGAGCCGGCCGAGGAGTCCAGGGCCGCGGTCGCAGCCAAGGAGGCGGCCGAGGCGGCCAGGGCCGCGAGCAAGGATGCTCTCAAAGCGGTGAAGCTGGTCGTGAGCGATCCGGTGGGCAAGCTGCCGGAGGCCTACGAGAGCCTCGGCGAGAACCACGCCATGGCCGCGGGCATCGTCTTCGGGGTTGTTTTCGACCTGTGCGTGGTCATCGGTGGATTCCTGGCCATTCGAAACAATCCTGCGGTCCGGGTCTTGTTCCGTGGTCAGCTCGATGCATCGGGCGTGGGCCTCGGAGATGTCATCAAGCTGATCATCATCGGCGCGATTCCGCTTGTCAGCTTGGCGCTCGGCGGTCTGGTCGCTCGTAAGTTTTTCAAGGGCGAAGGTGTGTTTAGGAAAGATCTCTTCGTGAGCGGAGCAGCGCTTCTGCCGATGAGTGCGTTTCTCTTGGTTACAGGCATCTTTATCAAAGTGCCCTTGATCATCGTGGCCGCGATGCCCTTCGCCATCTCCTTCTCGGTTCTCATGCTCTACGCTGCATGCACGGAGATGAGTCGAATCAGTAAGCGAGCGGCTTCTCTCGCCGTTCCCGTGATGCTGCTCGTCGCGGGGGCGCTGACGTACATCGGATGGGAGATACTCTAGCCTCACTCGCCTCAGGCCAGGAACTTCGCGGGGACGGAGCCTCTGCTCCGTCCCCGTTTTTCCGCTCCCCTACCCTGCCGCACGGCGGAGGTTCTCGGCGAGCGCGGGCGAGGCGCCCGCCTTCGCGAGCTCGGCGCGCGTATCGCCGTCGGTGTACTTGCCCGCCTTGGCCCTCTCGAGTACGCGCGAGAGCCCCATCCCCACGAGCTTGAGCGCGTGCGCCTTACCGCCCAGGAGCGCGCTCGCCACGCCGCCGAGCGCGCTGAGTGCGATGAAGAGCACGTTCACGCCCTGCGCGCGGAGGTCCCTCTCGGCGGAGCGCACCTTCGCGAGCCGGAGCTCGATCCCCGAGCGCCGCTCGTAGAGCCGGCCGAGGCGCGCGCCCGCCTCCTCGGGCGGGATCTCGCCCTTCGCCGCGGCCTCGATCGTGTTCCTGACGGCCGTCGCAAGCTCGTCGAGCTCGGCCGTGAGCGCCGCCGCCTCGCGGCCGAGGTCCAGGAGCGCCGCGCGCTGCTCCGGCGTCGGGATTCGGAAGCCGCATCCCGCGAGGAAGATCACCGCGAGACCGGCGAGAGCGATTCTGCTGCGCATGTTTGCACCTCTCCTTTCGTCCGCTCGCCGAGCATGGCGTCGATTCCGGCGAGCACGTCACCAACCGTGATCGTTCGCATGGCCGCGCATCCGTCGCGGCACTCGGGCCTTCGCCCGCGGCCCGGTACGTAGTAGCACGGAGCGCACCCGCGGGCCTGAATCCAGCGGTGCGTCGGGTACGGGCGGCACACGTTCCGCCCGGCCGTGCATCCGAAGAGCCCCAGGCACGGCACGCCGAGGGCCCCCGCCAGGTGCAGAGGGCCCGTGTCGACCGAGACGACGAGCCGCGCGCGCGCGACGAGGCCCCAAAGCGCCCAGAAGGGCGCGCCCGGGTCGCCGAACTCTGCGCCGCCGGTCCGGCCGCGCTGGCCCTCGCGGTCGGCGAGCGTGAGCGTCGCGTGTCCGCGCGACCCGAGCGCGTTCGCGAGTTTCCGCCAGCGCGGGGCGAGCCAGTTCCGCGCCGCGCCGCGTGACCAGGGGACGAGCAGAATGAAAGGCCGCCATCCCCAGCCGAGCTTCCCGGCGAGGAGTCCCTCGACGGCCGCGCGCTCGCCCGGCGAGAGGCGGATGCGCCCGAGCCCGGCTCGCGGCACGGACGCCTCGTGCATGAAGAGCGCCAACCGGTCGCGGTTTACTTCACCCGGACACGTCCGCTCGTAGCGGAAGGCCGGGCACCAGAGGTCCACGAATTCGTCATAAGGACCGCCGCACGCGAGATACGGCCAGCGATCCGGGTCCGGCGCGGTGTCGCGCGGCCGCCGCCGCGCCGGGGGCACGGGGATCACGCGGTCCACGTCCGGCGAACGGTGGACGTAGTCGGCGTAGCCCCGGTGACAGAAGAACGTGACCTCGTCCCCGGCCGCCTTGTGCGCGCGCGCGACCGCGAGGCACTGGGTCACGTCCCCGAGCCCGCCGGCCTCGCGCAGGATGGCGACGCGGCTCATCCCTTCGCCTTCCCGAGCCAGGGTTCGAAGAGCGCGCGTCGCGCGCGATCGCTCGCGAGCTGCCAGGCGACGCGCGCCGTGAGGTGCCGCGTGCGGCAGTCGGTCTCGCCCGCGCAGAGAAGGCTTCCGCAGTTCGCGACGCCCGCGTAGCGGCACGAGCCGCCGCAGATGTACGCGAGCCCGCAGGTGCGGCACTGCGGTTTCTGGTCGACCGTGCGCGACGAGGTCCAGGCGCGCACGAGTTCGGGGTCGAGACCGGTCTCGACGTGACCAACCCGCGTGTCGCCCTCGCGGTGGCAGGCGAAGATCTCGCCTCGGGGGTTCAGCGTGAAGTAGCCCACGCCGCCGCCGCAGGTCGCAATGTGCCGATCGTGCCGCACGATGCGGCGGAAGACCTTTTCCACGTGCCGCCAGCGCGCGGGCCGGTCCTCGAGGCGCCGGCGGACGAGATGCTCGACCGCGCGCTCGTACTCGGCGGCGAGCCGCGCCCAGTCCTCATCCGTATACTGCGACCCCGGGACCTCGGCCGGCTCGAGCGCAACGGCCGAGGCGAGGCCCCGGTCGGCGAGTTCGTTGAGCGCGGCGAGGCGTTCGGCGAGATGCGGTGCTTCGATCGTATACGTCCCGCGAAGCGTAACGCGGCGGCCGAGCCCCGCCTCGCGCAGCTTGAGGAGCCCGTTCAGCGTCTCGCGCCAGGAACCCGAGCCGTCGGGGCGCACGCGCTGCGCGTCGTGGAGCGCCTCCGGTCCATCCACCGAAACGATGAAGCTGAAGCGCTTGAGCCGGAAGAGGCGGATCATCGCCTCGTCGATCAGCGTCGCGTTCGTCGTGACGTGGAAGCGTGCGCGCGGGAAGGCCTCGACCGCGTACTCGATCGCGCTCCACGCGAGCAGGGGCTCGCCGCCGAAGAAGGAGACCGAGGCGGGGGCTCCGCCCTCCCACGGGATCGCGCGCTCGGCTGCGCGCACGATCTCGGGCGGCATGGCGCCCGCCTCGTTCCGAGAGAAGCAGTAGCGGCAGGCAAGGTTGCATGCCTTGGTCACGTTGAGGACGAGCGCCCGCCCGCGCGCCTGCATGGCTTCCCTCTTCTCCCGGCTAAGAGGCCGCTTCGTCGTCCGCCTTTCCGTCGGCGAACGCGCCGCTGTCGAGCCGGACAACGCCCGCCTCCGCGTCGACGGTGTAGCGGTCCGCGTCGAGGAGGGACCCGGAGCCGTAGGCGCGCCCGGTGTCGTCCCAGACCTGGAAGGTCTGGCCCGCGTCCACGGGCGGCCGGTCGAGCAGGAGGAAGCGCTCGCCGCGCCCGTCGTGGTACTCGGTGACGGCGGTCTGTGCGAACCGGCGGCCCGTGTGGTTCTCGATCATCTCGCTCGCCGCGTCGATGAGCGCGGCGAGGAGGGTCTCGTCGGCATCGGCATCGCCGATGTCGAGCTTCGCCTTTGCGAGCGTGGTCAAGTCCGTGCTGGCTGCCATCTCCGGTTCTCCTTCTCGAGGATCTCGCGCAGTCGCGCGCCCGTTCGTTTCCAGGTGAAGTGCTCGCGGATGCGTCGCGCCGCCTTCCGCCCGCGCCGCGCTGCGGCGCGGTAACGCGCCATGACGCGGACCATCTCGCTTGCCATGTGGCCGAGATCGATCCGCGGCACCGCGGTGTCGACCCGGAAGCGCGCGTACTCCGGGTGCGACTCCGGCACGTTCGGCGCGAGCTCGGTGTGTTCCATGCCGAAGCGCAGCGGAAAGGCGCAGGACGCGTCCGCGAGATCGGTGCACGCGCTCCAGGGCGTGTAGAGGCTCGGGAGGCCCGTCGCCATGGCCTCGGCGAGCGTGAGGCCGAAGCCCTCGCCGCGCGTCGGGTACGCCGAAGGCGCTGAGGATCTCGTCGCGCCCGGCGCGGCCCGACTCGATGAAGTCCATCTCGCGCGGGCTGAGGGTGATCGGCTGCGCCGAGACGTCGCCGGAGAGGACGAGCGTGCGCCCCGCGCGCTCGGGCCGCGCGTAGAGTCGGGCGAGGTCGTTGCGGAGCGCGTCGGTCTGTTCCTTGCCGAGCGCGTCGCGCACGGTGAGCGCGAGTCCAGGGAAGACGCCGTTCTCGAAGCTGCGGCGCTGCGCGGTCTTCATGGCGCTGAAGGCGGCGACCTGATCGGCGGCGGCGGCGAGGGGGCTTCTTCCGTAGAAGTCGCTCGCGGGATCGGGGTAGCGAAGGTAAACGATCTCGTCGGGTGCGAACGAGATGGTCCGCCCGCCGCGGCGGTACTCGTACCCGCTGGCGGCGACGCGCATGAACTGCGAGTGCGCGACGACGACGCGCGCGGGTCGGCCGAGCGCATTCTTCGGCAGGTACCAGTAGGCGTCGCCGGTGAGTTCGAGGAAGGCGACCGTGAGGCTCAGGAGTTCGCGCGGCGAGCGCGAGAAGAGCGCGAGCGCGGGATGGCGCGGCGCGAGGTCCTCGAGGCGGGGCCACTCGGGGCGGCGACCGCGGCGCACGAAGAAGGCGAGGGGCGTGGCGGCGGCCTCCTGGGCGACGGCGCGGACGGCGGCGAAGACCCAGTGTTTATTCTGGCGGAGAGCGGCGGCGGGCCGGTCGAGGCGCGGGGCGGGCAGGCCGGCGGGCGAGGGGGGCGCGAGGAGCGCGGAGAGTTTTGCGTCGGACATGGGGCTCCCTTCAGAGGACGGTGGCGGCGGGCGCGAGCGGGCCCCGCGCGAAGGAGAGGGCGAGCGCGTCGGCGCGGTCGGGCGAGCGGCCGAGGCGCGCGCGGAGGCGATCCTTGGGTTCGACCGCGATGCGGCCGCGTGCGGTGAGGCGGAACCGGATCGCGAGTTCGTCGGCAAGCGCCGCCTCCTCGGGGGGAAGCGCGAGCGGGCGCGGGCCAAGTGGGTCGAGCGCGTCGCGGAGGCGCCAGTAGAGCTCGGCGCGTGCGTTCTCGAAGCGGTCGGTGTCGAATGCGCGTGCGCCGAAGTTGACGGCGCGGACGCGGCGCGGGCGGAAGTGGTCGTCGAGGAGGTCGGTGACGCCGCCGCCGAGGCCGGTGTCGTCCACGGCGATGTCGCCGGGCGCGACGCCGAACTCACGCGCGAGGCGCTTCACGCGGTCGGCGGCTTCGATCACGCTCGTACGTGCGAGCGTTTCGATGCGCTCGATGCGCGCGCCGCGGCGGACCACGAGCGCGGTGAAGTCTTTTCCGTAACGGGCGACGTCCACGCCGAGGCGCGGGGCGCCCTCGCCGCGCGCCGTGCGCGCCTGCGCGGCGGTGACGAAGGCGTGCGGGATGAGGGCGTCCTCCTCCTCGAGGGGGAACTCGCCGAGCACGCGCGAGCGGAAGAGAGCGCTCCCCTCGCCCCAGGTCGAGCGCATGCGGTTGATCCACGCGCTCGTGACACCGCCGGGGATGTGCGCCTCGCCGGTGACGTTGGGCGCCTCGAGGCAGGAGATGCGCAACGTCTCCCAGTCGGAGTCGGGCCGGAAGCACTCGGCGAAGCGGTCGCGCGGTCGCGTGGGGTTGCCGATGGCGAGCCAGCGCGCGTCCTCGCCCGCCATGAGCGACTCGGCGGCGAGCCAGACCGCGTCGCGCACGCCGGGCGCCTCGTCGAAGACGACGAGCACGTGCGGCGCGTGCCGGCCCTGGAAGCGCTCGGCCTCGTCGGTCGAGAGCCCGACGGCGAACCAGTCCTCGGCGAGGCGCCAGCGCGTGGCGCTGATGGCGCCGCCGAGTGGCAGTCGCGCGCGCCGGTGGAGCGCGCTAATCTCGGCCCAGAGGAGATCGCGGACCTGGAGCCAGGTCGGCGCGGTGGTGATGGCGCGGCTTCCCGGGTGAGAGGCGACGAAGGAGAGGACGAGGCAGGCGGCGGCGTAGGTCTTGCCCACGCCGTGGCCGGTGCGGACCGCGAGACGCGCGCCGTGCGCGGACATGACGCGCAGGATGTGCTGCTGCGCGGCGGTGAGCCGCGCGCCGAGGACGTTCTCGGCGACCTGCGTGAGGTCGCGGCGATAGTCGCAAGCTTCGCGCGCAATCGCGGCACGCGAACGATTCTCAGTCTTGGTCGCCATCGAGCATTCCCTCCGGCGCGTCGCCGGCGCTGCGCATGAAATCGGTGAAGGAGAGCGTGCGCGCCGAGTCGCGCATGGGCACGCGGCTGTTGGATTTCCATCGTTCGGGCTGCCGGTTGCAGAGCCAGTAGATCTGCGCGGTCACGTTGCCCTCGAGCGCTCTGGCGAGGAGCACCCGCTCGACCTCGTGCGTCGTCGTCTCGTCCGCGGACGGTCTTTGGGCCCTCTCGGGCGACCGCGTTGGCCCTGCCGATGTCTTCGGCGCGGGCTTTCGCGTCTTCTTGGTCTTCGATTTTTTCTTCACGAGACGACCTCCCCGGAGCGTGCGAACTGGACCGACGTACGGCCGCGGCAGCGGGGGCACGCCCAGTCCGCGGGCGCGCCGAGCTTTCCCTCGCCGTCGCGCGTGAGCCGGCCGAAGGCGACCGTCTCCGCGCGGCGGCAGCGGGCGCATCGCATCAGGACCGGGTTCCGGATTCGTTTCCGTCGGTTCTCCACCTCGTGCCTCCCCGCCGCGCGCGCGGCCGATCCCCATGGGTCGGAGGTTTTCTTTTCCGCTCAGGGGGGACCTCCGCACCCCGCGTAATCGCAATGACCCTCTACCCTATGGGGGCTTTGACGAAAAAATGTACTTAACTCG
>Ga0272441_10008130_pt1 | contig 16761 bp, 8 predicted proteins | sample SSMProp6N_FD_193582 | JGI IMG/M metagenome (GOLD analysis project Ga0272441, IMG submission 193582) | Marine sediment archaeal communities from Little Sippewissett salt marsh, Falmouth, MA, United States - SSM-Prop-6N | ecosystem: Environmental > Aquatic > Marine > Wetlands > Sediment ...
TGGCACGAGCGAGGACGGGCGAAGTGGGTTGGTGGACGGGCTTCGAGCAGTGCGTGAACGACGCGATCGCCGGGCTGCGGCCCCGACAGCAGGAAGCGATTGTGTTGCACCTGCTGCAGGGCAAACCGCAGCGCGAGGTCGCGGCGCAGATGGGCTGTTCGGTAGGCGCGGTGCACATGTGCATCACGCGCGGGCTCGCGAAGCTGCGTAGAACCCTTACGCGACGCGGCGTGACGGTTTCGATTGCCGCGCTTTCCACATACCTGGCGGCTGAGTCCGCGCAGGCGGCGGCCGCCGGCGTTGTTGCGGCGTGCCAGACGGCGGCGTTTGCCGCTGTCGCGGGCGCGTCCGGAGCGGGTTCGGGCGTCGCGGCCCGGATCGCGAGCGGCGTGCTGCGGCGCATGGTCTGGGTGAAAGCCAGGATCGCTGCAACGATTCTGGCCCCCGTGGCCGTGGCAGGCGTTGGCGCCGCCGCGACCGTCCGTGCGGTTCGGCCCGACGCGTATGTCAGCGCGATCAAGGATGGCAACGACTGGTCGCTGCCCGACCACGTCACGCGCGTGGCGCGGCATTGCGGGTTCGTCGCGCCGGACCAGCCGTTCTGGCAGCAGCGCCGCGGTCTGACGCGGTTCCGGGACGGGCGCGTCCATTTCGCACGCAACGTCGCCGCGAGCTGGAGCGAATTGAACCCGGCCGAGGATGTCTACGTCTGGGATGCACTCGACGCCAGAATCGCGCAGGCCGCGCCTTCACCCGGCCGCGGCTTCATACTGCGGATCGCGATCCACGGCATTCGCGAACAGGCCGGCGCGCGCGGCAGGTCCGCCGTGCCCGACTCGGTGATCCCGGCCTGGGTCATCGAGAGAGGGAAGGTGTCGTTTCTTTCCGAAGGCACCGCGGCGGCATGGCAACCCGGTTGCGGGTTCCAGGATTACCTGTGCGAGTTTCTGCATGCGCTGGGCGCGCGGTACAAGGAGCATCCGCGCCTGATCGCCGCGCCGCTGGGCGGCCTGCGGCCCGGGGGCGGGTTCTCCATGGCGACCGATCCGGCGCTCGTTCGGGAAGCCGAACGCGACACGGGCTTGAGCCCGAAAGCATTCGAGACGTGGGGCTTGCGATTCGTGAACGACTGGGCGGACGCCTTTGCGGGGCAGGAACACAAGCTGGTGTTGCCGAGCGCGCCGGAGACGTATGTCTACGCGATCAAGAAGGCCTACGAATCCGGATCACAGCGGATCTGGCGGGCCGCCTTCGAGCGGGGCTTGGGCAGCAACATGCCCACGCTCGGGTTCTGGCTGTGGTACGTGAACGAGCCGGGCTGCGGGACGCGCTTGACGAAGGAGGGCTACCTCGAGTTCGACGATGCGTTTGCGCCCGTGGCGAACGGTGCGGTGTGGATGGTACACACCGGCGACTACGCCGAATCCGGCACGCGCAAGTTCGGACCGGCCCGGTTCGACCGCGTGCGCTGGTTCACGACGAACATGCGGATGCTGCAGATGCGCTGCAACTGGCTGCGTATGCCGCCGAATGTATCGAGGCTCGAGGCGGCGGACCCGGACTTCATGCGCTGGGTCGAGTTCGAGCTGGGCCGGACCGCGGCCGACAGCCCGGACGCGTGGTGCTGGCTGCGCGAGGCAGAGGATGCCGGCCGCAAAGACGCGCGTACGGTACGGAATTTCGAGCGTTGGCTGCTGCAGCGCGATGTCGAACCGGACGGTCTGACCGTGCCGGCTGCGCGCGTCGAGATTCCGTCGCTGCCTGCCTATGGCGGCACCGGCTACGAGTTTCATGCGCGCCGCACGGACAAGGCGCGGGGCAGCTCCAAGATCCTGTTCCGGGCCGACCCCGCGTTCATCGACGGCGGCCCGCACGACGTACTGCTGAAGGTCACGTACCAGGACGGCCCGCCGACCTCCTGGCGCGTCGACTATAGCGGGCTGCGCCGGCACGCGCGTACCGAGACGGTAGAGACGACCGGGACCGGCGCGTGGAAGACCGTCACGTTCGCGATCGGCGACATGCAGTTCGCCGGCGCGTTCGCCGGAGAGATGGACTTCCGGATTTTCGTAGATGGCCGGCAGGACCTGACGGTCAAGCTGGTCCGTTTGATCAAGGTGCAACGGACACACACGTAGCGTCCGGCAGCCTGTCACGCAAGAGATTCGCCCGCTAACCACCCTAAGGAGGCCATGATGAGACCGACTGTCTTGATCCGTGTTGTTGCCGTAGTCCTTATCGTGATCGCTGGCAAGTTTGCCTCGCAAGCCGCAGCGCCCGTGTGGCCGGGCTCGAACACGCGGTTCTACCCGGGCATCTATCCACGTGCCGGCTGCAAGGCCGCCGACGTCGCGCTGGAGCTGGACAGGTGGTGGGGGCAGGTTGACCGCGACGCGTACCGCGAGGTTCGGAACGGGCGGCGGCTCACGCATCTGGGTGTCAAATGCCGGTTCCTGCCGAACACGATCTTCGATGCGTACTGGCGCAAACACGAGCAGGGCCCCTACGACTACGCGGCGAACTGCACGAACTCGCCGCTCATGCAGGATCCGGACGCGGTGGTCAACGGCCACAAGGTTTATGATTGGTCGTGGTGTGACGAGATCCTGGCGCTTCCGCTCATCGCGAACGGCGAGTGCATGGTCATGTTCAAGTACGACGATCAGGGCATTCGGTGGGCGCACCCGAAATGGTGGGTGACGCAGGGCATGATGATGAAGAGCCGGGAACACCCCAAGAAGTACGACTGGGTCTACGCACGCTGCAAGATGGATATCCTGAAGGCGTTCGCAACGCGCTACGCGGGTCACCCCGCGATCGCCGGGATCGAACTCGACGAATACGCGGGAACCAAGGACGAAGGCACGGTCTGCGGCTACGTTGTGCCGGACCAGAACTGGCAGGTCTCGATGGAGAACGGGAGCTTCATGTATCCGGCCAAGGCCATGCTCGAGGCGGATCCCGGCCTGATGATCATCTTCGTCGGTCCCGCCGCGTTTTGCTCGGACTACTTCGAAGGGCGCGGCACCGGGCTTGGGCTTGACGACCTGCCGGGCGTGCAGGGGGTGGGGGTCCAGGACTTGCGGTTCTTCTGCGACACCTGCGGGACCGGCGCGCCGGGCACGGTGGATGCGAAGAAGGGGAACTGGGCGATGTACTGGCTCGCGCAACAGGCGCTGGTCCGCAAGGACTTGGCTGTTATGGTGCATTCCGAGCGCAACGGTTGGCGCCCGCGCGCGAAGGATCGGAGGACCGGCAACTTGAACCCCTGGGGCGTGGCGCCCTGGCCCAGGACCGACAGCGCCTGGGACGGCGAGAAGCGCGGCGGGCTCGGCACCTGCATGTTTCCGGACGCCGCCTTCTGGGTCTGGTACTGTTCCGGCCCGCCAAAGGCGCGGGGCGCTGCCGCGGACTCCGGGTTGGGTCAGCCCGGTCCCGATCCGGCGGGCGTGATCCCCGCGCATTTCTACGAGCCAACCATGCCGTGGGTCGACAAGCCCGGCGACAAGAAGGAGGGGCGCTGGAAGCACGCGCCCGACTCGTGGAACGCCATCAACATCAACCGCGACCGCTTCCGCAGGGCATTTCGGCTCTTCGGGCCGAGCGGGACCAAGGCGATGTTTGCGTTGCCGAAGGGGTACGCGGAGAGAGTGATCAGTGGTCGGTGATCAGTCATCAGTGGGGACATTGGAGAGGAGGCGAACCACGGATGAACACAGATACACACGGACCTAGAGCACCCGTATCTGGCGCGCGCACGATTGCTGCAGCAGCCTGTCTGCTGATGCTGGCGACGGTGTGCGGCGCGGCCGTGCGCCGGCAAGGCGAGACGTATCTGCCCTGGACGATTGGGACGGAGCAGCCGGTCCGGTTTGCGCCGGCTCTGGCACTGCCCGCTCGCGTCACCTGCCGCGACAGCCGCACGCAGAACCCGGGACAGACCGCCCAGCGCGCGTACCGGGAATGGGTCGAGGCGGGCGCGTGGTCCTGGGTGAACACCGCGCGCCGGCACTGGCTGATGCTGTACTGCGGGCTCTACAACTGGCAGGCCTTCTACACCGACGAGCGGGTGCGGCCGAAGAACCCGGGTGATCCCAATGATCCCGGCTACTCCTGGCGGGTCCTGGACGAGCTTCTGGACATTGACGCCGTTCGGAAGGACGGCGTGAAATGGCTTGTCCGAATCAACTGGCAGAACTGGGGTAAGGGCACGCCGCAATGGCTGATGAACGGGCAGGGCGTCGTGAACAAGGAGGACAACGGGCTTGGCGGCGGCATGCTGTTTCCCCGCGCAAGGAAGAAGAATGAGGGATTGCCCGCTTTTCATCGCGTGTACGTGCAGAAAGAATTCCGCCACTTCGCTGAAGCGTTCGGGAAGCGGTACCGCGACCGGGCGGAGTTGGGCGGGATCATCTTCGATGAGATTCAACTGGGCGAGGAGCAGATCGACAGGCCGCCGGATTTCGACCTGAATACCTACCTGCGTGCGCACGACGACGCGATGCTGGCGTTCGCAAAGCACATGCCGCACACCGCGATCTGTATCTATCAGGTCGGGAACAACAACCGCAAGAAGCAGCTCGCGTGTGGCGTCAACATCGGGTTCGGCTGCGCGGACGCGAGACTGTGGGTCAAGAGTCTTGCGTACGCCGGCCCGTGGTACCCGAACAGCCCGCCGGCCTCGACCAACAACGGCTATTACACGAGCGCGATGGTCTACAACTACGCGGCGAAGAAGCCGCACGGCGGCTCGCGCCATTTTTGGGTCTGTGGCTCGGAGTCGAACGGGTGGCGGCAGCAGGGCGGCATCCCGGCTGCGTGCGGCGGCAGCAAGAACATCCTGGGCTGCGCGGCGGGCACCCGGAAGAAGCGCCGTGAGATCGAGCCGGACTACTTCATTCAGTACCACGCGTGCGTTCCGCGCAAGCCGGGCGGCTATCCGGGCTTGAGCAGCGTGCCCGGCATCGTCCATGCGAGCTGGCTTCTTGTGGATGACGGCACGAAATCGCGCATGTTCGGCGAGATGCCGCGCGGGAAAGACAAGTGGGGCGCGGCCTTCAGGAAGCTCGGCCCTCAGGGCTTGGACTGCGTGCTGGAAGAGCCGTACGGGTGGGAAGGGCAGCTCAGCAAGTAAGGAGGACTGGAGATGCGAGATACTTGCCGATATTGCGGAATCGCCGGCGGGATCGCGATCTGTCTGCTCGCACTCACGACGGTGTGCGCGGCGGGACGCCGGCAGGGGGAGACGTATCTGCCCTGGACGCTGGGCACGAAGCAGCCGGTCCGGTTTGCGCCGGCACTGGCCCTGAACGTCCACGTCAGCAGTCGGAGCAAGGAACCCGGCGCACAGGCACAGAACGTCTACGAGGAATGGGCGGCGGCCGGGGCATGGGACTGGGTGAACACGGCGCGCCGGCATTGGCTGATGCTGTACTGTCCGCTCTATAACTGGCAGGCGTTCTACACCGACGAACACGTGCGGCCGAAGGATCCTGCGAATCCCGACGATCCCGGCTATTCCTGGCGAATGATGGACGAGCTGCTCGGCATCGACGCCGTGCAGAAGGACGGCGTGAAGTGGCTGGTCCGGATCAACTGGCAGCACTGGGGCAAGGGCACACCGCAATGGCTGATGAAGGGGCAGGGCGCGGTTCGGAACGAGGACAACGGGTACGGCGGCGGCATGCTTTTCCCAGACTCCAGGAAGAGGAACGAAGGGTTGCCCGCGTTCCAGCGGGTCTATGTGCAGAAAGAGTTCCGCTACTTCGCGCAAGCGTTCGGCAAGCGCTACCGGGACCGGCCGGAGTTGGGCGGGATCATTTTCGACGAGATCCAGCTGCACGAAGAGCGACTGGTGCCGGCGCCCGACTTCGACCGCGACGCGTATCTGCGCGGGCACGACAACGCGATGCTCGCGTTCGCGCGGAATTTGCCGCACACCGCGATCTGTATCTATCAGGTCTGGAACAACAGCCGCAAAGAGCAGCTCGCACCGGGCATCAACATCGGGTTCGGTTGCGCGGACGCGCGGTTGTGGGTCGAGAAGCTCGCGGCGGCCGGCCCGTGGTATCCGGACAGCCCGCCCACCTCGACCAACAACAGCTACTACACCAGCGCGATGGTCTACAACTACGCCGCGAAACGGCCGCACGGCGCCTCGCGCCATTTCTGGCTGTGCGGCGTGGAACCGAACGGTTGGAAGCAGCGCGACCGCATCCCGGCGGCCTGCGGCGGGAAGAACAACATCCTGGGCGTCGCGGCGGGCACCTGGAAGAAATGCCACGAGATCGATCCGGCCTATTTCATGCAGTACCACGCCTGCGTGCCGCGCCGGCCGGGCGGGTATGCCGGGTTGAACAATGTGCCGGGCATTGTGCACGCGAGCTGGTTGATCCTGAGCGACCAGGCCAGGTCCAGCCGCTGCAAGTCGGGCGAGGTCCCGCGCAGCAAGGAGCAATGGGCAGAAGCCTTTCGCAAGCTCGGCCCGCAAGGGCTGGACTGCGTGGTTGAAGAGCCCTACGGGTGGGAACGGCAGCTGCGGTGAACAGCCGACTGTGCCGGAAGCGATCGATTGCAGTCGACAGCAGTCGATTGCCGTCGATCGCAATCGATTCGGGGCCGCGCGAACATCAATACAGCGTTCGGCTCAGGATATCGCGCTGGATCGCGGCTGGGAGTTCGACGAACCGGGCGGAATAGCCGCCGACCCGCACGATCAGGTTCCCGTACTCTTCCGGATTCTTCATCGCGTTCTCGAGCTCGCCGCGGTCGACCACGGAGATCATTGCCTGCGTGCCGCCGTTGGCCCAATATGCGGCGAGCAGCGCTTCGAGCTGCGCGCGTTCGGTTGTGAACATGCGCTTGGTGAACTTCATGTTGTGCACGTAGCCGGCGTGCGCATTTGGGGACGGCTTCACGATGGAGTTCAGAAATGCCGTGATCCCGTTACGGTCGCGGCCGGCCGTGGGACCCATGCCGACCGCGAACGGCTCGCCGTTGCGCCGGCCGTCGGCGGAGGCCGCGGTCACCGCGCCCAGCCTGTACGCGCCCGCGTTCAGGCTGCAGAGCAGGAAATAGTCCAGGCTCGCCTTCCGGCCCTCTTCCATGACCGCGCGGCACGTGATTCCGGTGACGTCCACAACCATGCTGTCGGCTTCTTCCTCGTCGTTCCCGTATTTGGGGCATGCGAGCATCAGGCGGCGTTCCTTCTCATGGCCCTCGAAGTTCGCGTCCAGGATCTCGACGAGCCTCTCCAGCGACAGGAGCTTGCGGTCGTAGACGAGCTGCTTGATCGCCGTCAGGCTGTCCGCAGCGTTGACCATGCCGAACGATTCCACGACGCCGCCCAGATGGTCGAGCCCGCCTTCCAGGACGCCTTTACCGCGCGCAATGCAGTTGCCCATGCCCATGCTGATGAACAGCCAGCAGGCAGCCTCGCGTTCCGCCGCGTATTCCCCGACATGCGCCCTGGCGACCACGTTGGCCGCATGCTGGATCTGCTGCTCGTAGGCCGCCAACAGCTTGTCGAACGTGTCGAACGTGTCGAGCGTGCCGGTCCGCGGCCCCGCCGTCTTGCCGGTCAGCGCGCACTTGCCGTTGTGCAGCACGGCCTCAACCGCCTTGCCCGCGTTGAGCACCGTGTTCGGCGAACCGATGCTGATCCCGCCGAGCACGTACTCGCCACAGCCGATCGGGAAGTAGCGGGCCGCCTCCTCACGGTTCACGCCGAAGGCTTTCTGAACAGCGGGCACATTGACGTCGTCGTTGTAGAGGATCGGGAAGACGCAACCGTCGCCGATCACGTCGAGCGCTTTCCGCATCAGTGCCGGATTTTGCGCCTCGTGAAACCGCAGCGTGAGGGTGGGGATGCGTTGGTGGACCCGGCGCGTGGTCTCCATGGCCGCGAGCGCGAACCGGTCCGCGCTCTCCGGGTTGCGCCGGCCGACACCGCCGATCACAATCCGGGAATCCGATCGGCGGCTCCAGACGTCGATCAGTTGCCACAGCCCGACGAGCAGTTCCAGCGCTTCCGCTTCGGAGAGCCGGCCGGAATCGATGTCGCGCGCATAGAAGTCGCCCAGAAACTCGTCCATGCGCCCGAAATTCCAGACCCCGGCGATCAGGGTGTAGAGCCAGAAGAGTTGGATCGCTTCCCTCAGCGAGTCGGGCTTGGCATGCGCGATCCTGTCCAGGACAGTTGCCATTTCCAGCAGGTCGGCTCGGGCCGCGGGCTCATCAGTCTCCGTCGCAAGCTCGCGCGCCTGCCCCGCATACTCGCCGCAGACCTCTACGAACAGGTCCAGCGCGATGCGCATCCCCTTGTAAAGCGCGATGGGCCGGCCCTCCAGCTCCGCATGCCGCTCGTGCCCTGTGAGTTCGCGGCGTAAGCCCGGTACGCCCAGTTGCAGGAGCCGGTCGTAATCAAGAACCACCCCGGCAAGACGGTTTCCACCGTCGAAGCCGACGGTGGCCGGCCTTTGGCCGCCCGTCTCCCGGCTGCGGTCGCGCCGCAGCTCCGGATCCAGTTTCGCCTGGTACTTGCTGTGCGTGCATTCGTCCTGCCAGTATCGCAGAACCGCGCGCGCCCGCTGACGATGGGCGCCTTCCTCGCACAGTCGATCCAGCTCCGACGCGTTGTAGTCGTAGCCGCTCTGACTGCCTCTGCCCGGGCTTTGCACCTGAGCGCCGAAGCGAACCGGCAGAAGTTGACCGCGCAGTCGGCCCGCGAACCGATCGCCTGATCGGATCGGCTCGAAAGCCGCCGGATACTGAACCTTGAGGCACATCGCTTCGCGGATCGCTTTGTGTTCGCGCGCACAGGCCTTGTGAGTCGCCGTGAACCGTTCGGCCTGTTCCAGTTCGGTCAGCTCTTCGTCTATCGTGTTCGCTCGCATCTGATTCTCTCCCATGGTCCTCTCTCTGATTCTCTGCCAGCCACGCCCAGTGCCCTTTGGCCGCCCCCGCCACATACGTGGCAGGTTTGTCGTTCTCTTCTTCTCCCTGCATCCTACCGCCGCGCACCGGGCCGCGCCTTGACTTTCCGGCCATAAAACAGCATAATATGGCCAAGCGATAGACTTTCAGGCATGTTGTGATGTGGAGTACATGAAGCGATTTGCCGTACGGAGACAGGATAATATGGCCAGGAAGAAGCCGATCCGGATGTTGCATATGAAGCCGCGCGAGTTCCCGTTCCAGGTGCGGTGCGCGGTATTGCAGCGGGATTTTACGGAGCACACACACGACTGCACGGAGTTGATTTTGATAGGGAGCGGCACGGCGCTGCACACGGTGGAAGGCGTTGACTACATGCTTCGTGCGGGCGACGTGTACGTTTTAAACACCGGCACGGTTCATGCGTTGCGGCATGTGTCGAATCTCGAGGAGTGGTTGCTGGCCTACTATCCGGACATGCTTCAGGCTTTGGGCGCGGAGATCCGCAAGATTCCGGGTTTTCACCCGCTGTTCGTGACGGGCCCAGCTTCGGGCAGGCGACACGGTTTTCGGTGCCGGCTGCGGCTGGATTTCGAGGCGTTGCGCGAGGCCGTCGGCCTTCTGGAAGAGATGCGTGCGGAGCACGAGGCGCAGCGGGAAGGCTACGAAGCGGTGGTACGCGCGCATTTTGTGCGGTTCGTTGCGTTTCTTTCACGTCAATACAAGCGTGTAGGCGAGGGAGCGCCACAGTGGTTGCTGCAGCTTGCGACGGCGGTCAGCTATCTCGAGGGGCACGCCTGCGCGGAATTGTCGCTCGGGAAGCTGGCGGAGGTGTCCGGTCTGTCGGTGCGGCACCTGACGCGTTTGTTCAAGGCGCACTACAACGCGAGTCCGATCCAGTATCTGCTGACGCTGCGAGTACAGAACGCGGCGGCGTTGCTTCGCCAGACGGACAAGCCGATTACGGATATCGCGTTTGACAGCGGCTTCACGGACAGCAACTATTTCGCCAGGCAGTTCCGGCAGGTCATGGGCGTATCGCCCAGCGCGTATCGGCGGCGCGGGGCGGGACCTCGGGCGTGAGATGGGATGTATGGGATGAACGGGAAGGATGGGAAGTTGCGCGGGCCGGGCAGGATCAGGTTCCGCATCGTCACGCGTGCGGCGTTGATTCGGCTGGGCTTGCTCGCTATTGTGCTGGCGGGAGTTCTGAGGATGATGGTTCGGATGCCGGGCAAGAGCCATGACGGGCCGTTGGCTCCGCTGACCGCGTCAGAGACGGCACTGCGCGAGCAGCTTTGCCGCGATGTTGTGCGATTGGCGGGCGAGATCGGCGAGCGCAACGTATGGCGGTACGAGGCGCTTTGCGCGGCGGGCGCGTTTGTCGAGCGCTCGCTCACGGAAGCCGGCTATCAGTGCCGGAGCCAGGTGTACGAGGTCGAGGCGCAGGACTGCGCGAACATCGATGTGGAGATTCCGGGCACGTCCAAGCCCGAAGAGATCGTGGTGATCGGCGCGCATTACGATTCCGTGCGGTGGTGTCCGGCGGCGAACGACAACGGCACGGGCGTGGCCGCGATGCTGGCGTTGGCGCGTGCGTTTGCCGGGAGCAAGCCTGAGCGGACGCTGCGGTTCGTCGCGTTCGTCAACGAAGAGCCGCCCTGGTTCCTGACCAAGAACATGGGCAGCCTGGTCTACGCGAAAGCCTGCAAGGCGCGTGGGGAGCGGGTGGTCGCGATGCTGAGCCTGGAAACGATCGGCTACTACACCGACGCGCCGGGCTCGCAGCAGTATCCGTTTCCGTTCTCGCTGTTCTATCCGTCGACCGGCAATTTTGTCGGGTTCATCGGCAACGTCCGCTCGCGGCGGCTGGTCCGCCGGGCGGTCAAGGCGTTCCGCGCGCACGCGGCGTTTCCGTCGGAGGGCGCGGCGGTACCGGGCTTCATCCCGGGCGTGGGCTGGTCGGACCACTGGTCGTTCTGGCAGCAGGGCTGGCCGGCGGCGATGGTGACGGACACGGCGCCGTACCGGTACCCGCACTACCATGCGCCGAGCGACACGCCGGAGAAGGTCGACTACGACCGGTTCGCCCGGGTCGTGACCGGGCTCCGCGCAGTCGTCGCCGAGCTGGCCGGCGTCGGGAAGGCGGACTGACGCGGTCGGCGGACGGGCATCGCCAGAAGACGCCGGGCGAGCCCTTGACGTTTTCCAGTCGAACGCGGCATTTCGGGCAGATGAACATGAACCGAGATCACCCCTGCCGGCGACGCGAGAGCGGCCTCACGCCTTTTGCTGATACCATTTCTTGTGCGTGAACGTCTGGCCGAGTTCGAGCATGCCCGTGGCGGGGTCCCGCGCGCCGGTCTCGAACGGGTCGTCGGTTTGCTCGAGCCACTGCTGCAGGCGCGTTTCGAGCTGCTGCTGGATCTGAGCGTGTTCCGGCCTGCCCGCGAGGTTCGTCATCTCGAACGGATCGTTGTCGCGATCGAACAGCCAGACATCGCCGGTGCCGTACCACCGCGCATAGACCCAGCGTTGGGTGCGCAGCCCGCGCCAGAAACCGACCCACTTCCCGCGTCGCGGCCAGCCCGGCCCCAGGATCTGGAGATAGACCGAGTCCGGCTCCGGCCCTTCGCCGCCCAGCGCGGCATGCGACAGGTCCCGGCCCTGCACCTCGGGCGGGATGTCGACGCCGGCGATAGCGAGAAGTGTCGGCATCACATCTACGCTGTTGAACAGGATGTCCGTGGTCCGGCCGGCGGCCACGGCCTTCGGATAGGACAGCAGGAACGGGACATGAACGGACTCCTCATACGGCGTTGCCTTGGACGCGCGCTTGGAATGGTGTAACTGCCGATCCATCGGCTTGCCGTAGCCGTGGCTGCTGAGATGGTCGCCGTGGTCCGAAGAATAGCAGATCACGGTATTCTCGCGCAGGCCGTTCGTTTCCAGCCAGTCGAGCAACCGGTTCATCTGTGCGTCCAGTCCCGCGACGTTGCCGTAATAATCGGCGATCTCCTTCTGCGCAAACTCCCGCATGTCTTCCGGCACGTTCGGCGGCACGATCGCCTGGTCCGGCTCATAGAGGCGGAATTCGTCCGGATACATGTCGTACGGCCAATGCGGCGGGCCCCAGGACATCATCAGGTAGAACGGGCGGTCGCCGGCTTGCTCGCGGTGGTCCTGCATGAACCGGATCGCGAGATCCGTCTCGCCGGCCGGTGCCCATTGCCCGAATGCGATCGGTCCCGTCTCGTTCTCCCAGTATTCGACATCGAAGTACTTGTGCTTGCAGTTGTACGCCGCCATGTAGTCGAACCCGTAGCGCTTCTCCTTCGGATACGGGCCGTATCCCAGATGCCATTTCCCGACGTAGCCGGTTCGGTAGCCCGCGTTCCCGAGAGCCTGCGCCATCGTGGTCTGGTCCTCGAACAGTCCATACTCGTTGTCCGGCACACCGTTTTTGTGGGAATAGCGGCCTGTAACAATCTGACCGCGGTATGGCGAGCAGATCGGGCAGGACGAGAACGCCTGGCGAAACAGCACGCCCTCGGCGGCGAGCCGGTCGAAGCCCGGCGTGCGGATCACGGGGTTGCCCGTGCACCCCATCGTCTCGTAGCGCTGCTGGTCGCTGCAGATGAAAATAATGTTCGGTCCGCTCACGGCTTTGTCCTCACCGCGCCGTGTACCAGTCCCACCGGCGTAAGCGTTTCGTTGGCCGTCTTGGCGATTTTCCTGTTTGCTCTTCTGTCGGCACGTCCGCCAATGCTTCTGTATATCTCACGGGTTCCGTGGACGGTCAAGACTGTCCCGCGCCATGCAGGAACTGCAAGTCCGGCGTCGCCCCCCCCCGCCGCCTTGCCTGGCACGCCGTAATTTCGTGACTGCGGTTGCCGTGCTCTGCACGGGCATTCGCCATACCAGCCCGTCGCGAGACGACAATATGTTGTGGTGGGCAGGCGGGAGATCTACAGGCGTTTGAGCGGGATGTACAGGCGTCCGGCATTGGCATTCGCGCACGCCTCTTCTACCCTGGGTACAGGGGGTGAGTCGTTGGCTCGAGCGGTTGAGGTGCGGGACGATCGGAGCGGCATGCTGAATCAACAGACCAAAGAGGCGACGCCCAACATGACGTGTCATAGTCCTTCCGATTGCCGGCCCGCGCACCGTGCGAGCAGAACCTGAGTAGCGTTAGCATTCAGGGGTTGCGGTTACATCAGATTTGGAGGTGACGGATGAAGAAGAGGCTCTGTCCTTCGCGGGTTCGCGCGTTTCGCTTCGCTCCGCTGTTCGTGAGTTTGGCTCTCGCAGCTCTGCCCCGGCTCGTCGTCTTCAGGGTGGCGGCGGCGACTCTGGAGCCGGGCGAGACGTATCTTCCGCATACGGTCGGGACGGATCAGCCCGTCCGTTTTTCGCCGGCCATCGTACTGAGCGTCGGCAAGTGGGACCCGACCGGGGTCCAGAGCCGGTACGAGGACTGGGTGGACGCGGGCCTTTGGGACTGGATCGACACGAGCCGCAAACACAAGGTCGTGCTGTATCACGAGGGGCTCCAGTTCCATGAATTGTACACGGACCCGAACGTGCGACCCGCGGACCCGACCGACCCCAACGATCCGGGTTATGCGTTCGACAAGCTCGACCAGCTCCTGCAGATCGACGCGATCCAGAAGGACGGCTGCCGCTGGATGCTGAAGCTGGACGTTGCGCCGTGGGCCGGCGGTCCCCCGGCCTGGATGCGGCGCGGCGACGGGGTCGTGAACAACGAGGACAACGGGCTGGGCGGCGCGTTCGAGGCCTACAACGACGGCAGCCGGATGGGCTGGATGATCGCGTTCCACCGCGCGTATGTGCAGCGCGAGATGCGCTACTTCGCCGAAGCATTCGGTGCGCGCTACCGCGACAACAAGAACGTTTACGGCGTGATGATCTGCGAGATGCCGACCGGCGACACGCCGCCGTCCGATTGGACCTGGAACAAGGATTTCCACAGCAAGATCGATGACTGGGTTCTGTATCTGGCCGGCCGGATCCCGAACACGATGGTGCAGGTCGCGCAGGCCTGGAGCACGGACCGGCGGAACCAACTCTCGCAAGCGGTGAACGTCGGGTTCGGCTGCGCGGACTGCCGGTGCTACGCGTTCGGCGAAATGGGCCCGTACGATCCCGACAATCCGCACGTGGAGGCGACGGGCTACTACGCGCCTGCCCATGAGTGGAACGTGGCCTGCGAGAACCCGCCCGGCGGCAAGCGCCAGGTTACGTTCATGTCCCAGCAGTACAACGGTTGGTACATTGCGTCGCTTCCCGCCGGGATTGCGGACGAGAACAACATCTACGGCTTGCCCGCCGGAATGCATGTCGACAAGGGATTTTTGCGGCCTCAACACTACCTTGCCTACCTGGCGGGCCCGCCCCGCAATCCCGGCGCGGTGCCGCACTTGAACAGCGTGCCCGGCGTACTGCCCACGCAATGGATCGTGATTGCCGTGCGCTACTTCGACCAGGCCAAGGAACCCTACAAGACCTACGCCGACTGGCGCGCGGCGTTCGAGGATCTCGGCGCGCAGGGCCTGGGTTCGGTCCCCGCCGAGCCGTACAACTGGGAATCGCAATGCGGCACACGCTTCGCGGTCGCCGCGGGTGCGGACGATGCCGAGGAACGGCTCGATTCGCATGCGGTCAGCCTGGCCAGCTCGGACCTGGAGCTCGTGCGCGACGGCGCCGACCAGCTCGTGGGGCTGCGTTTCCGGAACGTCGCGATGCCGGCCGACGCGCAGATTCAGTGGGCGTTTCTCGAGTTCACGACCGACGAGTCGAGCACGGAACCGACGACGCTGAGCTTGACCGGAGAAGCGACGGACAACGCAGCGCCGCTTTTGGCGCAGACCGCGAATCTCAGCGCCCGCGCTCGTACGACCGCCTCCGTGGGCTGGTCCCCCTCCGGCTGGAGCACGGTCGGCAAGCTGCGCAAGAGCCCGGACATCACGCCGGTGCTGCACGAGATTCTGGCTCGGCCCGGCTGGCGCAGCGGCAATGCGTTGGCGATCCTGATCCACGGCACCGGCCGGCGCGTCGCGGTCTCGCGCGACAAGAGCGCATCAGCGGCACCGACCCTGGTCGTGAGCTTCACGGTCCCGGCGCTGGCGTCACCGTCGAATCTCACGGCTACGGCGTTGTCCGAGAGCAGCATCCGTCTGAGCTGGGCGGACCGGAGCGCGAACGAGGAGCGCTTCGAGCTCGACCGGCGCGAGAGCGGCACATCCGACTGGGTGAACGTGACCACGCTGCCGCCCGACAGCACGACGCACACCGATACGGGCCTGCCCGCAGACACGCTGCACTACTATCGGGTGCGCGCAACGCGAAGCGACCGGTCGCCTTCGGACTACTCGAGCCTCGCCTCCGCCAGGACACTGCCGGTCCCGCCGCCCGCCGTACCCTCGGACATGAAGGCACGCGCGGTCGCTTCGGATCGGATCGAGCTGCTCTGGCGCGACCGCAGCGACAACGAGGCGCTTTTCAAGATCGACCGGCGCCGCAGCGGCACCTCGGGCTGGGTACGCATCGCCGCGTTGCCGTCCGAGACAACGCGCCACACCGACACGGGCTTGCCGGCCGCCACGAAGTTCTACTACATGGTCAAGGCCTGGAACACGAGCGGGAACTCGGCCTACGCGCCAACGGCCGATGCGCGTACGCCGGACGGGGTCCAGGCGCAAGCCGCCTGGCGCTACCGTAAGGGCACGGCCGAAGTGTCCGCGCCGGGCTCCGCCTGGCGCCGCGCCGGCTTCGACGACTCGGCATGGGCGCAGGGCGCCGGCCCGTTCGGCTACGGCGACGGCCCGTACGGAACGGAGCTGACCGACATGCGCGCGGGCTATACCTGCCTGTTCCTGCGGCGCACCTTCGACGTGCAGGAACCGGCAGCCGTCGAGGAACTGCGCCTGGACCTGTTCTATGACGACGGGTTTGTCGTCTGGATCAACGGTCAGGAACTCGGCCGGCAAAACCTGCGCGGACAGCCCGGCACGCAGAACAGTTTTTTCGAGACCGCGACGGACAGTGTCGGCGACGGGACCCCGTGGTCGCTCGTCTTGCGCGGCGCGAATCTCCCGGTTCTGAGCCCGGGCGCGAACGTGTTGGCCGTACAGGTCTTCAACGTCTCGTTGTCCGACAGCAGCGACTTCACGGCCGCAGCGGAGTTGTCCTTGGCGGTGGGCCATTGGTCATTGGCAGAGGACCCGGACCAGGACGGGATGCCGGATGCTTGGGAGTCGGCGTATCTGTCCGATCTGACGGATCCGACGGATCGGACAGATCGTGGCGATCCCGACGGCGACGGGGTGAGTAACCTGGAGGAGTATATCGCCGGGACAAGTCCCGTCGATGAAACTGGAAATTGGAAATTTGAAATTCGAGGGAGCAACGGGCGGGTGGAGGTATCGTTCGAAACCGTGGCCGCCAGTGGGCAGGGCTACGAAAACAAGACCCGGCACTATGCTCTCGAATGGCGTGCGGCCGACAGCGCGCTGTGGCAGATCGTGCCGGGCTACGCGGACATTGTGGGTGCCGGCCAGTCCGTGACCTACGCGGTGCCGGCCACAGGGGATGCGGCGTTATACCGCGCGCGGGTCTGGTTGACGGAGTGAGCGGTTCGGCGGGAGCCTCCCTCCTTCGCCCTTCGCTCACGCTCGTGGCTGCGAAGGGCACGGCGCCCTGCAGAGGCACGGATGCACGTGAGGGGCTGGAGGGCGAACCTCCTGGTGAGCCGCCGTCGCGGGTCGTGGGTCGTCAGTCCAGCTCCTTACCCGCGAACTGCTTGCG
>Ga0272441_10008131_pt1 | contig 16760 bp, 12 predicted proteins | sample SSMProp6N_FD_193582 | JGI IMG/M metagenome (GOLD analysis project Ga0272441, IMG submission 193582) | Marine sediment archaeal communities from Little Sippewissett salt marsh, Falmouth, MA, United States - SSM-Prop-6N | ecosystem: Environmental > Aquatic > Marine > Wetlands > Sediment ...
GTTGGAGTACAATATTCGCTGAGAATTCGAATACTCAGTTGTCGTTGGTATTGGAATATTGTGACATTCAACTGACCTACGAACTGTTGTTAGGTGTATATGGCAGCCAGGCTTTGGATCCACATGTGAACAGACATCGTCTCAAGGAGGGGTTATTTGCTTAACCGAAGCCCTATGGAAAACGATGAACAATCCAGAGAAGCAGAAGAATGGTATCGAGAACATTCCGGAAATTTCTTCCTCATCGTAGTAGGTGTAATGATACTCCACATCTGTTGGTACTATGTTGGTATTCTTGAAGATTAGGTAATATGTGCCCCCATAAGGGATGTCATGATCTATGGTAACACTGGTCAAATCATTCCACGATTCGATAACATCATCATCTGGAGGTTCAAGGGTTCTTTCGACTAGAACAACGTCGATCTCTTCGGTTGATGTCAGAACCATCTCCAACGTATTCCCGTTGTCAAGCTCCACCTCGTAAGAACTCATTGGAGTGATCGTCACGTCATCTTCACCATCATCAAAGATAGTTGTTGCTGAATTACCTCCGAGTAACGAAATCACTATGGCTCCAGCCAGAAAGATCAGAGTGCCTATGACAGAAAAGATCAATATCAAGGCAGTTCTTCTTGCTCCATCATGTCCAGTTTTTTCTTCCAACTTATTCACCTCTCAAAGTCCTTTATCCGACATGTACGGAATGTAACATGATAATAATGTTTTCATGTATTATATTATTCAATGATAACACATTTCATTGCAGACATGTCAGAGAAGCAGTTCGCTCAAGCAAAGGTCACAAGAAGGAAGCAGATAGCATTACCAGAAGCGGTCAGAAAGAAGATAGGAGGAGTTGAGGAGGGTGATTACATTCTCTTCTTTGAGGAAGGAGGCAGGATATATATTGGAAAAGGGGCTATAAAGCTAGTAAAGTGAAAGTGGTGTTATGTCTGAGGTGAATGAACAAGAAAAAAACGCATTGGAAGGAATCCAAGGTCTTATCTCATCTCATATAAAACCATATAATTATAATAGTGACATAGTAGAGATAGCAAATGAATCGGGACTAACATTTCACATTCCAAGTCAATTGGAACAATGGAGACATGGTGATTTCAATTACGATTATGATGTTTACCAATTACTTATGAAATCATTTGAAAACGAAGATAAAAAAACCATCGAACATTTCTTCCAAAATATATATGACAATATTCGAAAATTTCAATGTTGTAAAAGATATCAAAGAAGCAAATGTTACCTTCCTAAAGAAAATGATTGGAACGAAGAAATATGTGAAGATTGTGATAATTATATAGATAATGGGCTGAAAAGTATATTCACAAAACATATGATAGCATTAGGTTTCATTTTAGATGATGAAGGATTTGTACATTATAATGGACTTGAGATCTCTAATATTGATCAATTTGTAAAAGAAATGGTTAAAGAAACATCAAAAGATATGAAAGAAATATTGCCTGATGATATAATAATTAAAGGAAAAGAAATGTCCGAAATATATGTATTACTTTATTGCATAGAAAACTCACTTCGTTTATTTTTGGAGACCGTCTTTCAAAATGAATATGGAGAAGATTTTATCGATGAGATCAATATTTCATCCAGTATAAGAAATAAAATTACTAGTAGAAAAAAGGATGAAAAGAAGAATAAATGGTTATCCATACGAGGGGGCAATGACTTATTCTATACTGATTTAGATGAAATATCCAATATTATTCAAAATAATTGGACACTATTAGATAAGTATTTTCCAAATCAAAACTGGATTATTGGGAAGATACAGGAAATATCAAAATGTCGGAATCTGATTGCCCATAATAGTTACATTAAGAAAGATGAAAGAGATATGATTATTCTTTATTATAAACAAATAATGAAACAAATTTAAAAGTTGAAATTTATTTTTTAAAATTATAACGTCAACAAAGTATTTGAAAATCTTAGTTTTAGATAGCAAGATAATAACGTAGCTTTTGAATTTTATACTATCGAGTATTATTCTTCTGGATAATAGTCAAATGCAAAATAATCTCATAATGGTGTTGAGACGGGATGTAATCTTATGAAATATTTTGACCATTCGTGAAAAAATCACAAACTATATATCGTGTGACGGCAATGTCTATTTATGTTAATCGAATTCTCGATCTCCAACTTCATGTCCTTCAAAGATAAAATGGTCTTTTCGATGGAGAGGTCAAATATTGATAAGGAGACACTGCAAGAGAATTATTTTACGGAGAAAAAAAACAACCTCTTGAAGAGTGCTATTATCTTGGGGCCCAACGCTTCTGGAAAGACAAATTTGATTCAAGCAATAGATTATCTAAAATTCTTGGTATTGAAATCGAGAAAATTTGAAAGGAATGTTTCTATAAGATACTGTCCGTTTAAACTAGATGAGGAATATCGAAATAAAAAACCCATAAGTTATAATATTAAATTCATCAATAATAATAGTTTATATGAATATATTGTAGAAATAAAGAACATAGAAAAACTAAATTCAGAATACAAATTTGTTATTAATAAAGAAATCTTAAAAAAAGAAAATAAAATAGTATTTGATAGGGTAGAAAATAACCGATTCCCAGAAAATACCAATAAAAATATGTCGAAGAATATGAAATTAGCTTCAGAATTGTTACTAAAGAATTCATTGTTTTTAAGTAGTTATGGATCAAATGATTTACCCGAATTGAAAGATGCATATGAATGGTTTGAGAAAGTTCTCCAAACATACATAGGAGATAATATTGGAAATAAGGATACGATTAACAATTTTCTTAATGATAAAAATTTTAAAAAGTATCTGCTGAATACTTTAAATAACGCTGACTTAGGCAATATTTCAGATTTCAATATTATTGAAAAAGAGATAAAATTAGGATTCCCAAACAATCTTCCTGATTCCCTTAAAGAAGAAATAATATTCAATAGCAAATATCAATTTAAAACATACCATCTTGATGATAATAATAAAAGTATTGAATTTGATTATGGTATAGAAGAATCTAGGGGAACTCAAAAATATGTTTCATTAATCGGTATTATACATGATATGATAAAAAATAATAAAGTCATTTTATTTGACGAATTAGAGAATAGCCTACATCCAGAAATTTTAAAAAATATTTTTTATATGTTACATAGGTCGGATACAAAAGCTCAGATGATCGTTTCTACCCATTCATATTCATTACTTCAGTATGTGAATGACATAGATGAAGAAGTGTTCCGTAGAGATCAGATATGGTTTACAAGAAAAAGAAATGATATGTCCACCCAACTTTATTCCTTGATCAATATTGGCGGTATAAGAAAGGACCTGAGAATATTCAAGGCTTACTTTGACGGAAGACTTGAAGCCCTACCAGATATCAAGTTGATGTGAAATGCCAAGGGATGAAAGCATTAAAATCGCATTAGGTCCTAAAAAACCTGAAAGGATAAATGATGAAATATTACCTTCAGTTGATACTCTGTTTGATGCAAAAAATATCTTTCTTTTTTGCGAGGGTAAAACGGAATATAATTACTTTACAGGTTTCAAGGATGATGTAAAGAATTCGAGGTTAAAAATAGTTCCAAGATTTCCTAACCAAGAAAATCGTGAAGGAAATGATGTTTTAAAACTAACAGAACAAGTAGTAGCCTCATTCAATGATGGTAAAGTCACTGTAGATATCGATGGTACGAAGAAAAGCTTTGATATCGAGGACCTTGATGAGATAAAGATATTATTTGATTGTGATACCAATTTTGATTTAGATAGAAAGGATGATACAAAATACTCAAGAGCAAGAGATATCAGATTGCCTAGGAATGTTGATTATTATATCTCCAATTACTCGATTGAAGTGTGGATATTGTGCCATTTCATGAAACCATTGAGGAGAATGAAATTAACTGGTCTCAAGAGGAATATCAGACAACAAACTGGATGGCCACGTTATAAAAAGAACGATCCTGAGATTTATAACAAAGTTAAGGATAGAATCGATGATGCAAAACGAAATGCCCAGTTATTAATCGATGAGAAGAGACAACAAGGGATCGCATTGCACTCTGAAGGAAGTAATCCTGTGACAGAAATTGGCCTGTTGATAGAAATTATTGAAGCGATGATCATATAGGATTTTTGTTGGGAAACTCAACCTATTATTTATAGAAACCCTTAAATAAGACGACCGGGACTTTAACCCAAAAGGTGGTGGGCCAGGCCGGATTCATCCGTTCTGGACCTTCTGCAGAAGCTGAATGATCATTCTTTCCGGAGCGGCCCCTTCCTGATGGTGTTTCTCGTTGATGACGGTCCTCGGGACCCCCATCACGCGGTATTTTTGAGAGAGTTCGGGGAACTCCTGGGCCTCGACCATATCCGCAGTGACCTTGTCGCTGACAAGTGCCATGTGATGTGCGAGAATAACTGCCCTCGGGCAGTAGGGACACGTGGGTGTAACGAACACCTGCATGTGAACTTCCTTCTTCATCTCCTTCAGGAACTTCTGCCCCTCATCGGATATCGCCGTCTTCCCGATGGAAACCGTCAGGATCGAATCCAGCAGTGAAGTGAACTCATATCCGGCGGGTATCCCGAAGAACCGTATCCCCAGGTACTCGTGCTTATCAGGTGTCCCCCTCATAACGAGTATCGCCGGTGCCTTGTCCACCCCGTATTTCCCCGCTCTCTCCTTCTCTTCTTCAATGTCGAGATGCTCAACCGTCACCCTTTCAGAGAGGTTTGCAACCTCCTCGACTATGGCCAGCGTTTCCTTGCATGCAACGCATCCATCCTCGGACGTGAATACCAGTATGTGTACCGGTCCCTGCATCTCTCCGAGCGCGCCCTTCACCTGTTCCCTGGTCTCATCGTTCATAAGCTCCATTGGTTTCTCACCTCGATTATCGGTTACAGATAATGGAGTTTTCACTAGGATTTAACGTTTGTGCATAATATTTACAAAACCGCCTGACTCAGGAGCGGTCCCAGATATCGTCGGGAAGATCATCGTAGAGCTCTTCCTCATCCATGCAGGGGGGAAAACTGTTGATGTCGCAATCCTGACCGCGGACCATGCCGTCGGTGAGGTCCGCTATGTACTTCTTCTTCAGGGTCCAGTAATTGATCCTCCATTCCCTGCCGTCGTAGAGGGTGGTCTCCTCCCTCTCCGTCTTCAGGATGCCAAGGTCCTCGAGCATGTAGAAGATGTCCCTGTCATCGGTCTTCAGCATGTTGTCAATAATACGCTCTCCGTAACCGAAGAAGTTCAGGACATGCTCTGCCATCTCTTCTGCCACCCCGACCTCAAGTGAGCCCTCCTCGTTCTTCTTCTTGAAGGACCTCCTTATTGCAGAGGCAAGGATGAACCTGGATATCACATCGTCGCGATGACCCGGAAAGTTCACCCTGGTCTTGTTGCCCACTAGATCTTCTTTTAACACCATGGGAAGCCAAACCTGTAGATATGTGAATCAATTAACATAACTATATGAGATTCTATCCTTTTTAATATTCCCCCTGCATCCTGGTCATTTTTGAGATTGAGCGGCCAAATGTTATATCCGAGAAGATGGGATGGAAAGTTGAGGGTGAGTGCAATGGTATTCCCGAAAATTGGGGAGCGCGCCGTCAAAGGGATAGTTGTCGGGTTCTCGCTCATTGGACTGCTGGTGCTGGGTGCGATATCGATCATGACAGAGGTCCGGACCATAGATATCCAGGACGCTTCCGATCACATCGGAGAGAGAGTTGAGGTAAGTGGAACGGTGCTCGGAGCGGAGCGTATACCCTCCGGTGCCAACAGCTTGATGCTAATAGAGACCAACCATACCCTGGAGGTCTACATCGAGAGATCGAACCGCCAGTACGACCCCGGTACCAGGGTCATCGTTTCGGGGGAGCTCGTGAGCCTTGACGGGGAGCCGACCCTGACCGTTCAGACGGACAGGTCGGTTGCGGTGGAAAGCAGGGTAGAGGCCTTCATGGACCCCTACGAGGCCGGGATAGGTGATCCGGTATTGTTCGAGTGCGGTGTGAGAAGTTTGAGCCGCACGGGCTGGGATTCAATGGAGATAATCGCGGATCCTCTGATCGATATCGACATGGAGGACGGTGGATCGGTGCTGATCAAGGCCGGAAGCGTAAAAGAGCAGTTCGGGACCGGGGACATACTTCTGGTGAGCGGTCTGAAAACAGAAGAAAGAGGGTTCAGGACCCATGGAAGCTCCTCTATCGAGATCCTCTCAAGGACCGAGAGCAGGACCGTGAGCCTGCAGAGGTTCCTCGATGATGTCAGGTTCTCCCCAGACGGGGCCCCCCTTGGCCCTGTGACGCTCGAGGGATACCTGAGATACGAACCCTCCGGAAAGAGCATTTACATCGGGGACGCACCGGAAGGCTCGACGGTATCGATCAAGGCAAGGCTCCCCGAGGCGGACCCCTGCCTTCACAGGGGCGATCTGGTCCTGCTCGAGAACTGCTCCATGGTCTGGGAGGGAGAAGGTCTCAGATTCCATCTGGAACCAGAAAACTATCAACTGCTCGAGGCCCACGGACCATGGATACTCAACCTCGATTCCCTCGAGGGAGGTGTGAACGAGTACCTCGGGTCCCATGTTGTTCTCTCGGGAGAGATAGAACAGGATCAGGACCGTGTGACCCTTGTTGATGGGAGGGCCTCCATCGAGCTGAAAAACTGCACGAGCGTCTCGGCCGGGATGGAAGCCAGTGTCCGGGGAAAGGTCTCCCTGGACACCCTCTTGAACCTCCTCTACATCGAGGTTTCGGAGGTCGAATATTGATAGACATCATACTCCTGGTCATCATAGCGGCCCTGGCGGGCACCATGCTCGGTGTGATCACCGGGCTCATCCCGGGGTTGCACGTAAACAATGTTGCCATCATACTCCTGAGCCTGAGCCCCCTCGTCGCTTCAGGATTGAAGGACGGACTTGGCCTGGGACAGGGTCTCTCCTTCCTGCTGGTTGCAGCAGCCATAGTCGCGACATCAATGGCCCACACGTTCCTCGATTTCATCCCATCGACCTTTCTCGGGGCCCCGGAACCGGAGACCGCTCTGTCGGTTCTACCGGCTCACGGAATGCTTCTGGAGGGCAGGGGATACAGTGCCGTATTTCTTTCTGCGGTCGGATCCTTCGGGGCTGTTGTGATGGGATGCCTTCTTCTGATACCCTACAGGTCCCTCGTGAACGAGCCCGTGAACGGGTATTCCCTTCTCAAGGAGATCATGGTCTGGGTACTCATGGGGGTCGTGGTCCTGATGCTTGTAACGGAGACCTCCAAGTTCCCTTACATCCCGGCAAGAGATGTGAACGGGAGACTGTCTTTCGGGGAAGGCCGTTTCTCGAGGACCATAGGTGTTCTCGCGGCCTTCTGTCTCTTCCTGCTTGCGGGGATCCTGGGTTTGATCGCACTGGATCTGCCAGTATCCTCACCGTTCGGGCTTCCATCGACCGTTCTCTTTCCAGCACTGTCCGGCCTTTTCGGGACCTCGACCCTGCTCGAATCACTCAGGGGAGGGGCATCCATCCCGGAGCAGAGGATAGAAAGAACGTCAATAGACACGGGAGATGCCGCCTCTTCCATAGCAACGGGTGGTATTGCGGGCTCCATCGTGGGTTTCCTCCCGGGTATGAGCGGAGGGGTCGCAACCGTGATAGCAATGATCTTCAGGAAGGATCCGAAACCTTCCTCGGTCATCCTGACCCTCTCTGCCATAAACACCGCCAACTCCTTTTTCGTACTCTCGGCTCTCTTCCTGATATTGAGGCCAAGGTCGGGAGCTGCCATCGTCGTGAACGATCTCGTGGCGGTAACTCCGTGGTCAGGGACCCTGCCGCCAAACGAACTGAGCCTTCTTTTGGCCTCGGCGGTCATAGCCTCTTGCCTCGGGTTCTTCCTCACATTGTTTCTGGGCGCAAAACTTGCAAACGTCCTGCCCGGGGTCCCCTACACCAAACTCGCCTGGGGAATTATCGCTTTCATAGCGATAATGGTCCTGGCCTTCACGGGGTTCCTTGGCCTGATGGTACTTTTCGTTGCCACATCCATCGGAATGATCGCACCGCAAATAGGCATCAGGAGATCCCATGCGATGGGGGTCCTTCTTCTGCCGGTGATAATCATGCTGTGGTGAAAGCTGATGGGAGACCGGAAGATGATGTCTATTTTGTCATTCTGGTGTAGCAGTCCCTTCCCAGGGAGAAGGCCTCGAGATATTTCCTCTCCTTGACCAGGTTCTGGATCTTCTCGATGTCCTTCCTGTACTCGTCGGTCTCGAGACCCTTGGAGTGCATCCTCGTGATCTCCACCTTTATCTTGGGTATGAGTGTGAACAGTTCGCTCCTTGCCCTTTCCTGGTCCATGGGAAGCTGCTGCCTCGGGACAGATACCGTCGATTCGGGTTTTTCGTTATTCTTCATGAGGTCTATGGAAAGTGGGCGCGTCTCCTTCCCGTCCATGATGGTGTTCATCATCTCCCTCTTCAGCTGCTCCGGTGACCTCGTGAGCAACTTGTTTATATCCTGGTCCATCCTGAGCAGTTCGGCCTCGGCCTCGTCGGGATCGGCATTATCGATCATGGATTTGACCCTGTTGACCCTTTCCTTGAACTCTTCCACCGTGATCCCGGAACGCTCGAGCCTCGATATCTTGCCCTGCTGTGCAAGGAGATTTCCCCTGAGTTTGTCGAGCCGGCCCCTTATGACCCTCCTTTCCTTGACAAGGACCTGGAGCTCCGATATCTGACCTTCCACGAGGTCGAGCGCCGATGAGACATCGCCCGCATCGAGAAGAACCCTTGCTTTGGTCAAGGATGCCTTGAACGGGGATACCTGGATACCAAGCGCCCTGCCGTCCCTGATCATCTTTCCGAGATCCTCCATCACTGCATGGACCCTCTTCTGGGATACCTTCCTGGTGAGGGATTCCCGGAAGCTCGTAAGGACCTCCATGGCCTTCCTGTACTTCTCCTCCTCTGCTAGGGCGTAGGCGCTCGAGATAACCCCCTTCACGTCGCCGGGGTCGAGTGAGTACTGCATGCACTGCTTCTCGAGAGAGAGTATCTCGGTCTCGACCATGGAGAAGGTCCTCTGGGTCATGAGATCCTCGAGCTCGACCTGTGCGTGGCAGAGAAGGTCGAGGGCCGATTCCACATCCCCCTTTTCCATCATCTTGCCCGCGTTCTCTATGGTCTCCCCGGGACTGGAGACATCGACGAGAAGACCTTCCGCCTCGGCGAGTGTCTGCTCAACCTGCTTCTTCCTCTCATCGATGACCTTTTCGAGTTTCCTCCTTGCGATCTTCTCGAGGAGCACCTGGGCCGAGCCGCAGGCTTGCTCGTACTTTCTGCGCGTGTAGAGACCCTTCAGATCGTCAACTTCCCTCATGAGATCTTCCGTTTCCTCACCGCCGTCTTTGAGATCGTTCAATCCGTTCATCACGTTGATCAATGCCTTCTGGTAATCGATCCTGAGCTCCTCGTTCCTGAGATAGCCCATTCGCTCCTCTATGAACCTCATCTGCTTCTCGAAACCCTCCATATCTTCGGATGACAGGGCTTTTTCGGCATTGAGAACAGGTGAATTGAGGGGGGAGATGTCAACGCCCTTTGCCAGCATCTCCTCCATATGGATCCTCGTCTCTTCCAGACGGGCGGAGGCAACCTCCTTCGATCTTCTTTCCTTCAGTTTGTTGAATGCCATATCAGCCTTGTCCAGGAGGAGGGAAGCGTTGTCGAGGTTTCCATCCATCACATGCTGCCCGGCCTTTTCGAGTATCTTGATGATGGGAAGGGTATCTATGACATCCTTCAGCGATTCCGCTTCCTTCTTCTCACTCTTGATCCTGTCCATCAATTTTCTGCCAAGGGATTCCTCGATCTCTGCCACCTGCATCGTCGCCCTGTCGAGGAGCTCGCCCATGGACCTCAGGGCTTCCTTGACATCGGTCTTCGAGAGTTCGATTATGCTGTCCTTGGTACTCATGAGCTCGGAGACGGTACTGGAATCCGCTCCGTCGACCTCCTGTATCCGATCAAGGAGCGGCTCCACCGAAAGAAGCATGGACTCGAGCTTTCTGAGTTCCCTGCTCACCCTTTCGGTTCGGACGTTTCTCAGAAGCTCACTGGACATGGACCTTGCCTGTGTATAATTCCCGTTGAAAAGCTTCTCCTTGACATCCTGAAGATCTTCCTTGAGATCGGAGACATCCATGTCCTCCTGTACCTCGTTGATGATCATCTCGGCCTCAACGATCTCGTCGTTTATGATATGGGTCAGGTTATCGGTCATGTCGGTTATCTTCTTCCTCGATCTCTCGAGGATCTCCGATAGTCCGGGAAGGATCTCTTCGAGTCGTGCATGATCGGCTTTCTCGTAATCCTTCACCAGAGCCTCGAACCGGTCCGAAAGGTCCTTCAGGGATCCGGTTCCATCTGATGATCCCATCTCCCCGAAAAGTTTCCGGATCTCTTCCACGAGAGGGTCGACTCTTGCCTTCCTGAGGGAGACCAGATACTGGACCATCCAGTTCCGTACGGTGCCAAAATACGCTTTGAAGACGGCTCCGTCCGAATCCGAAAACGCCCTCTTCATGGCATCCACATGGGGTTTTATCGGTGTGACATCACCCTTGAGCTCCCTGATCTTTTCTGCCATCCTGTCTATCTCTTCCACCGATCTTTCGGCTTCTTTCCTGTCGAAATGATCGGACTCCTGCTCTTCCACAGGCGCTCCGGATCCCTCATCCGCGGGCGGTTTCCCCTCCGTGTTCCCTTCCTCGACTTGAGCTTCGGGTTCAATTTCATCTCTCTTCTCCGGGGAGGGCTCCACTTCGGGAGCCTTTCCTCCTTCCGGTTCCATCTCCTTTTCGGATCCTGTCTCCGGAGAAGAGGGGGCAGCCTGACCTTTTTCGGCCGGTCCACTCCTCCTTGCCACCCTCCTGACCTTTCCGGTATCCGATTCCATCTTGTTTATTATCATCTCGAACTTGGAGATGGCTTCCGACAGCTTGGAATCTTCGGTCTCGGGACCTATGGTCTTTTCGAGATTCGTGAGTATCTCCCCCACCCTGGAGGTGTCGGTTCCCTCCTTCTCGAGGGACAGGATCCGCCCCCTCAGTTCGGCAATCTTTTCCATATATGGAGAACCTTCAACCGATACCATCTCGACTCCTCATTCTGACCATGACCTGGATTGGATGTACATAAATGTAAATAACAACTCTTATGTTCTTTCGTCATATATAAATTATCGATATTATTTCCCTTCTTTGAGGTACAGACGATATTCGTTCACTCCTCATCTTCCCATCCCACCTTCAGGTCCAACACCTTCTCTTTCTCCTTGATGGGAATGTCAAGTCCTATCACTGGCTGGGATCCTATGGTCTGACCGGTGATCTGTCCGCCTAGACCCTGTCCGGCATGGATATCGTCATAGGATGTTCGTCCGGCGTCCCCGGTCTTTCTTTCCTTGCCGAAGAGGTCCTTCCCCTCGGCGTTCAGCTTCTCCACATGTTCGATGAACTCCTTCTCCTCCTTCTTTTTCTGTCTCATCCATCTCCGAAGGAGTATGGTGGAGGTGATGCCAAGTATGGCAAGAAGGACGATCAGGCCGATCATCACACCGATCTGGGTAGGCCTCGAGAGATCGGCGAAGTTCGAACCACCCCCTTCCGATGATGAGCCTCCCGATTCGATCCTGCCGACGATCATGGCTCCTTCCCCCGCCGTATCCGTCATAACATACCTTTCCGAGATCCCCTTGGATTCGCCGTACTCCAGGATGTGCTCGGACACCGCAAAGATCGTGAAATTTTCCGGATGGATCGGGAATTCCATCCCATTCCTGGCAAGCTCGGTGAACGGGATGAGCCATACGAGTGAATCTTCGTTGATTATGATCCCTGTGCTTGTGTTGTGAAGGGCCGGGTCGCCCACGTATTCCCTGTAAGCAATAAGGTCAGGAGAGACCGGCTGCCTGTCCGGGACCTGGCCCCACTCGGTAATGTTCCGGAAGTCAACAGAGGGCTCGCTGAAAGGCGGGACAAGGACATAAACATAGTAACGGAAGCTTCCATCTATCTCGATCGAATCCTTGACCCTGAGGGTGGCCTCGAGATAGTTGCCCCTCCTCCCGCAGGATAGCGAGAGGATGTCAACCCCTGGCTCCCCGACAGTTTCCAGGCTGAAATCCCGATCATCACTGTTGATATTCTCCCTCCACTTTTCCTGAGCCTTCACAACATCCCCTGCGGGCTCACCGTAAACCCTGATGAGATCCCCCACTGCGAGGTCCTCGGGTTTCTCCAGGAATACCTCGATCGTGGTGTGGGATGAGAGCCTTCCGTCGGACACTGTCAGGTTTATCGTTCTCCTTCCGTATATGCCGAAGGCATAGACATGGGAAGCTGTACTTCCGGTATCGGTGTAGGAATCTCCCCATGACCAGGTAAAGGTCAGATCGTCCCCGTCCGGATCTGGGCCCACCACCGCTTCCAGTATTATCTCTTCATCCGGAAGGACAGAAGTGATATTCCCCTTCAGGACCTTGATGGCAGGGATCGGCGGGGGATCGTTAACCGCCTGGATGTCCAGGAAGATGGGTATCGGAACGCTGTCTTCAGGGTCCATCAGATCGAGTGTGAACTCGTAGGTCCCCTCGTCTTCCTGCGATGGGGTTATGGTCATTGTCCCGTTGCTTGTTTCCAGGGAAACGAACGGTGGAGAATCGGTGATGGAGAAATGCAGCTGATCCATCTGGTGGTCGTCATCACCGTATTCGACCTTGTAGACACGGGTCTCATCCTCCAGGGCGAACATGTTGAAGACACCCCCGGTGTAATCCGCATTTCCGATACGGGTTACAAAGGGCAGATCGTTGACGGAGGCCACCTCGATGGTGACATTGTCAATGACGGAGCCGTCCCTGTCACTGGCACTGAACTGCAGTACCTCGAAACCGTGCCAGTCGGGAAGAGGTGTCACCTCGGCCTCAACACCGATCACATCACCTTTGTAGTTCTCGTGCTCGATCATTCTAACAACAAGATCTTCGGGCTCGCTCATCAGTTCGAACCTGAGAGGGTCCCCGTTGGGCTCAAGAAAATGCCGGGTGAGATTGATATTGGGGAATAGCGGGGAGTCCTCGTTGGTTAACATCACGTCCCATGGATCGGAGGGGGATGTCCGTGGTTTTGTGAGATGAGACCATAGCTCTATGTTGAGATTGTATGTCTTGGCGGTCCCCGGGTATCCACCCGATGTTGAAAGCGGGATGTATACCCGGTAAAGGATGGTCACCGCAGTGTCTTCGTTGTTATCGTAACGGAACGGCGAACCGGATCCCACCTCCCTGAACTGGAAGAAGGTGGTGTTCATGACCTGCATCCTGAAGGTGAGATCATCAATATAGTACATCGTTGCCTCCACCGCCCTGAACGGAGGTACGGTTATGGACCAGTAGTCCACCACGTCTCTTGCCGGATCAAGGGAGTTGCTGATGTTGACGCTGCCGGAAACACCGATCCCCGGGGGATCGTTGTTCTTGTCATAGGGCCTGTTGTCAACGCCTGTGGCCCCGCCAAGATATATCTCGTAACCCGAGGTTGCCCCTTTCGGGTCGCTCTGCACCCAGAGAGTGTAATCGCCATCCCTGGGAACGATGAACTCGAGTTCCTCCCGGGAGCCGTCGGAGTACAACTCGGCTATCTTCAGTCCGTTGGGTTCGTAGAATACTCCCCTTACGTTGGACCCTGAGGTCCTCTTCAAGCCGATGGTCAACCTCTGTGCATCCAGCTGGTCATTGTCGGTATCCCCGACAAGGTTCAATATCCTGAAGTAATCATCAACATCCTCGGGGTCAAGGTTCTCCTGGATGGGGTCCACGCTGACGATGATCTCCGTTGCGGTCTCCCAGGTGTCGTTCTTGACCTGATCGCTTCTTTCCGGGGCCCCGCCCGCAGGTACAGCGGTCAGCATGAATGAGATCATCATCAGGCAGGCAAGTAGAGGTTTCAACGGATCTCCGGACAACAAATGATCACCCCGACAAGGTTACTGTTAACTTCACCCTGATATAAATAGTGATAGAAAAATCCAAAATCAAAGTACAAAAAAAAAGCACCCTCCTGAAAAGGAAGGTGCCGTGTGTTTCCTTCTATCTGTCTCAGCCCTGCTCGGGGTACTGTGGAGGCACAGGTGGTGCCGGCTGCTCGGGAACGGGCTCCTCGGGGGCCGCCATTGGCTCCTCCGCAACTGGCTGCTCGTATCCCTCCATGGGCGGCTGCTCCGGAGGCATCTCGCCTTCAATGGGCATCTCACCCTCTTCCGAGGGCATCTCGCCTTCCATGGGCATCTCACCCTCTTCCGAGGGCATATCCTCGCCGGCGGAGAACTCGGGCTCTTCCTTCTTGCCCTTCTTCTTCATCACTATCACAAGGATGATGATGAGGATTATTATCAGAATGGGCACGCCGATGATGATGGCAAGGGCGCCACCGCATGCAGCGAGAAGGCCTTCTGTCTCATCTTCTTCTTCGACGATGTTTATCGCATCGTCGGAATCGGAAACCTCGAGAACGCCGTCAGATACGGTGCAGGTGAAGGTGTAGGACATGTCCTTCTCGAACCAGTCGGCCGGAACCGTAACGGTTGCTCCGGTCATGGTCCAGGTGACATCGGTGTCCACTGTCCAGGTATAGGTGAGATCGTCACCATCTGGATCGGTGGCAACACAGGCAAGCTTTACATCGATTCCTTCCTCAATTTCCCTGTTAGTAATCCAGTCAACGGCATCGAACAGATCAACTCCGATGGGGGTCACCTCTACAGAAGTAATTACTGGTGCGGTGTTCGCAAGGGTCACGTTCACGTGGAAGTATCCGATGTCATAGGTAAGCTCGCCATCGGTGACCTTTGCACTGATGTTGTAGAGGCCTTCCTCTGTCCAGTTGTAGAGGAAGTAGAGCTCGTTCCAGCCGGGGACAACATTTCCGTTGATGTACCACATCACGGTGAGATCCTCCGAGTCGACATCGGAAACGGTCACGGATACGTTGATCGCCTCTTCGGTGAGACGCTCGTACCTGTCCTGGAGGCCCGCTTCGAACTCTCCCATGGGAGCGTCGTTGACGGCCTCGATGGTGAGCCAGAGCCAGATCATATCATATCCATCATCTGGATCATCGGTCACGTTCAATGTCATCCAGTACATGCCGTTTGCATCAGGATCTCCCATCATGGTGAAATTGTACGGTATTGTGGCATTGGTCTCGTTCAGATCGTTCTCTATCATTACCGGAGCGCTCATCTCGTCGATGGTGTAAGTGAGGTTCCAGGCTATGGTCTCGTAGTCCATGGCTGCAACCATGAACATTAGCTCCCCATCCTCATCCATGGAGAGATTGATGATGTCACGGAACTCCGTAACATTCTCCTCGAGGTCCTCATCGTAATATGTGTAATTATACATCTCGACGATGGGGTGTTCCATCTCATCATACATGATGTACTCGATCATGGGCCAGTCGTTGACCGGGGTAACGGTGACCATGACCATCTGCTCGATCATCATGCTGGCGTATGCCGTTGTTGCAGTGAAATGGAACTCATAGGTGTCTGCCATGTTCATTGGCGGGGTAATGTTCCAGACCGTCGCGTTCTCCGGGTCCGGTGTGATGGTCCACCCTAATGCCTCGAGCTCGGTCTCGTTATCTATTGACACAACAACACCATCGGGACCGAAGTCATCCCTTAGGTCCCACTGGACCATCATGTCCTCTCCGATGGTGGCCGTACCGGTTCCGGTATACGAGGGCATCTCATAGACCATGAGGGATCCGGTCTTCCAGAGCTCGTCCATGTCAGTGTCGTTCATCACACTGACGTTCCAGGTATGGTCACCCACGGGGGCATCCTCGAGGGTCCAATAGTAGTAGTCGTGATCCGCATCGTACATCATGTCCACAGCAGTTCCTTCGTTTATGGAGATCTGGACCGTGTAATCAGCGGATCCGTTGATCGCTCCCCATCCGGTGAGGTTGAAATATACATCATCACCGGCATAGGTCATCATGTCGTCATCTGCTCCAAAATTGTCCATTACGGTGACCGTTAGATCGGCTGGGAGGTGCTCATCTGCACCTACGAATAGTAGGCCGCCGAAGGCCACCGCTATCAGAGCCAGAGCGAAAGATATCGCTATAGCCCTATTTCTTAGCATCCTCATTATTCTTCACCACCTGTGTGTATTCATTCTACTCTGTTTTTGAGTCCAGAGTGAACTAGTCCCCTTTACAGCTCACCCTATCAGAGAAAAATATTGTACAGTTATATAAGGGTTTCCAGGAAAATTTTACTTATTGTCGTAATTATTTTCAAATTTAATCACTCACTGGTGTAATAACGGGGGTTTCGGGGTTTTCCGAAAAATATCGGGGAACATGGGCTATAAATTTCTTTTAAACCCGTTTTTCGATGCATGACACCATACTTGAATGAAGTGAAAGCGTGACCCTTGAAACCCCGAAAATGGGTAAAAATGATCTCCTGTTGAATCTGGTGCACCTCTATATAATATTACTGGAGTTTTGCGTTTTGACCGAAAGATTCGAATCCTAAGAAGTCCATATATGATTCCCGGGGATGTGGATGGACACGCCTATAGTCGAATTTCCCGGTTTCATTGAAGAGCTGTCAGAAGAG
>Ga0272441_10008132_pt1 | contig 16759 bp, 8 predicted proteins | sample SSMProp6N_FD_193582 | JGI IMG/M metagenome (GOLD analysis project Ga0272441, IMG submission 193582) | Marine sediment archaeal communities from Little Sippewissett salt marsh, Falmouth, MA, United States - SSM-Prop-6N | ecosystem: Environmental > Aquatic > Marine > Wetlands > Sediment ...
GGCTGATGACGGGTGATGAGAGCACGATGGGGATCTCTGGCGCGAGCGGAACGCCCATCTTGATACAAACGCTCGAAACACGCATTGAGCCGGCAACTGGACAGCGCCAGTTTGGTGCTTTGGTGAAGACGACCCCCTTTGCAAGCAGGGATTGCTTTGACGGGCTTGCGATTCGTGCCGACACAGGTACCGTCCACATTCTATGGGTAACATCAGATGGGATACGACAGTTGGCCGAGAACGATGAGGTCATCTACGTAGAAGCATCCAGGCTCGTCAAGCCAATGCTCGATATTAGCATTCCACTAATCGGTGCATCAGCAGTGCAGGATCTAGAGCCAGCGGTTCGAGGAGCGGGCGTGATCATCGGGGCCGTGGACACGGGGATTGACTACACCCATTTGGACTTCCGATACGATGGCGATGGCAACGGATCGGAAGAGTCTACACGTATCTTGGAGATATGGGACCAGACTGATGGTGGACAAGATGGGACTCGATACACGCGCGAGGAGATAGAACAAGACCTCTCCCTGGGTCTTGATGGAACGCAGGGGATTGTGCGTCAACGCGATCTGGAAGGACATGGAACCCATATCCTCGGAATTGCCGCGGGAGATGGGACGAGCTCCCGATATGGATTAACAGGCGTTGCGCCCGAGGCTTGGATCGTTGCGGTAAAGACTACCTTCTATTCTGGGAGTATTCTTGCCGGCGTGGAGGAAGTCTTCCGGATTGCAGAGGAGGAGAGGCTTCCAGCAGTAGTGAATTTGAGTCTTGGCGGCCACGAAGGCCCTCACGACGGAACAAGTCTTCTCGAACAAGGCATTGCAGAACTCATCGATCGACCGGGTCGATCAGTTGTTGTGTCTGCTGGGAACGAGGGCAATGCGGGCATTCACTGGAATACTTCGGGATTAGAAGGTCCCGAGCAATTCTCTGCGATTATGGCTAGTTCGAGTACGGAAATCTGTATGTGGTATTCAGGAGATGAGGAGATAAGCCTGACCGTAATATCACCTAGTGGGACAACAATAACTGTACCCTTAGGGAAGGCATCCGGAAACCAGGTAACTGAGGACGGCATCCTATATGTTGATCATGCATCAAGTGGCCCAAGCCCCCTCAACGGCGATCATGAGGTATATATCCGAATCTCAGACTCAGTGCCTGGAGCAATTTGGGATATCTCCATCTCTGATGGCGGATGCCCGATCGATGCTTGGATCTATGGTGGTGATGCGAGGCTTGACCCTTCTTCCAGTGACTGCACGATTTCCGAGCCGGGCAATGCGTACAACGTCATCACCGTTGGCGCAAGCGTCTCGCGAGATCGGTGGCTCTCAGTTGCCGGTTGGCAGGATTACAGCCTTGTCTACGATACTGGGAGCATACCTGCATATTCGAGTGAAGGGCTGACGCGTGACGGTCGCCTGAAGCCGGACCTCATTGCACCTGGTACATGGATTGCTGCAGCACTGTCGAGGGATGTAAGTCTGCGAGCTGAGTACCTACACTATGATGGTGTGCACGCATATGATTCGGGGACGAGTATGTCTGCCGCGCATGTTTCAGGAGCAATCGCGCTGCTATTATGCGTAGATTCTGAACTGCAATATGGGCAGATAGTAGAACTCCTCACATCTACAACGAGTAAAGATGAAAAGACGGGGAATACGCCATCGCCATTGGCAGGGTGGGGGATGCTCAACATTTCGGCCGCGGTCGCGAAGCTGCGTGTATCGAATGGTGAGCATCCACTGCCCGAGCAGAATTCTGTGAGCGTTACACTCGATGATCCTCTTGTGACACACTCGGCAAGGTTCCAATTCACATATCCTGATGAAGTTCGGACCGCTTGGCTTAAGGTATTCGACTTGACCGGGCGCCTTGTCCATGATGTCAGCGTTATCGGACAGAGCAGCTATGTCTGGGACTTGACAACGTTGGACTCGGGGTTTGCGCCATCTGGACTGTACTTCTGCGTGCTTGTAACGGAAAGCGGAGCCTCGCAAGTGCAGAGGATGGTGATTGAAAATTGAAACGACATGTCTATGAAGCACTTGCGGCCCTTCTCCTACTGATCTCCGCGGTGCTGTCGAGTTTTGGTATGTCGGATATCGGAGCTCTATTTGAACTCGGTACCTCTCCGAGACTCCAGGGGGTGGGCGGTGTAGGGCTTTCTTTTGCATCGGGTCCCGAGGTTTCCTACTACAACCCGGCGCGTCTTGGCCGTGTGGATTCATGGTATGTGAGTTCAGGCTACGCGTCGCACTACGCTGGTGTCAGCTTCGGAACGCTGGGCTTTTCGAGCAAATACGTTGGGGTTCACCTGATCATCCTTGATTCCGGCCCCATTGTTGGAGCAGATCGCACAATACGGTACTTGACTGAAGGTTTGGCGGTCGGGGTGGGGGGGGACGTTGTACCGAATACCGTGGGGTGCGGAGTCCGTGTCCGATACTTACATACTACGATGCCTTCCAAGAACTCTGCATGGACCCTTGATCCCTGTGTAGCGATTACGCTCGGTGGGCTGCAGGCAGGGGTCATGCTTGAGGGATTGTGGGGCAGTGGCCTTCCTGGTTCGCGAGGTACTGAAACACCTTGGAGGCAGCAAGTATCTGCAGGACTAGGATATGGATACAAGCTTGGAGATTGGTTGAGCCTTGGAGTTGCCGTGGAGCTGCGTGATGCATTCGGCCCCGACCGTGAGATTGCAGCTGGCATAGAGTGCGATATTGAGAGGGCTGCTTTCAGAATAGGATTCGACGGCCTAGGCATCACTGCTGGAATATCATTCCGATGGGATGAGTTTCAACTGGATGGCTGCTATATTTCGAGAGCGGATTTGGGGGCATCGTCTCGTGCGAGTATTTCTTGGGACATCGCCAGGTGGCTTGCAAAAGACAGCAAAGGACACAAGTGAGCGCGATTGCACGCTGGCTGGTACTCTGCTTGGTACTAGCTGTGCCCCTTCATGGCTTTGGACAGTCTCCACGGGAAGAGCTACTGGATACCTCTCGAACTCAGACAGAGAGGCCCAATGAGGATACCGATGCCGCGGAGAGTACAGTTCCTGAGGGACGCCAAGCTTCAAGAGACGAAGAGAATAGCGATCGTGAGAGCAGCACGTTCTCCGTGGATCTGTTTGCAAAGAAGGGGATTGGTTTCTCGTTCGGCCTTGGTGATCCCGAGGGCATTGCGGCGATAGGCGAAGGAGGAGGCGCTTTTCAAGTTGGTCAATCGCTTTCTGTACAGTTTCAGGCTACCGCGCTGGAGTGTATCTCTGTCGTTGCTGAAGTTGATGATCAGAAATCTACGGCACTCCAGAGCCTTGCTGTATATCTCGACACAGAGAAGCTTGATGGAGTATTGGGAGACTTCGACCTCGAGCGTTTCGGCAGCGCCGTCGTTGATCGACCGATGCTGGGTCTCAAGGCTGACTACACGCCGTTACCTGACCTAAGAGTCTCTGGGTTTGCCTCAGCTCCTGAAGGCAAGGCGATGTCGCGGGAGTTCAAGGGTGAGGCCGGTACAGACACGGTGCTGTTTTCTCGATACAAGGAAGTGGGCGAATGGGAGTATTCGGCCTACCGATTCCAGCTTGATGGGCTCGCTGCATTTTCTCTCACGGACTTGTTTGTTGAGGGGTTCACAGATGTGAGGATTGCGTTGAGCGGCAAAGGGAAGTTAGATGACATTTTGCTCAGAAACGGCATCAGAACAATCCAGCCAGATCTGGAGCAGGGCGACCCCTTTGAGGTTTCGTCGGGCGCCTACACCATTCTTCCAGGTGACAGGCAGATCCTGGTGATGCTGAGCGATCCGTTGTCCGTGATGAGGCAACTTGTTCAGAGTGCTATCTCCGCGCACAATTCGCGTACGGGAGAAACGATCACATATCCTTTTGTTGAGAACTCCTCATCTGACTTAGCATTCCTCGAAGACCTTTATGATTGTTTTGAGATTGTCGTGGGAGATGGAGCATATCGGCTGGAGTCAGCAATCTGGCGGCAGTACTACCTCCTGAACCGATCGGGAGTTGTCGACGATTCTGTCCGTGTAGCGGCAAGCGATGATGGAGTGAGTTTTTACGCCATCGATGCTTCGCAGTCGACTACTCACACGATTCAGCTCTATGCTGAGCAAGGTATAGTCAGGATTGTCTCTCCGGAGTCGTTTTTCTCCCAGTCAAATGCCATGATCAGAGTTGAGTTTTCGTATTCTCTGGTGATGGGGTTCTCCCTTGGAGTTGGAGACGTAGTGATCCCCGGAAGCGAACGTGTCTACCTGAACGGAGAGCTGCTAGAGCCCGATACCGACTATGTCATGGACTACGAAATGGGGTTGGTGTCCTTCACGGGATCTCATGAGATTCGTGAATCAGACGTCGTAAGGATCGATTTTGAAGTCTACGGTGGAAGCGCTGGAGATGGATCGGAGTATGCAACCTACGTTTATGGTGCACATGCAGAGTTCCCAATTCTAGGAAATGGGCAGATCAACCTAGGAGTAGCGCATTCTTCTCAATATGAAGCGAGCACCAGTGACGCTGCCAGGCTCTCTACGCTTCCAAACAGTCATACTGTCGTGTGGGCTGATCTTGATATCGACTTTGATATGGGTCTCGTCAGTGTCGAAACCGGATACTGTTGGGATGAAGCACCATTCGATCGCAACACAAAGCCAGCGATTCAGAATTCAATCGGCTGCATTGCGTCAACAGATCAAGGAATGGTCTTCTTTGGACATGCGGCAGGGCTTACGATGTATGATGGCTTGAGTTGGCATTCGTATGGGGCTGCTTCACACCTGCCGAGTACTCGCGTACAAGCGCTCGTGGTAGATGATCAAACGGGGATTCTGCTTATCGGAACCGATCAGGGCCTCTCGGTCGTCACGCTGGAAGGAATGAACCCGCTGGACTTCGTGGACAATTGGTCTACGTATCGGATGACAAGCGGGTTGCCCGCGAACGATATCAGCGCGCTTGTCATCACAAGAAGTGATGTGCTCTATGTTGGAACCTCTGATGGCCTTGTGTCAATTGACATGCAGGACGTCAATGCAGGAGGGCCGTGGACTCGACACAACGCAGGCCAGGATGCAGACACGGTTGAGAGGATTACCGTCCTTCGTGAGTCGGATTGGGGGCTAGTTGTAGGCACTGAAAACGGAGCGTACATCCTTGACGATCATGGGGAGACCATCTCTCCGATAGACGCAACCCAGGGGCAGGCCATTTTCGACGTTCTTGTTTTCGGGAGTCAGTGGTTGGTCGCATCGGACGACGGGTTGAGAGAGTATGTAGGCGGATACCCAGAACGGTGGATCTACGAGGACGGGGCGGTCTACTGTCTGGCCACCGATGGGGATAGTGTGTGGTATGGTACCTAACAAGGGCTTATGTCAGTATCCTCCCGTGAGCGCATGCATGAGGGATCGGCGGTGACCGGATTGCACTGGCAGGAAGGCTCTGGGTTGTGGACGGGCACCCAAGGAGGCTCCTCTTCTGGACCTACGATATGGCTGTACGGGGAGCAAGCCTATGCCTTTGAGAGCGATGTGACAAAGATTCCAGAGGATGACCCGTCTCGGTATCAGAATGTCCCTCTCGCAGAGCGTCTCGCAGAAGGTGCTGCGGTTAGCGCATCGATCACACAGTGGTCCGACAATCATCGGCTGGAGGTTGATGTATACCAGTCCGATAGCGGATTCCGCCAGATTGGAAGCATTCAGAGATTTGACGAGAACGGGTGGGCTCTAAAGCTTGAAGCGGATGTAGGCCATGACGTAGAAATCGACATACAGCATCAGTACACGATTGGCGGACAACGGTCGGATGACCTTTCATCAACGAGCAATGAAGCGAGCCTTTGGTGGAGAGATGCTTCAATGACTGTGTCTTGGGAGGGTGTGAACTGCGACAGCTTCGTTCGAGGGCTTGAGGAGTTTGCATTCTTACTCGCCGCGGATGTGGACCAATGGCACCTTTGGGATGGCGGACTGGCTGTCGATCTGTCCTGGGAGTATGGAAGCGCCAAAGCGAGGCAGGCGAGAAGGGCAACGACCAACCAGACTGCAGAGCTCGCTTTGGAGTGGAGCCCGTGGAGTGCGCTTGACGTGAGCGGCTCCTGGATTGGCGACTGGAACCTGCTTGGCGGGGAACGGCGAGAGTTCAGTTCTACAGTCTTCCTGGATTGCTCGCTGATACTGCCCGTCCCGTGGTCACTTGGAGACCTGGAAACGATCTACGAAGCCAAAGGGCAATTCGGCGGCGTGACGACAGATGCGGACTGGAACCATGAAGGTAGTGTGTCTTGGCGTCTCCCAAGTCTGTCGAGAGGGGACTGGTGCCTGGTATCTGGTCTGATCGAGGGCACATGGGAGCTATCTGATCAACAGGGGTACTCCGCTCTTGCAGATGGAGAAGTCACGGTTGGATTGTGGAACATCGATGCACGTGTGAGACATACACGTGCTCAACTCCCGAACGGACGAGTAGATCTCTCCGATGTGGGATTTGTGCGTATCACGACGAATGGATGGGACTTGCTAAAACCGTCGATATCTGCTACAGCAACGGATCACCGCTACGAGTATGAGACGAGAACTCGAGAGACATTGGATGTTGACTTTATGGGCATTATTGACTGGAAGGGCCTTCCGGAGGGTGTTGCCGACCGTATTGACATCCGTTGGGATGCATCTTTCGCCGATGGAACCGCAAAGAGTCATCTGGTGAAGCTGTCCAACAACTACTCCTCTGACGTCTCAACGACGGTACGTGAATGGCTAAGTCGGATGATGAAGGAGCGAGTTGCCGAGGGAGCAAGCTTCAGACTGACGGCGCGGGGCGGGATAACGTACTCCGCAAGCGGGGGAGACTCCGGCGAGGTTGTGCTCGATGCAGTTCTAGGAGTCACAGCGAAATCGGAAGTAGGATGGACTTGCTCAGTCAGCGTCTCGAGCACCGTCGGACAACGCACATCTGACGACTGGTTCAGTGCCGTGCTGGTGAAGGTCGATCTTGAGATTCCGTTCACCTACTCGGAGCATTACTGAACCTGCATATTCAGGCTGATCAGGTAGGGCAAATTTCAATGTGCCGAGCCTAACTACATTAAGGGCATCTGGGTTACCTCAAGGCCAATCACTCATGTCCGTCATTCCATGAGGTTCAGTACCGTTCGTTGGTCACATGAGAGAGAACGTAGCGGCTATCTGATAATCAAGAGACGGAACACATTCGAATTCAGAACCTGGGAGTCTTCGCAAGTGGCTGTAGCCAAGAGGAAGTAGAGACCGCTGCCAAGGCGCTGCCCATCTTCGTCTCGCAAATCCCAGAGTAGCTCGCTCTCGCCAGAAGGAAGTGACCGCTGCAAGACCACATGACCTGCCAAGTCGTAGATCCGAAGCTCCGCTGAATCTGCCTCGCTAGGCATCGAGAGACGGAGCGTAACTGAGGTGTATGCAGGGTTAGGGTACGCGACGACCGCTAGTTCCTCGCTGGGCTCCCAAGACGAGACAAGTGGTGGAAGGGGAGGGAGATCGTATAGCACTTCAGGTCCCTCGCATGTACACTCGTTGCCGCTTGAGATCGATAGTCTATCGCTCCAGGGAAGCACGATAAGGACGTCTGGTACGTAGGTCTGTACCCAGTACCCATGGCAGGGATCCAGCGTTGTCGCGCTCCGGTATGTCCTGTCTGCTGGATCGTAGCAAATGGCCAAATCGCGAATCTGATTGCGGGCAATGCCTTCATCAACGCGTTGCTGAGAACCTCCAACACGTACTCGTACCTGTTCCCACTCCATCGCGAAGGGACTGCTGATCAAGTGCCATCCAGGTTCCTCTAGCCAGATCAGTACATCCTCTTCAATCTGTCGACCGACGACGACAACCTCTGAATCAGTTGAAAAGTGCACCCAGGCTCCTGTGAGTGGTGACAGAGCATCGGTGACCACGAGACCGTCTTCATGATAGGAGAGCGGAGGCGTACCATCGGTCAGTGAATCCAAGATATCTGATGCTGAAGAGGTAACCGGTTGGGCGGGCAGAGAGATAAGATTCAAGCCCGCCGGGTATGAGCAGGAGAACGACTCGGAACAGATGACAGCGCGAACAGTGATTCTGTCGACACTCCAGGCGCCGAATTCGTCTCGAACAATGACTGTGAGATTGTACTCTCCAGGAAGGTCGGGAACGAAGCTGAAGACAGGCATATCATAGCCTTCGCCGGACGCAGGGGCATCGCTCCCGTTAGGAATATGCGGGACGACAAGTCCATCACGATAGTACCATGTACTGAACGACCATCCGAAGGAGAGATCCGAGACATCATGAGGGAGCCCCGAGTAGTCGGATGAGATTCGGTCTTCTCCACTGATCCCGTCGGGATCGTAGGAGTAGCTCGCATCCAGATACACTTGCTCGCCAACGCACACGACTTGGTCGTCCCCGGCATCTGCATAGGGTGTGAGGTTGCCGCCGGAGCTGCCCCCAGCAGGAGGCGACGGCGGCGAGGCAACCGGTACAGTACCTGCAGATGCGATGAGTGGTTCTCCCGGATTCTCAAACCAATCTGCTTCGGCAACATTCACACGCTCGCCGTCAGGGAGTACGGTGGCCGCGATTTGAAGCGTCGCGGTATGAGCCGCGGGCAAGACATCAACGGACCACATGCCCGTACTCACTGAATACTCTCCTTGCGTTAGGCTATGGGAATCGTACGAATAGCCACTGGGAAGCAGGTCGGTGACCTGAACGTGAGATGCGGGGACAACGCCGTCATTGCGCACCGTGATACTGAAGATGATCTGTGAACCGATAAGGGGCGCGTCCGCACTGACGGACTTGCTCAAGCCGATCAAGGGGTACCGCGGTGTCGTCGTGGCGCTGGCTGTGAGTGGACTGCCCGGGTTCTCCGCCCAGTCAACCTGTGCTGTGTTGGTGCGGGCGCCTTCGGTGCACACTGTTGCCACAATCTGCAGTGTAGCCGCACCTTCTGGTGGCAACTCACCTATGGACCATACTCCAGAGGCCGCAGAATACGACCCTTGCGATAGCGTATGTGAGACATAGGAGTACCCGGACGGCAGCAGATCCTCGACCTGCACTTGTGACGCAGATACCTCTCCCACGTTGGCGACCTCGATCTCGAAGACAACGGAATCACCGATGGCTGGGGAGCTCTCATTAACCGTCTTGTCTATTGTGACCGAAGGATAGCGTGGGGCCGTGCTCGCTGTCGCTGTGATCGCATCTCCAGAGTTCTCTGCCCAATCGGCACTTGCGGTATTGGTGCGCTCGCCTGTAGGCTGCACGATGGCCGCAACGTTCAGCAAGGCCTCCGAGGATGCGGGGAGTGTTCCGATGTCCCACAGACCTGTGGCAGCTGTGTATGTCCCTAGGTTTGTCGTGTGGGAAACGTAGGAGTACCCACTAGGCAACATGTCACTAACAAGCACCTGAGTTGCAGGTGCGTTGCCCAGGTTGGCGAGTACGATGCCGAAGACAATCTGATCGCCAACCCGAGGCGTGGGATTGTCTACAGATTTCTGGATCTCCAGCGATGGGGTGAGCCTTGTATTGGTGAATATGATCGTCTGGCTATCCCCGGGCTGCAGGGTGACCGTAGCCTGTGCCGTTACGTTTCCGTTCACCGTGCAAGAGTATCCAGGTTTTGTCTGCTGGGATACGACATACTCGCCTGGCACTAGTGAGAGAATGGCATGCTCACCGCCCTCAGGAGGGATGACGAAATCCCCGTGTGGGCCGGAGTAGCTCCAGGAATCAGAAGGAGCGCCGCCGTACACATTGTTCACGACGTTGAGCGTTGCTGGCTGGGTCGTGATTCCACACTTCGAGCAGAACACGGTTGCGAGTTCATCTGTGGTATCAACAACAGCGAGCCAACCAGACGCGTAGAAAGGCGGGGCATCGCTTCCAGGCTGAGGCCAGACAAGCGAATCCCGCAGCCAAGTGCTAGCCTCGCCAATGGACCCAAGAAACTCCGCATCGAGATGGTCTTGGTCCGGCGACATTGCCAACGTACGGATGGCGCAGTCGCGAGCAGAAATCGCGTCGGCCCGCGCGATATTGATGAAGTAGCAGGTGCTCCCTTCATAGGCACACGTGCCATCAGAGCATGCGCATACATTCGGATCGCCATCCGTAAACAAGTTGAGTACCTGCTTGACCTGTGAGTCGAAGTGTGACGACGCACGGAGGGTGTCAGCGGCAAGGCAGAGGCCGCAGGAGATGCACGTGGATTCCCTCATCTGCGGAATCGCACGAATTGAAGCCGCAATCTGCGATACATTCTGAGTCGTAATCACCGTTGGCGCTATCTCAACGCGGGCCGATGCAGAGAACTGGATCACGGTGATTTCCACAGATCCATCCTGGGCCATGCAATCAACGTTCTCAACGGCCGTTGCCAATCCTTCACGGATTGTCGCCCAATCCTGATCACTGATGCTCTCAGAGCCGTCCAAGATGAATGCCAATTGTGTGGCGACGGCGGCAGACGCATTGAGAGAGACAAGTGGCAACATGGAGACCAGCACCATCAAGATGGCGATGTATCGGCCGTGGCATAAATGGAGCGCAGTTCGAAGCAGCGCATCCATTCCTTTCTGAACGCGCTGCAATCTCGCGCGCACTGCCGCGCTCGTCTTGAAGGTCTCGGTACTCATCCTTGTGACATGCATCGCAACCCTCCGGAGTGGAAGTCTACGGCACACTGCATGGCCGCCCTCGGCGTCCTTCTTCGCTACGGATGTTCTCATCTTGGCTGACTGGCACGTATGAAGTGTCCCCTTCTCCAATCATGTGGCTGGAGCTGTCCAACCCTCCCTGTTGGCCCCAGAGCTACCGCTCTCCTGGCAGAAGCTTGAAGCTCACAACGAGACTATTCCCGTAGCTTTCAATCCATCTGGTCAGTCCTCCGGCCAGTCCGCACACATCCTCGATGCCACTCACCGTCAGTTGCTCAAGCGCAGAATACACGGTGGATCCATCCTCATCGTACAACATGATGCTGACTCGTGGAGGCATGTAGTCGATCCAGTTTGCCAATTCCCCCAGCGGAATGTTGATCGCGCCGACCAAGTGACCTAGAGTATACTCTTCAGGCGTCCTGAGATCGATGAGAACATAAAAACTCGCCATAAATTCGCTGGGATCAAGCTGGCAGAGAGGGTCCTTCTCAACTGTCCCCCTAATGAACAAATACAGCTCTGGCGTGACAGGGTCATCGGTATAGATGGTAATGGACTTGCTCACAACATGACCACCGTACCCGTCGGTGCGAAAGACCACCTGCAGCTCTGTGCTCTCACCAGGTGCAAGCGACTGGGTGGTTAGGCGTGCGACCGTGCACCCGCAACCTGTGCGCACGCGATCAATCGTGAGTTCCTCAGCTCCGCGATTCTCGAGAACAAATACATGGGAGACGGATTCCCCTTCTACGACGACGCCAAAGTCGTATTCAGTCTGCTCGACCCAGATCTGAGGAGCTGCGTATGCTGTGACAGAGGACAGTATCCACCCGAGGCAAAACAGCCAACCGATGCATCGCTTCATGCTTTGACACCTCCCAAGAGCGTTCCGAAGGCTTAGGCCTTCGATTCAACCAAGTATACGTTCTGCGTGACCCAAACCCTACCAGGATGCGCTGCGAAGAAACAAGGGAGACTGACCGGTTGGCAGCGGACGAGCGGCAGCTTGACTAACGGTGTGATTGGAATCCTGTGATGTCAATCCGCGGGATTGCTAGGCCTCCGCGAGGACGAGTCCCACACAATCTCTTCTTGCACGTACAGCCGCTCGAGGGAGGCGACGGAACGGTGTGTGAGATGGGACACACGGCAGCCCACTACCCAGCGGTGTGCCACGACATGTTGTGCGGATCACAGACAGTTGTCGTGCAGTCAGGTGACCGTCACCGCAAGGAAGTGCATACAGCTGAAGTACGCTGGGGCATGACAGTAGATGCAACACAGTCGGGCGCTCATTCGGCCACCAAGGGCCCAAGAAGCGTGAATCAGCGCATCGGCAAACCAGTAACTACGGCTTGGGGAGCCAATCACGGGGCTGCCTCGCGGCGGTCTGCGCGATTGGGACGGGTAATAGGGTGAATCTACCAGCAGATTAGGTGATTTGAGGAGGTGTGCGTATGGCCTGGAAAGAACGAAAAACGCTGGCCGTTGCAGCCTTGATCCTGGGCATCGCATGCATCATCAGTTCGGTGTCCACGATGGTTGTGGGCCAAGTGGGAGAGACACTTCTCGAGGAAGACTTCGAAACGTATCGTACATGGCCGGAGGATCCGCCAGGCGTTCCGGTAATCCCCGAGGTGCCGGATTGCACAGGCTATCCAGACGAAGCCAAGGCGATTGAAACCTTCGCCATTGAACGAGACGAGTGGGAACCAGACTGGTTGCGTGAGGGGGCTGAGTGGTTTGAGGCGCCCACGGGCTGGCGATTCGACGTCGACTACCAATTTGCGCTGTGCGGGATCTACACCGAGCCCAGCAGTTGGCAGCTGATTGACGAGTGTCAGCTGTTCGGAATGGAAGGGCTGTTCATGAACAGCGGATCCCACGAAGACAAGCTGTTCCCCTTTGCCTCGACGATCCAGGCTGCATACGTCGGCTTTGTCGATCCGAACACAGGGACGTGTAGTTACAAGGGTGATGACGCGAACATCATCAGCAGCCGCCTCAGATCGCCCGAGGTCAAGTTGGAAGCCGAGGGCGGGTTCATGTGCGACTACCTAGGCATCACGTTCGACTACTGGAGACAGGTGGAATCCTACGGGAGCATCCCTGAGGACTTGGATGCGTACGGAGTTCCAGCGGAGGCCGAGGATAGGAACTTCGATCAGACGTGGGTAGCCGTCGTATTCTCCGATACCCTTATTCCCATCGACTCGTATGATCCACACGAACCCTGTCAGCCAGAGCCGGACGAGTATCAGTACGAGTCAACCATCATCTGGTACAAGGACAGCGGGTGGCCGTCGCTCGAAAAGTGGATTCAAGCCGGCCCGCTCAGCATCGAACGGCCGGCGTGGGCCAAGTATGCCTGGCTGGAGTTCCACTTTGAAGTCGTGGACAACTTCAACAACGACTACGTGGGATGGTTCATCGACAACGTACGGATAGACTGCCTGGACGATCTACCACAGATCTGTTGGGATGAAGACACCCCGACAACACTGGAGCAAGCGTACGTTGGACACGGCTACCATGTGCAATTGGATGAGTACGTGTCTGAGTACGGTTCTGATCGGGCCATGCGGTTCTTCCTGGCTGAAGCAGGTGGAGGGAACTGCGACTGCGGCTACGGAGATTGTCAGAGACTAACGGATCCGGATAGCCCGTTGCCCGAAGGCATGACGCTGAGTTCCGATGGGATCCTCTCTGCGAGAACCTTCACCGAGCGCATGGTCGGGACCTACAACTTTTGGGTTCTGGTGGAGGGCGAGAGCGTCCGCGGAGAGAACTGTGCCTGTCACGAATTCCAGCTGGTCGTCCGCGGGGAAGGCACTTCATCCGGGGCAATCTATGAATCCGATCTTGGCGCCTATCCGTCGGAATGGTACCGCTGTGGTGACGCGACGGATTGCGACGTCAACTTGTGGAAGGAAACCAGCGGCATCTCAGGAATGTTGATTCCGAATCCCAATGGGATCATGGAGCCTCAGCCTGCGCTCTACTTCGGTAACTTCGCTGCAGGAGGCGCAAGCTACGACACGGGGCAGCGCGTTCATGGCTGCTACTGCATCGACCTGACTTCCTATCTCTGTTGTAGCGAGAGCATCGGGACCGAAGTCGAGGTGGGCTTCAAGCAATGGCGCGATGTGGAGTCCTATGCAGGCGGTGCATACGACAAGACCTGGGTAGAGATCAGCGTCGACGGGCAGACGTGGATTCCGATCAAATCCGAGGTCTCCGACGATCTGTACTGGGATTCGGGGGATCCATCCTCCACCGCGTGGGAGTGGATCCAGCTGAAGACGGGCGTGCTTATCACAGAAGCAAAGCGGCTTCTGCTGAGGTTCTGTTTCGATTCGGTCGATGGCTTTGACAACGATCACCTCGGCTGGGTCGTGGACGAGATCACCGTCTGGTTGGGCGAGCCGGCACTGGCGCTGGAGAATTGCATGTGCGTGGATGGTGACTGCGCGTTGCCCGTCGGGTTCGTGTCTGAACCGTACAACGTGCAGCTGATGTACACCGGCGGGATCCCCGTACGTAGCGGCGCACGTGTCGAGGGCTTGCCTCTAGGGCTCGAGTGTGACGGTCAGCGAATCTACGGGACCCCACGCGTAGAGGGCACGTATCCCGTTACGATCACGGTGCCGCAAGCCTCGCCGGAAGCGTGCACACTGACGATTAAGCCCGAGCGCTGCTTCTTCCTCGAAGGTTTCGAGGGCGAATGGGCCTGGCAACCGTCCGGACGGATGTGGCAGCAGGTGTGCGCGGCGGATTTCACAGGCGCACAGCCACCGTGCGATCTCGACAGTGTCGGAGAAGCGTTGACGGGCAACCATGTCGCGTATTTCGGCGAGGTTCCGCAGGCGGAGTATTATGCCGGACAGGCAGCATCTTCGGGAACGCTGACACTCCCAGATCCCTTCGAAGGGATCACTGCAAACTCGTTCATTCTGCTCTCCTTCGACTCCTGCCGGCAGGTCGAGCAGAACACCAAGAACGGCTACGATCAGACCATCGTTCAAGTGGCGTTTGGCGGGTCTCGCGACGAGGAACCAGGTGAATGGATCACCGTGTGGTACAAGGACTCGTCAGATCCGAACTCGACCGAGTGGGAACACGAGGTTGCCAACCACGGCGTTGCATTCCTAGTCCCACAGGACGCAAGCAAGATGTGGGTCCGGCTTGTGTTTGACTCGGTGGATCGGTGGTACAACCACTACTTCGGCTGGATGGTCGACAACCTCTGGATCTGCTATGCAGATGAGGGTGGACCGATCGCGCCGGAGAGCTCGTACAAGTCAGCAGCAGGTGTTGTCCGTCGCTCAGGCGTTGACGAGCTATCGGTCATGAACGTGCCCAACCCAGTGACGGATGTGCACACCACCACGTTCACCGTACGTGGCGAGGGCGTAGAAGCGATCAAGATCCAGATCTTCGACCAAAACGAGACGCTGGTCTTTCAACGGCAAGTCGAGGGCCAGGAGCTGGAGTGGCACACGGACAACAACTACGGGGAGTATCTCGCCAACGGGACCTACTACTACCGAGCCTTTGCGAGGGTTGAAGGGGAGTGGATTCCCACACGGTTTGAGAAACTCGTGATCCTGCGTTAGGACAGGGCAAGAAAGCGCTAGATACAGGCCTCCTGGACGGATAGCTGTCCACGAGGCCTGTTATTCTTTCGAAGTCCCCACACACACTTTCGGTTGCACACAGCAGGCGGGCCTCCAGCAGCACAGGCAGCGAGACCCTGCGACTAGATCCTGGGATTTCGATAAGTGTTGTTGCGTCGTCCCGAATCCTAGGGTATTCAGTACCAGAGCGGTGTTGCTACGCCCCCCTTCTCCTGCTGGTGCATGCGTACTGCACACTCCTTGAAGACTCCAGGCGGAACCCGTGCCGCTGCTCGGTGCCTCTGAGATGTCCCCTCTGGCTGTGATGTAGATTACAGACGAACGTCCTCCTAAGCCGGTTGTGATGCGGGTTACAGACATTTGGTCGCCTGAAAAGGTATAGTGGGCCAGTCCGAAAGGGTCACTCTCCCATCGAAAGAAGACCCCGCGTCAGTCAAGAGGCTGCGCAGCACGACACGGAGTCGATGGGAGTGAGGTTCGACGGGCACACCGGGTTAGAGCAGCTGTCGCTAGGCGGACAGGGCGTTCAGGCTGCCGGTGCGACGACATCGCAGTCGAGTCCGATGGCGAGACGGCGCCTGAAGGTGATGAAAGGAGTCAGGATAGTGGTGCACTGCGAAGGGGACCACGAGCGATGAATCATGAAGAAGAACCAAGGAGGTTGCGCATGGACTTGAGACGGAAACGTTGGCCAGCGCTCGTATCGCTGATTGTGGGGATTGCGTTCATCATCGGATCGTTTTCCCTTATCGCGGTTGGCCAAGTCGGCGAAATCCTGTTGGACGATGACTTCGAGGACTACCGGTTCTGGCCGGGGGATGAGCCCGAGATTCCCGACTGTACGGGCTACCCGAATCAGGAAGCCGCAGAAGACGCGGGCTGGGTCTTCGGGGCTCCCTGGTTGTTGGTCGATGAATGCGAGCTGTACGGGATGCTGGTTGACTATCCGGATCTCTTCCCGTTTGCCTCGACAATCCAAGCAGCTTACTGCGGTTTTGTCAATCCGAACACGGGGACAGCGAACTACAATGGGATCGAGGTCGAGGATCCCGTTCTCTCTACTGATTTCCTCGAGATCGGACAGGAATGCAGTTTCATCCAGGCGTCCTTTGACTACTGGCGACAGGTAGAGTCCTATGGAGATCCTGCTGAGTTTGCGGAAGCTAACGGCTCTGTCGACATCGAGGATCAGGACACGACCGCACTGGTGGACGATGGCGGGAACCTACTGCCGGCAGCTGAGGCCGAGGCCAATTTCGACAGAACGTGGGTCACGGTTTCCTTCTACACGACGCAGACGGACAGCGCGTTGATTGCGGATGAGACACGGCTGCTTTGGTACAAGGACAGCGCGTGGACATCCCTTGAGGACTGGATTTCTGCTGGCGGCTTCGA
>Ga0272441_10008134_pt1 | contig 16754 bp, 19 predicted proteins | sample SSMProp6N_FD_193582 | JGI IMG/M metagenome (GOLD analysis project Ga0272441, IMG submission 193582) | Marine sediment archaeal communities from Little Sippewissett salt marsh, Falmouth, MA, United States - SSM-Prop-6N | ecosystem: Environmental > Aquatic > Marine > Wetlands > Sediment ...
CCCGATTGTTGCTAATTCGTCCACATACTTGCCGACCTCAATTCCCTGCAGGCCGAGCTTATTGGCCCAGGGGACCAGTGCGGCCTTATCCATCACTCCGGTAATAGTAGTACAGCCAGGCACACGGGTCCCGGCAGCATTGACATACCTGGTGTGAGCTCTGCTCTTTTTAGCTGCTTTTTTGTTCAGATCCATTGGATCCCTCCTTCCGTAGGTAATCAGTTACGATCTTAGTCAGTAACCAGACATACTTAACACCTCGGCTGTCAGCATACTTCTTTAATCTCTCATAAGTCTTTTCGTCAATTCCTACATTAACTGTTTCCATTTTTCCTCCTTTAATTATTTATTGAATATTCAACTATTTTAATAAGTTTTCAAAAAATTTCTTACAAATATCTTGTATTTTAATATATTTATAATGATCTTTTTTATCAAGGTATATAGTCCATGTTTCACTTGCTATTTTTAGTATCATCCAATATTGATTTTTTTCAGGATGATTCTCGATGCTTATTGTAAAATCTCCCATAACAACCGGATTTTTAGACTCGCTTAATTTGTGTCTGTCAACTGCTGATAATAATTGTTCATTGTGATTCATATTACACCTCATATCCCCGAGAATTACAGAAGGCAATGCCTGCCTGCCTGTCTGCCTGACTGTCAGCGTCTGCTGCCTGCTCGTCAATGAGATCTTCGATCATCTCATTCTCTGTCTCGTCAAAATAAATACCGTGATTTGTTAATGTCATGTTAACCTCCCTCAAGGTTTAGTCCCGGTAGGCGGTTTTCCCGCCACCAAAGATATTATAGTCGATATTTCTCGACATGTCAAGTGTTTTGGTGAAAAAAAAGTAAAAAAAGTGATTTTTTTTAGAAGGGAAGGACAGGCCCGGAGGGGTAAGTCCGGGCCAGATTGTAAAATTGGAAGGATTATTGAACCACGTGTAGGACTATATTATACCATGCACAGGTATTATGTCAATACCCGTACGCTCTTAATGGCGCTCTTTATTATGCTATTATAATCAGTATTATGTTCCCGGACAGCGGGATCCGGATCCAGGCTCTCCCAGTTTGTTAATATAACATGATCTTCTTCCACCCGGACCACACGGCCATATACCAGCTGCTTATCTACTATCTTGCTGCCTGTAGCATGATCTATAATTCCCAGACATACTATCTGGTCCGGATAGAGCAGTGTCATTATTTTGTAAGCCCCATCTTGTGAGCTATCCTCCGGAGAGTAGGCTCACTGATATTCAATTCCTTAGCAATAGACCGCCCACACTTCACACCATAATATCTGCGTATGAGCTCCATCTCTATATCATTGAGATCTATGCCCTGAGTCCTCACAGTGCTTTTCATATTATCCCAGCGCTCCAGTACGTCCTGCGGTATGACCACAGTGCTCTTTTTACTTTTATTCTCTATACTCATAACTTCCTATAGCCTCCATTGCCTAGTTTATACTTAAAAAAATGCTTTTTCAGTCCAAAGTCATCTGCACTATTTACATTAAACTCCAGAAAACCGACAGTATAATACCCGCCTATTTTCCTCGCATAGGGCTCATAGTCCTTCAGACCCAGCTTCATAGCCGGACATATTATCCCGATCCCCAGTGCGTTCTCCACATATCTCCACTCGTGCGCATGGCCCCGGATCACTATATCTGCAATTCCCTTATTGCTATTTAGCACATCATCCAGAATAGTCTGCAGCTGCTTAGTCCGGACCTGTATATCACCGCCCCTAGGCACACCGCTTTTTCCTATCTGGTGCGCCAGGTTAAACTTCACACCATTCACGGATACACGCTGCTCACTCCGTATGTCACAGCCCAGCTTCTCTGCTATGACTTTTTCATACTCCAGGATCCTTCCGGTATGATAATCAGTTCCATAGACCATTACATGCTTTTTAGCAGGGATCATCTTCAGGATCTCAATAGCCTCATCTATCTGCTCCCCTACGTCTGTAGTATCATGATACATATTACCACGCTTGCCTTCACCGTCAGTGTTGTCTCCCAGATTAAAGCAATAATCTACCGAACCAACCGAACCAAGCTCAGCCTTGAACCATTCATAAAACTCTTTCCGGAGAGGAATAAGCTCCTCTCTCCTGGGATTGAATGGCGGCCTGGCAAAGCCCAGGCAGTGGCCGGCATGTAGGTCTGATATAACTATTATTTTCTTCATTTGAGCTGCTCTTTGAAAAATCCGGAGAGCATTTGGGACATTAAGTCCTGAGCTCTCTCTCCCACCTGGGAGCACCATTTGCTTTGCCGCATAGATTCTACCGCCTTGTGATATTCTTTTTTCTTAATATATTTTATCATGTTTTTAAACTTCAAAAGCCCCTGGTATCCGAGATTAAAGCACATATTGATTATAACACACTTACGCACATCATCCAGATCTCTATACCAGGACAGACCCTTCAGCCTGTCCCTGCACTCCTGAATATCATTATCCAGTAAATACAGGGCTTCTTCTTCTGTTATTCCTTTATCTTCCAGATTGCGACCTATCCCCACAGTGAGCTTTCCGGCAGGACATTTATAGACATGCAGCATCAACCCCTCATGGCGCTTCAGCTGATTTTTTAATAATTCATAAGGGATCTGCTTCACAGCTGCCCCCTTATTTACTATTTTTACTTTTTTTTTATCTCAAACTTAATTTTTTTACCTTCCATCCCTTTCTCTATAACACCCAGCAGGCTCTCATCAATACCATCCTGTACATCAAAGATCCCGGCCACTTCTTTCACTACCTTGAACATGATCCAGGCTACTTCTTTCCCGGTCACTTCACCGTCAGCCTTAGCCTTCTTTATACCATCAGCGATTTCCACAATGATCTTTTTAACCACTGGCAGCAGCCAGGCATACTTCCCTATAATTTTAATGATCTGCATAATCTTAGCCATGTCATACTCCTTAAAACATATTTTTTATCATAAGGCCCAGGATAGCAATTATCCCGGCCAGGATAATCTTATTCTCTACCTGCATTATAGTCACTCTCTCGGACAGCCCTTTCCGGCCATTACCATAAAGAGTCTTATGATGCTCCTCTATGATCTTCTCCTGCTTGCAATTATGTTCAGCCATTGAGTATCTCCTTATAATCTATTTTAGGTATCTTCACTGTGCTTATATCGCTGCAATTCCAGACGTTAGTCACTTTCTCCCTTTCATACCAATTACTTATAAGATCTCTCATTTCGTGCAGCTTACTGTCATATCTCTCCCGATGCTTAATAACTAGCTCGCCATTACATAGACATTTCCTGGCGCTGTTCCCTGTGCAGTCCATACCGAATATCAGTACATCTTGTTTAAATCCACACCATTTGAGGAGCTGGAGTAGAACATAAACAGAGTAATTACCTTCATACACATTACCTTCGTGCGGATAGACATAATCCACCAGGTCAAACGATTCATACCGAAGCGCTCTGAGGTTGGTGATATACAGGCAATTTTTGCGCATTTTATCATTTTCGGCAGTATACGTATAATCATACCAGAAGCGAGCATCCGGGACCACACGATCAATAAGAGCTTCGTTAATTGCGATCGTAAAACTATTTTTTTTAATCCTGTCAAAGTCCTCATCCATAAGAGCATCAGTGCTGAACCCGGAACAGAGTATTGAGATATATTTTTTATCTATCTGTAACTCAGTTAGCCGCTTCATACTTGTTATATGCTACCTCTCCCACTTTCGGTATAGTATCATAAGGCTTCTTTTCTTCCCCAGGCTTATCCTTCTCCACATTGTCAGCGATCATCTTCCTGTAATCTGCGCTCTTTTTATATAATATATAATGAGTAGCAGCCAAAGCCTTCTCATCTCCTGCAGCTCCAGCGAACACTTTACCATATTTTCCCAGCATAGTAGGATTTCTTTTCAACGCATCCTCTACATATATCAGACCATTAAGCATTTTTTTAGCCCAGCCTGGCCCATGAACATCAGCAGCATATCCCAGGGCAGATCCTATAGTGCTGCCTGCAACAGCACCAGGATAACCACCCACAGCGGATCCAAGGCCTGCACCCATAGCGCCGCCCGCCACAGTTTTTCTGCTGCCATGAGTAGCCTGTTTCATAAACTTCTCTTTGAGCATACTGTTTTTAAATTGCTCAGTGTAATCCTTCCCAGTATATTCATCCAGGACCTGAAACCTTCTGGCGATCTCGGACTGCTCATCCCTTGTAGCCTTCTGCAATTTTGAGACCATAGTGTCAGCATCCTTATAGTCCAGCTTTATATCCTTAAGGACCTCCATATCCTTATTAATACTAAACATGGCCTTCCGGTATTCAGGAGACTTAGCCTTCAGCATCTCATCTACCTGGGATCTCAAAGTCTTTTTTGCAGTCTCCACACGACCACTGACACCAAACTTTTGAGCTTCAGCTATCTGTTCATCTAATGTCTGGATCAAAGTCTTAACATTTTCCAGACTTATATCCTTAGTCATTTCCGGCTTAGCTCCAGCAGCCTTCCCTTTCAATTCAGCCAGCTTAATCTCTATATTTCGGATTGTATTCTTAGGCTTCTTGCTCAGCTCAGCCACATCCTTCATCCGATCCACCTGGTCCATATAATTATCAAAATCCAGGCGCAGAGTCTCACTGTCAGGATAGCCCATTTTCTGTGCTATCTGATCACCTTCCCTGCTGAAAAGGTTTTTACCATATCCAGTAACTTCCGGAAGGCTCCCGGTGCTTTTATCGACATATTTTCTGAGAGGATACAAAGGAGAGTCATCAGTCATTTGTTTAAGAGCATTATATTCTCCTTCCAGATCTCCCATTTTCCGGATCCTGTCGAGCTCATCAAACTCTCCAGCTATCTTCATTTTTATAGGATTAAACTCCTCAGCGCCTTGACTCAGTGCAGCAGTGGTATATTTATTTACATCAATTACCTCGCCAGCTCTTTTTAATGGGATCCTCACATGAGCCTCATTACCGAATATGTCATCAATTTCCAATTCGTCTATTGGAACATTCATTCTGATTTTTTCATCACCATAGCCAACAGCTTGACCACTGGGAGAAGTAGAGAAAAATATTCCATCTTCTTTAGCAGTCATTTTACCTGTATTTTTAATTTCAGAAGCACTTTTGGGATCTGTAAAATGATATAATTCAACAGTACCATCTTTATTTATTCTCGCTCCCTGCCCCTGTAGTTCGTCAGCCAAATCGATCTTATCTAACAAGTCATCTCCTGAATATCCCTTCTTTTTTAAATAATTATTTATATCATCCATTGTGCCAGGTATATCTCTTAACTTATCAGCCCTGACCCTCGACCTTTCTAGCGTACTTGTATCCTCCAAAATCTTATTTTTCATATAATCAAGAGTGTTTACTGATTTTTCAGTTTTAGGATCAAATATACCACGTTTTTTAAGATCATTTATTGTATTTTCAAAAGCATCCTGTATATCTGCCTTATTCAAAGTTTTCCCTTCAGCTTCCAATATGGCAAAGGCTTCACCAGACTTTTTACTTGTTAAGCCCCTAACATCATCTACCTCTTTTATAACATCCCTGGCAACCTCAGCACGAGGTCGAGCATTATCTATGATCTCCGGCCCCTTCTTCATATAGTCCTCTACGTCCATTTTAGTGATCGTTGGACTGCCAAGCATCTGAGCAGCCTTTTTATAGGGCTTACCTATTATCTTTGTAGCTGCCTTCATTGTACCAGCCACTACCTTCGGAGCCAAATGAAGCCCACCAAGGGCAGCAGTACCTTTCACAGCCCCAGCGGCCTTCTCTCCCAGGTCAGCCTCACCAGGAACAGACCCAGCACCATAAGCAGCTGCCTCCACTGCCTGCAGAGCCGGAGTAGTAGCAATCTTCCGGGCAGCAGTGCCAAGAGCTCCCTTAGCAGCTCCCACACCAGTAGCCAGACCTGTAAGCATACCTGTAGCGGCATATACCGGACCAGTCTCCTGTTGTACTTGCTCATATACTCCCCTAGCTCTTTCACGAGCTTCAGGGAAAGTTATATCCTCTCCTCGAACCTTCCCAGCTGCGTATTCAGCAACCGGAGCCAGATATTCCCTATAACCAGGCACTAAAAACTCACTGGCAGCGTAAGGCAAAGCTTTGGGAATAGCCTTAGCTCCAGACACTATATTTTCAGTGAAGCTCTTATCGCCCAGTAAAAACTTGCTTAGTCCGCTTCTCTCAGTATCTTCCGGGACATCCTGTAACTGACTAGTTCCTTGTATCTGCGGAACATCCTCAAAGTTCACCTTATTCTTATATTCAGGATACTTCTCAACCATCCTGGTAGCCAGGTCATAATCATCTATCTTAGCATACTGAGGATATTTTTCCTTTACTTTCTGTGAAAACTGCTTATAATCCATATTATAACCCTAATCCGAGCGGATCCTCTTTGGTTTTCTTTATAGGAGCGGCTTTTGCGCCTGGATTCTTAAAAAAGTATTCTTTTTTCTTCGTATCCTCCAGCTTGCTTTTCATAATTCTCTGGATCTCTTTCATAGCGACCTCTCTTTCTTTCGGAGAGTAGCTTTCCATAGCTCCATAGACACTATTTAAGTATTCCCTTTCACCTTCAGACAGCTGGCCTCCAAACGTAGACTTTAAAACCTTAGCCACCATATTTTTCATTATTGTAGTAGCTTTGCGAGTATTTTCAAATAATTCTTTATTTACACCAACACCGCCAAGGTTACGCATTGAAGTCTCTGCTGCCTTATATTTTAATCCAGACATTGATTTTTCATTATGTCCCAGGGCTCTGTCAATATCAGCTATAAATGTAGGCACAGTAGACTTGATCTCTGCAACAGCTTCAGCCAGTTTTACTCTTTGCTTAGCTCTTTCCCTGGCCTCAGTAGATTCGCCAATATCAGGCATGCCCTTTTTACCAGGAGGCATACCTTCAAACAACCAACCCATACCCCTCTGCAAAGCAGCAGCACTATATCCGGACATATCCCGGCCACCAAGTGCCGAGGAAGCTATGCGCTGATATTCTTTTGATGTAGGACTATTCGGATCATTAAAATCTACAGCTCGCATATCCGCCAGAGGATCCTTGCCGCCTACAATATCACCACCGCCTATTAATGCCTTAGCGAGCAAATTACGATCTGCCCCAGTAGGGAGTGTAAGATTAACACCGCTTAAAGCATCAGACACCTGGCTGCCCAGGCCCTTTCTTTCAGGCTTCTTCTCCACATAGTCCCGGACCACTTGCTCCCGGTCCTGCGGCTGCGGAGCATCTGGCCACTTTGCACCCAGTCTGTCCTGCTCTGCCTTCCATGCCCTGTATCTTGCAAGGTCACTATCATCCTGCATACCACCAGCGCCAGTATATACTCTTTTCTGAGGAGATGGCTGTAGTTCATCATTAGGCGGCAATTCTGCAACAGCTGCAGGATCCAGCCCAGGATTTTCCAATCTATCAGGAGTGGTGCCAGCAGTATTACTGGGTAAATGGATCATTTGCTGTTCTTTAGTAAGCTGGACAGGCTCATTAATGCCCTCTATATCTCGTACTAATTTTCTATAGTCATTATCTATACCGAATATTTCAGCCATTGTTTCCTCCTATGTTAGCATCCCGCCAGTCCACTTCATAGCGTTCATAGCGTCTTGCCTTCTCCTATCTTTCCTGCGCTCCCGAATACCCTGCTGATAAGCTCTCTCTCCGGCAGCACGGCCATAGCCTGCCTGACTAGAAGCAAATCTCTGCTTCCAGTCCTCTCTCTGCTGTCCTACGTCAAACATTCTCTGCCTATTCCTTATGTCAGCCGTATCTCCAGCGAGCTGCTGCCTGGTCCCGACATTGCGCATCATAGCATTGAGCCTGTTCCCTACATTGAACCTGTTAATAAGATCCTGAGCCTGAGCCTTCCTCGCTGCCATGTCAAACTCCTGACCCCTGACCTGTGTGCCCAAACTGCCAAGCCCGGCCAGTCCTCTCTCAGTCCTTGCTTCTCCCTGGGCCTTTACTCCCAGGCCAAGATCTGAGGCCCTGTCAGCTGCAGCCTGTCCGGCCTGAGCCTGCAGTGCTGCTTCCAGTCCACTTCCACCCATGCCACGCTGTGCAAATTGCTGCTGTAATCTTTCACTGGCTCCTCTGCGCTCCTGGCCGATCCTCTTGAATATATCGCGCATCCTGGCCTCATCTGCTGCAGTAGTCCCAGTCTTTGCAAGCTGTTCATAGCCAGCCAGTCCGGTCATTTGCGCTTCTTTGAGCCTAGGATCTTCTGTTATATCTGTAAAAGCAGTCTGAGCTGTTTCCGGAGTCACATCACCAGCATACTCCGGAGTAGCAAAGTCCTGAGACTGGTATTTATCCACACCAGGTATAGCGTACCTTGTAGCAGCTTCCTGCATGGCCAGCTGGTCTCTGAGCTTCTCAGCCTGTTTCTTTTTCCTTCTTTGCATTATAGCGGCAGCTGCAAGTCCCACCGGGCCACCAAGAGCCCATCCTACTCCCAGTCCTGCTGCCTTCCGGCTTTTATCCTGTCCCTGAAACCATTCTTTTATGCTTCCTTTCTTAGCCATATTTTCCTCACATAATTAAAAATGTTATATTATAATAAACTCCTGCAGAAGTACCCGGCAGTGCATTTATTTTGATCTGTCTCTGCACTTCTCCATTATCCTGTATAGTATTAATCGGCTCCCATTCCACTGTCACAGCTGCGCCTATGCTGGTATAATTATCAGCATCTATAGCAATCCTGCCTATAAGCAATATCTCCGGATCATGCTTAATAGTAGTATTAAACTTATAGGGCAGCTCGTTATCACTTAGCCTCACATTAGTTTTCTGAAAGTCCAGATTTTTAAAGTCCACATATCCGTCCAGGACCCGGTAGGTCTCTCGTGTAAACCTATTCAGGCTCTCGACAATAGCCAGCATATCCGGATCATCCTTTTTCTTCAGGTTAGCCTTGTATATTCTGTGTAAAAATGGTAAGTCCATCAATTCCTCTGTTCTGTAAATCTGGTATCATTATAGTCATATTTCACAGCCAGTCCATTTAGAGAGTATTCAGTAAAGCACTCCTCAGTCACTATCTTAATAAAAGCATACAGATTCCTATGATACTGCAGCGGAAACAAGGTCCGGGAAGTCACTTCTCCGGTCCCAGCTCCACCCCAGGGCTGCTGTCCCCAGGGAAAACCGCCCCATTTACTTCCACGGACAGTCGGAGTAATATCCTGGCCTATAAATGTACCATTGAAATTATTGCTGAATGAGATCGTATATCTTCCGGACATATCCCGAAAAAATACTGTGCACTCTTTAAAGTTTTTCACCACACTGGGATTCTTTCCGAATATGGGATTCCACTGTAAAGTACAGGTGATGGGAGTCTCTGCTGTAGCTGCTGCAGCCTGCCAGCTCTGGAGACGGTCCACAGTGAGATCATTCCCGGAAATTGCCGTAACACGTGCAAACCGGAACACTGTCCCACTTATAGCCTGCTTAATTGACATGCCCACAGATATATTAGTGGCATCAGTCACAGTCACTGTATATAGATTGCTGCTGCTTATGGTTATATTAAACACCTCATCAGAATAATCATACCTGGTAAAATCCTTTTTTTCCTGCCACACATAGCCGTTAGTATCAGCAATATATATCTTATCATCTGCCGGATTAACAAATCCAGCATCCATTGTCAGGCTCCAAGTGGTCCAGGTATCTGTATAATAATTATAAACATAAAAAGTACGATCGTAACAAAGTATATATTTTCTATCAGATTCATAGCTTATTCCATAGGCATTAGCCTTAAAGTTAGGATATTCACTCTCACTTAAAAACGGATTTAGCGTATCCTCTATAACAAAGCTCTTTATATCATATCCAGTGTCCTGGATCATCACCACACCCTGGTTAGTAAAAACATAGATATTGTTCTCTACCTTCTGCGCTGTCCTGGGCCCCCAGATCCGGAGAGTGTCATTAAAAAGCTCTATCTGGAAACTGGCAATATCATCACCTATCATTCGGTATACATTCCCGTCATCAGTAAATATAATAATGCTGTCTATTAGTGCTATAGCTCGCATTATATTAGCGTTAGCATCTTCTCCTACATCTATATACTGGCTCAGCGGCACGCTGTCCGAGAGATACTGCTTAGATATATACATCCTGTTTCCCCGGACCTCTGCTTCACTGGTCAGCGGAGTCCTGGGGATCCAGGCACTATTATCAGAGCTGGTCACTGTAAAGGCATCATCCTCCACGTTCCGAGCCTCCAATAGTATCCTTCCGGGAGCATCATCATAGCCAGATACATAATAAGCATAAACGGAAGCATTGCTGCTGTATCCATTTATGACGTTCACCAGGCTCTTTGCTGTGTTCGCCACGTCATCAAAAGCATCCCCTGTGCTGTAGAGCTTAAACTCTCCACTTGCCACAGTCTCACTGGCCTTAGCTGTATACGTAACACCGTCTATTTCTATATAATCATCATTCTCTATCCCTCCGGATATATTAATATCAGCCAGCGTGATATACAATCGCTGCCTGGTCTGAGTGTTTGCATAAAATAAATGATCTTTAAACTTAACCAGCTCCTTAGCAATAGGCGGCTGGTCATTATTTGCAATGATCCCCTGCTGACTGGGAGCCGTGTATATCGTAGCACCCTTGTTATTATCATCCATATTATCAGTAAAAGTCATAGTCTTAGCGCTGATCTCTCCGGCAGTCGGACTGGCTTCGTACACCAAAAATAGCTCATCATTTGCTATAGTATTCTGATCCGCACTAAAGCCAGATCTGTAAACCTGGAGAGAATAATCAGTAGTAATCCCCTGCGGTATCCTGACAGTAAGCTCCACATCCCTAGTGCCTCCTGTAGTATTGGCCAGCTCCACTCTTTCACTTACAGCTCCCAGGTTAATTATATCGTTAGCATCCTTGAGCTTCCAGAGTATTCTATATGCTATCTGCTTATTATTCGTGAAAAAACCGCTGGCTCCTGTTGTAGCTGCTGTAAAGTTAATAGCCTTCGGGATTCCAGCATTCCGCAAGGATCCGTCCGCTTCATCAAGTCGCTGGACCCCGGCAGTCGTAGCCAGGAAAAAGCTCTTTTTAAAAGTGAGCCCACGGATCCCAATTTCACTATCCGCCTTCTCATAAGTACCACTATAATCACTCCATGTCCCGCTTCCGGTATCCCTTGCGAGTTTGTTTTCATAGTGTATAAGCAAAGTATCCTGGTATTCAAAAAAACCATTGACCTTCTCCCCGCTAGTCATATTGAGCTGATCACCATACTTGTCCACACCTCTCCTGCAGCTCGCTGTATTCGGAGCATTGATATTTATATTAGTCGCTGTTTTCAGGCTTCCTTCGGGAGTCCTGAAGTAGCTGGGATTCGTATTGAGTCCCAGTATATCAATAATTACATCTTGCGGCATATTATATCCAGTAGCTGTCTAAAAAGCTCGTAGTATTCACGACCTTTTCCGGCTCTCCTTCATTTCTATCTGCTATAAGGTGCTCCATATCCATAGCCATCTGATTAAATGTATCCAGGGCAGTCTGCTTCTCAGCTGGACCGCCTATAGCATTTTTTATCCTCACTATCACTGCCTGGCAAAGTAGATCATGCAGCTCATAAGGTATATTGGCCACCGGGCTCTCCCCGTGTATGCAAACATAATCACCTACGGCCAGTCCGGTAGGCAGGCTGCTGAAGGTTATATCTGCTCCGCTTATAGTCACAGTCTGCTCATCAGCCAGGACCGCAAAGTGAGGAGTCGCTTTCACAAGATCATACTCCAGGCTCTCAGTCCATGCAGTCGGAGTAGTCGGCACATTTGCCACCGTCACAGTAGTGCCATTAATTGCAGTAATAGCCCTGGCATTAGAAGGATCTATGATCTCATTTGGCCGCCTTTCATACCATACCCGGAGTGAATAGTTCACGAAGTTTTCAGGATTTATAAGCACGATATTATTACCACTGAAATAAAAGCCCCTCTGATAACCCTCATAGCTGGATATATCAAGGCGCTGCAGATCGATTATCTCATCACCATTTACAAGTTTTATCTCCCGAACCATGCTGCCCACTGCCAGGGAAGGTATCCTATACTCCTCCCGGTCCGCAGTGATAGTATAATCTGTATATCGTATAAAATACTCCTGGTTAAGAGAGGAAATAATGGGTACTATTTTAGTGTGCAGCTCTTTGGTGAGCATCAGCCGGAGATTCGCATTACTATAAGCAGGCTGCTCATCCGGTATTGTAGCCCAGTTTTTAATTAATGCAATAAGTCCATCACTGGTATAGTCCATTACTTACCTTCCTTAGTCACTGCGCCCTTGATCTCTGCCCTTTTAGACTTGAGTTTGTCCAGTTCGGTAGAATCATTATCTTCCTCGGCCTGGATCTTTGCAATAGCCCAGGCCTCAGCAGTCAGGCCAGCATCCTCATAGCGCTTTTTCCTGTAGACCTTATATCTGTCAGTTTCCTTAGCTTTGTTTAGATCATTCTGAAAAGTCAGCTCTTTTATAGCATCAGCCACACTGTCAAAGCCGTGTACTATATTTCCGGTATCCTTATCAGCCACAGAAGGAAACTTCCCAGGCTGCTGGATCTTTGCTTTGATGTATGCATCCTTATCCGGGCTGTCCTTATCCCAGTCTATTGCAGTGTAATTATAATTGGTTAGTGCAAAATATGCACTAGCCTTATTTGATCCGCTATATAATATTATATATTTAGTCATATCGGTCTCCTATACATCAATACTATCTTCCTGGTAGGATCCAGCTCCACCAGTACCTCCGGCCACACCGTCAGTGCTGCCGTTACCTTTGGCGCCTGCGGTCCCACCGGACACATCAATGCTGCCGTCATTGGTAAAGGATCCACCATGAAGGATGAGAGCATGGCCACCGCCTGCTCCTCCTCCTCCTCCTCCTCCCCAGGAAGATCCGTCTCCACCTTTACCACCAGCACCAGCAGGAGAGAGATCTATTTTACCACTTGCGCCTATATTCACATCTCCCTGGCAGATTATATATATCATTCCAGCACAGGCATCAGCTGCTCCAGCCACACCATTATCTCCGGCAGGAGTACCAGCTCCAGCTCCACCAGCTCCACCTTCAGCGCCAGCTCCACCGCCACCGCCACCAGTGCCGCCACCACCGCCTTCACCGCCAGTGCCTTCACCGCCATATTTTTCACCGTCTGTCCCGGCATCCTGTCCATCTCCAGTAGCATCACCATAGCCGCCAGCTCCACCGCCACCAGCTCCTCCACCGAAACAGTTACCATCCTCTCCATCTCCACCACTGCGGCCTGCAGGCGCTCCACCACCAGCTCCTCCACCACCAGCACAGTCAGCATCAGAGCTTCCTGTCCCTGCAGCAGAAGGCTGAGCAGCACCGGATCCACCAGCACCGCCTTCCCTGGTGATCTGGTATTCAGTACCATCACCAGCAATAGCTGACTGGTTAGCTTCAGCCGTAGCAATAGCAGTACCCAGGCCATCCACTAAACTGGCAGCCCTGGTATCAGATCCACCATCCTTGAGTCTTATAAATATAATACCATCACTGTGCACATTCTCAGTAACAGGATCCAGGTCCTCCGGGGCCTTTGGAGCCATTAAAGTACCGTTTATATTAACATCCCCCAGGGCATATATGACCCAGCCCTTGCATCTCTGCGCAAGATCCAAAGTATAACCTACATCAATAGTAAGATTATTATAATTACTTACCCATACATCCGGATCAGTCGTATCATTATCTATAGTGATATCACTTGAGACTATCAAATTGTCATCACTACCATCACCATACCAATTAGCGGAAAATGAGCAGATCCCCTGCTTATTTATACAGCGGAATAGAGTATCTGCAGTAATACAGACTATATCCACACAATCGCCAGTATTCAGAGACTGCAGACGGCCTGTAGCGCCCAATTTAGTGCTCCGGTCCGTATTGGAGCTGTTAAGTGAACATTTTATCTGCTGCCCAGCGTTCTGAGCTATTTTCCATCCACCGGATCCTTTACCTATGATCATAAATCTCTCTCCCAGGGCCATAGTAGCCGGGAGAGTAAAGGTAATCTGGCTGGACCTGTTAGCAATATAGGCTTTTCCTGCTTCAATGTCCTTAGTTGCAGCAGTGACCTCCTCGATCTCTATATTCCCCACCATAGCATCCAGCTGATCCTGCAATTCCTTCCCCTGGTTAGCTGATAAAGGCTTATCTGTATCTGTACTAGTCACATTATCGACTATATCACTGATATTTATTTTAGTATCCAGAGCTGTAGCATTACTCTGGGCCCAATTAACCAGCGCCACAAACGTATTAGTGGCTATATCGCCCCAGTTTTCATCCTCATTTTCAGGATACTGATAAGTTTGACTGTCTATTATTACTTCAATCATTTTTGTCCCCTATTATATTATAATATCTAATCTTAGCACTAAATTATTTGCACCTTCAGCAAAGTCCGTATCACTGGGACCCACCAGGATCACGTTAGTAAGCACCCCGGACCATGTACTGGCCCCGGTATATGTTATAGTCACCACATTAGCATCCTGGCTGATCAGTGTGCCATTCCCGGCCACATTGGTCACAGCATAAGTTTTTGAATAATCAAAAGTCCCTGTCCCCGTGACATTAAAATCCGATATAATAAAACTTTCGTCAAAAGTGTATGTCCCTGTTACATCTACATTTCCTATAGCTTTGCCATTGGCGCTGCATGTTTTTCCGGTCCCGGCCAGCACAAACTTACCAGTCCCGGAAGTAGATCCGCTGTTCACATCCAGATTGCCATTGACAGTGATTGTCTTGCCGTTCTTTGCAAGTGTGCCGTTAGTCAACGTTACGTTATTAGTCGTGAAATTATTAGCAGGCTGCACTATGGCGCCTGAGCAGTCTAGCTCTATACTCTCCACTGTCTTACCCTGGAGATCCCAGGTCACTGTCCCGCTGGATGCGGCTCCCTTAAATGTCCCGGATCCTGCATTATATGTCAGGCTATTCCCGCCAGGATCATTAAGATCAAAGTCTACATCACCTATTACAGTAGTATTGATATTATTCCCGGTATTGTCTATAGTCGGGCTGCCATTGGCCAGATTAACCTTATAGTCATTTACCGTTATATCCTGCCCGAAAGCAAAGGTCCGGCTGTTTACACTTTCCACTTGTAGGTTAGCATTATCCCATCTGCCACCTGGTATTATAGGAGCACCAGAATTACCTTTTATTTTCATTAAACCAGTAAACGACATAACAGACACTGTATTATTCGTAACACTACTCTGAAAGTTAAAATCTATTGTATTACTGCCCTGTATATCACATCCAGTACCAATTAGAAGGACATATCCTCCCCAGTTACCGTATTTAGTACCAAAGTTAATAACACTATTATTGCCCATTGTAACGCCAGCGAGACTATCATTATTAGTAATTCTTACAAAGCCAGAAGTACCTGTCATTGTTACGCCAGCAGACAGCTCAAACCCATCCCAGAACCTTGCAGCATTATGATTATAGTTTCCGTTGCCAGTTTTTATAAAATAACCCCTGTTATTGTTAGTCCATACAGACACATCATTAATCATATCAAAGTCACCGTAGCAATTAACCTTACTGCCAGTTTGCATATCAAGTTCTTCTATAGCTGAAAAATCTAAATCACTACCACCAAATCCGAATCCTAAACTAGTACCAATAACCAGCTTTCCCGATATAGTTAAATCATTAAAAATACAATTATGAACACCGATATCAAGTTTACCATCTGTTACGTTTAAATCGCTTCCGAGACTTGAAACATTACCTGTTAATTGTTTTATGTCAGAATCATTTGTACTGAGGATAATTAAATCTTCAATAGCCTGCCCATCAAAGTCTATACTCTTAGTAGTAGCATCTCCAGTTACTAGAGTTATACTTCCTGTTCCCTTTGTCCAGTTTGTAGTATATGAACCCGACCCATCATTAAAAAGTACATCCCCCGAACATTCAAAACTAGGATTATTTGTATTGTTGTCAAATGTTATACTATTGTTACTATTATTAAAAATGAAAAACTTTTTGCATTTTATGGTACCACTTGCAAAAGTGACATTTCTGTCTGAAGATACCCCATTTACTTTATAATCTGCATTTGAAAAATCCCCCGTCCACCCTATGTTGCTAACTGAAGGCGTCATATCCATAGAATATAAGCCTGAAATAGAAAATGCACCTGTTTTATTATTTGTATATGTTCCACTTGTTGAGTTAAGGTTTGTTCTAAAAACAGATGAACCGTCTCCAGTAATATCTGCACCCGAACCGATTGTAACCGCTGAATTACCAAGTGTTAAATAACATCCATTTGAACCACAAGCCCATATTCCATTTAATGTAAATGCAGATGTTATTGTTAATTTTGCATTATTAGTTGTAACAGTAATTGTACCCCCAGAATTAACTATAACTGTTGCAGATGCAGAGTCAACATTTAGATTTACATTATGTGTATTCGCTATTGTAGCTGTATCTCCGGCAGCAGGAAAACCACCACCACCCCATGTTGCAACATTATTCCAATTTCCCGAACCACTACTTGTATAACTAGCCATTATTTGATCTCCACCTCGACTGCAGGCTTTTTAAAAGTTATCTTATAAGCCCGGACCACTCCGGCCTTCT
>Ga0272441_10008135_pt1 | contig 16754 bp, 12 predicted proteins | sample SSMProp6N_FD_193582 | JGI IMG/M metagenome (GOLD analysis project Ga0272441, IMG submission 193582) | Marine sediment archaeal communities from Little Sippewissett salt marsh, Falmouth, MA, United States - SSM-Prop-6N | ecosystem: Environmental > Aquatic > Marine > Wetlands > Sediment ...
CGTCGGCGGCCGCATCGAGTATCTCGGTCCGGGTCTGGTCCCGCCTGCGCTCGATCCGCGCCTTTCGTTTGCTCTTGGCACCGGTGTTTGAGGTTGATTTCATGGTGCGAATTTACCTGAATTAAATTTTTTGTCAAGAGATCAATAAATTTTTTGAGAGTCAAAAAGAATCACGGACGGATCGCACCACCAACGGCGGCGGTTTGAGGAAGGGAGTCGGAAACGGACTGAGGTTGTGGTTCCCTGCGGTCAATCCATGGCGTGCTGGCCTTCAGCCTTCGTTTTCGACCGGCTCCGCCGCGCCGAGGAGATGACCCGCGAAGGGTCCGGATGCGCGGACCATGACCACGGTGGGCAGATCCCCCACGAGCTCCGCGAGGCGTTCGGCATACGCCAGCTCGTCGCCCTTGGGCGGTTCCCTGAGGCCCAGGAAGACGATATCGGCGTCCTTCGAGTGCTCGTGGATGATGTCGGTTACGGGCGTGTCATCCGGGTTGTTGATGACCTCCGGCGTGGCGTCGATGCGGCTGCGGCGCAGCAGCTCGGCGAGCCTCGACTCCGACCACTGCGAGTCGTACCGGGCGGAGGAGACGCCTTTGACGGAGATCCGGGCCGAATTCCATTCGGGATTCATGGACAGGAGGTGGGCAAACAACAGCATCATGTCGCCGTTGCTCTCGAGCCCGCCCCACCAGACATCGATCCGTTGGGGCGTGGGGGCCCAGGAGCGAGGCGCGATGCGACAGATGACCGTGGATTTCCCCAGCAGGGAGGCTCCTCGCATGACCCGCAGCATCGACACGACTCGATCGGGTTTGCCGCTCCAGCCAAACATCACGCAATTGGAATCCAACCCGGCGATTCCGTGCGCCTGGGCAACCGCCAAAGCGTCGGACTCGAAGTTCTGGATCGCGTGCACCTCGGAGAACGCGGTCAGGCCCGCATCGTCGAGTTGCCGCTGCATCTCCTCGGCGTTGGCGGTGAGCCGTGGTGCGACGTCCTCGAGATCGCCCTCGAGGAGCCAGCAGACACTCAACAGCCCTCTGTCCTGGTTGAGCCACGCGGCAAACCGTACCAGGTCGAGCCGCTGCTCCAGATCTCCGGCGTACACCAGGATGTGCGGCCGCCAGTTGCGGGGCGCGACCGGCAGGTGACGGATTCTCAGCAGGATCCCCCGGACCAGCGACATCAGGGTCCCGTATCGCATGTCACCCCAGGAGGCGCTCAGAGAACGACGGCGGAGTGCGATGTACAACCCCACCTCGACGACGATGGCCACCACGGCGGCGATCCAGCTGATGAGTGACATCACCCAGATGCAACCCACCGCCCCGGCCAGCGAAATGCCCCACCAGACCTTGATCGTGGGTCGGTAGGACGGCGCGCCGCTGAGCTGTTCCAGCCCCGCGACCAGATTGATCATGCCGTAGGTCGTCAGAAAGAACATGGTCAGCACCGGAGCGACTGCGTTCAAGCCGCCGAGGAGGACCGCTCCAAGGGCGAGTGACGAGCTGGCAAGGTATGCGAGGTTCGGCCCCTGGGATCCAAACGGCCGCCAAGCGAGCGCGCCGGGAACGACGCGGTCCGACGACAGCGCCTCGAGGGTTCTGGGCGCTCCGAGCATGCTTCCCACGGCGGACGAGAGGATCGCTCCAATCAAGCCGGGAGCCACGAGAAGCGGGACCGCGGCGACCTTGAACCAGATCATGGAGTTCTCGACCAGTTCCCGGGGATCGGCGGCGATGGCGAGGGCGATGGGGACCACGAGATAGACCGCACAACCCGTCAATACCGCCGCGATGGTGCCCCGAGGGATCGACCGTTTGGGATTCTTCAAGTCACCGGACAGGCTCACCCCGGCCATGATGCCGGTCACCGCAGGGAAGAACACGGCAAACACGACCCAGAACGGGGCCGCGTCTTCCGCTCCGGCAAAGAGCTGAATCGTCTCGCCGGCCTTGCCTGCGACTCCAATGAGGAGCGAACCGAGGGCGACTGCGATGGCGACCAACACCGGAATCTGGAGTCGCAGGGCGAACTCGGCGCCCCTGCCGGCAACGATGGCGACCAGGACGACGGTCACCGCCGCAGTCGAGCGGATTGGAATCGCGGGCCACAACAGGCGGAGACTCTCGGCGACGCCGAACGCGTACAGCGTGACCGACAGTGTTTGCGCGAGAAACAGCGGCACCCCGATGGCGCCGCCGAATTCGAGCCCGAGGGATCGTGAAATGATGTAGTAGGCGCCACCGGCGCCGACATGCATGTTGGTGGCGATGGCGGAGACCGACAGGGCGGTCGCCAGAGTGATGCAGTTCGCCAAGATGACGATCACGAGAGCCGGCACGAGTCCCACGCTTCCGACGACCCAGCCGGTGCGGAGGAACAGGATCACCCCGAGGATGGTCAGAATCGACGGCGTGAAGACGCCGAGGAAGGTGTTGAGGTTTGGACCCTCGGAAGAGGGGGCCTCGTCCGCTCGTTTCGACGACTTCAGCGTGAAGAAATCCATGGCGTTGATTGCCGGACCATTATCCCATCGCCCGACAGTCGACGTCAGCCGGGACGGCAGGATCCGTCGCGCGAGCGTGATACCGTACAGGCGCAAGGGATTCTCTGACATGCGCGCTGGTTATCATGAAGGCACCTTTCGCCTGCGGCAGCGGACGCTGAAACCCCGGTGCCCGGCGGGGATATCCCGTCACGAGAGTGGACTTGTGTCCCCGGGACCCGAAACGGCGAACCCGTTCGATGGCTGAGGACATGATCGAAATGGCACGCACCCCCGCCGGTGCCGAAGGCGCACTTCGCGTTCGCGAGGTGGTGAAGCGGTTTGGCGGCACGACAGCGTTGGACGGGGCAGGCCTCGTCCTGCGACGAGGCGAACGCCTCGCCCTTCTCGGACCCAACGGCGCCGGCAAGACGACCCTGGTGCGATGCATCTGCGGTTTGGCGACTCCAGATTCGGGCGAGATCGAAATGTTCGGCCACCTTCTCCCGCCGAGCGGCGGCAGGGAGAAGCTCGGATTCGTGCCGCAGGAGATCGCGCTGTACCCCGACCTGACCGCTCGCGAGAACCTCGAAGCTTTTGGCCGCTTCAACGGCCTTCGGGGTAGCCGGCTCGACGAGTCCGTGATGTGGGCGCTGGGGTGGACCGGTCTTGCCGATCGGTCGAATCACCTGATCAAGACCTTCTCGAGTGGGATGAAACGGCGGATCAATATCGCCTGCGGTGTGCTCCGGCGCCCACCCGTCCTGCTGCTGGACGAACCCACGGTCGGTGTGGATCCACAGAGCCGCGAGCGCATCTTCGCCATGCTCGAAGAACTGTGGCGTCAAGGAACTTCAATACTCCTGACGACCCATCAACTCGACGAAGCCGAGCAGCGATGTGACCGTATCGTGATCATCGACCACGGCCGCGTGATTGCCGAGGGAACCCTCACCGAACTGATTGCCGAGACGGTGGGCGTCAACCGGCGAGTGGTGTTCACACTGGCCGGTCCGGTTCCGAAGCTCGACGGCCTGGAGGCTGACGACGAGCGGCGGGAGTTGGTCGCCGAGGTCGGGGACGTCGCCCTCGAATTGCCGGAAATGCTGGTGCGGATTCGCGAAGCCGGCGGGCGGGTCAGCGATCTCGAGGTCCACTCCCCCTCGCTCCACTCCGTCTTCATCCACCTCACCGGGCGGGAGCTGCGCGAATGATCTGGACGGTGGTGCGCGTCGGGCTGCTGCGGATGTGGCACGGTCGGACGGAGATCCTGCTCACCTTCGTCGTGCCGATTGTGTTTTTTACGGTGTTCGCCTTCATCTTCGACGAGCAGATAGGTCTCGGCAAGTCGCCAAAGGTGAATCTCGCTCTGGTCGATGAGGATCACACGCCACTGAGCCGGGATCTCCTGTCCTCCCTGGCCGAGTCTGAGATGCTGCGCGTCTACTCCCCGGCCGAACACGGCGCCGGGCCCCACATCTTCAACTCAGTCGATCCGGCCGAGGACCTCGTGCTGGCGGGGGCGCTGCCTCTCGCGGTTTTGGTCCCCGATGGCTGGACGGATTCCCTGATGACAGCCGAGTCGGAGCCGATCAGCCTCCAGCTCCTGGCGGACTCCTCGGACCCGGTGGCCACTCAAGTCGTCACCGCTCTGATCCGGCAGACCTCGGGCCAGGTTCTGGCCGAGCTGGCGCGGCAACAGATCGCAACCGTGCTTTCCCTGTCGTCGGATCAGTTCTCGGCCTCCGCGGTGGCCCGGTTCACCAAACCGGTCGGCATCGACGTGGTCGACCTCTTTGCCGCCGACAAGGCGAATCCCGTCGTGTCCATGTACGCCGCCGGGATCGCCGTCATGTTTCTGCTGTTCGGGGCGGTTGGCAACTCCGGGACGCTGCTCGAGGAAGAGGAAAACCAGACCCTCGATCGACTCATGTGCTCGGAACTGAGCATGACCCAGCTGCTGGCGGGCAAGTGGTTGCTCATGACCGTCGTCGGGATCGTCCAGGTGACGGTGATGTTCGCATGGGCCCAGTTGGCCTTCGGGGTGGACCTTCTCGGTCACCTTCCCGGCTTCATGGTGATGACGGTGGTCACGGCGGCGGCCGCCGGCAGCTTTGCGCTGGTTCTCGCCACCCTGTGCAAGAACCGCGTGCAGCTCAATGCCGTGGCCATCATCCTGATCCTGTGTATGTCGGCGCTGGGGGGCAGCATGGTGCCCCGCTACGTCATGAGCGAGACCATGCAGGAGGTCGGCAAGCTGACGTTCAACGCGTGGGCCCTGGACGGCTACATCAAGGTTTTCTGGCGAGACCTGCCGTTGGCGGATCTCGCGCCGGAGCTCACGGTCCTGGTCGCCACCGCCATCGTCCTCTTCGTCGTCGCTCGTCTGACAGCCCGCCGTTGGGAGCGTTCGTGACGGTGCTCGGCCGACCGACGCGGCGGCCCGACCGGGGATGGAGAAGCTCCCCGCCGACATTGACTTCGGACAGGGCTACAATAGGCGCATGAGACTCACGATGAAAAACCTCAGAGGGTTCGTTTTTGTATTTTTTGCCGCGACATTCACGGCGTGTACCTCGGCCCCGCCCGAGGTTCCGGCGGCCCGGCCGTCGGGGAGCGGGCGGGTCGAGGTGACGATGATTGGCTTCAAGAGCGACGAGGGTCAGGCCCTGATTGCTTTGTTCTTGAACGGTGACGGCTGGCCCGACGCCGACGGACCGGTCTTCGCCACCGCCGCCGTGGCGATCCGCGACGGACAGGCCACGGCCGATTTCGACGATGTGCCGGCCGGCCCCTTCGCGGTCTCCGTTTTTCACGACACCGACGGTGACCGCACGTTGGACACAGATGCCGTGGGCATTCCGTCCGAGGACTACGGCTTCTCGGCCGATGCGCGCAAGATGTTCGGCCCGCCAAGCTTCGAGGCTGCCAGTCTCCAACTCGCGGCGGGGGAAACGAAGCAGATCGCAGTTACGGTGAAGTAGAGATGCCCAAAGAACTCATTCTGCCGGGAGCAGGTGATCACGAACGGGTCCGGTCGCCGCTGACCGCGGTCGTCGCCGGCGGTGGGCTTGCGGGAGTGGCTGCGGCGGTGGTGCTCGCCGAGCGGGGGGTATCGGTCGTGCTGGCCGAGCGCGAGACCTATCTCGGTGGTCGGGCCGGGGCGTGGACGGACCAACTGGGATCCGGAGAGCCGTTCGAGATGGAACGGGGCTTTCACGCCTTCTTTCGCCAGTATTACAATCTCCAGGCTCTGCTGCGCCGCATCGACGACACGCTCTCCTTCCTCGAGCCGCTCGACGATTACCCGATCCTCGGGCCCGGAGGGCAGGTGGAGTCGTTCTCCGGTCTGCCGAATACGCCGCCCTGGAATGTCGTCGCACTGACGAGACGCACACCGACCCTCGGACTCCGCGAGCTGATGGGTGTGAACGGCCTCGCCGCACTTGCCATGCTCCGCTACGAACGGGGCTGGACCTATGGGCGTTTCGACGACCAAAACGCCGGGGAATACCTCGACTCTCTCAGATTTCCCCCGGACGCGCGCCGCATGCTCTTCGATGTCTTCGCCCACTCCTTCTTCAACCCCGAGCGAGAGATGTCGGCGGGCGAGCTGCTGATGATGTTCCACTTCTATTTCTCGGGCAACCCCGAAGGGTTGATATTCGACGTCTCGAAACGGCCCTTCTCGAAGTCGATTTGGGACCCCCTGGGAGATTACATGGGTCGGCTCGGGGTCGATGTCCGGACCGGCTGCACCGCCTCGCGCGTCACGAAGGGCACTGACACGCGGTGGCGGGTCGCGCTCGACGGAGAGGTGGTGGATGCGGATGTCGTCGTGCTCGCCCTGACCGTGACCGGCCTCCAGGCGGTGGTGGCCGCTTCGCCCGACCTCGACGATCCCGGTTTCCGCAGCTCCGTGGAAGGCCTTGCCTTGACGAACCCGTTCGCCGTGTGGCGGATGTGGCTCGATCGACCGTCAAACCCGGGGCGAACCCCCTTCGTCGGCACAACGGGGATCGGGTCGTTGGACAACATCTCTCTGTATCACCTGTTCGAGGACGAGAGTCGGAGCTGGGCCGAGCGGACCGGGGGATCGGTGGTGGAGCTGCACGCCTACGCGGTGGATCCGGGGATGTCGGAGCCGGCGGTCCGCGACGACCTCCTCAACGCCTTCCACAGCTTCTACCCCGAGTTCAAGGGCGCCAATGTTGTCGAGGAACGCTTCTTGATCCGGCGCGACTGCCCGGCCTTCTCGCCCGGATCCTACGCCCGCCGGCCGGGCGTTGCCACGGCGCACGACGGGGTTGCCCTTGCCGGCGACTTCGTCCGGTTGCCGATTCCGAGTGCGCTGATGGAGCGTGCCGTGGCATCGGGCTTCCTGGCGGCCAACCTGCTTCTCGCGCCCGAAGGGGTGCAACCCGAACCCATCCGTTCGATCCCGACTCGCGGCATCCTGGGGCGACGTACGGTGGAGACGGCGGAGAGTTTGATGCGATGAGTGATCTGTTGAAATTCGGCCCCCCCATCCCTCCGGTGGAGATCCCGGAGAGCTCGCAAGCACCTGATTGGCAACAGGCCAGACCGAGGTCCATCGCCCGAGCCCTGCAGAGGGCTCTCGACCGGCCCGACGGCAATTGGTACGTGGTCGACGCGTCGCGCGAATTGGGCGAGGAGCCCAGGAAGTATCGGGTCGCCGGGAACGACCTCGTCGTCTGGCGAGTACACGGTGAAATCCTGGTGGCCCCGGATGCCTGCCCCCACATGGGCGCCTCGCTCTCCGAATCCCGTGTGCGGGACGGCAAGCTGATCTGCCCGTGGCACGCGCTGGCGCTGGGCGGCGAGGGGCACGGCCGTTGGAAGCGGCTTCCGGTCCACGAGGACGGTGTGCTGACCTGGGTCCGGATCGGTGACGAGGTGTCGGGGACGCCGAAGCCGGTGATTGCTCCGCGGCCCGACAATTATCTGGACGGCGTGGTGCGGCTCGAGGCGCGCTGCGACCCACAGGACGTCATCGCCAACCGGCTCGACCCCTGGCACGGCGTTCATTTCCACCCCTACGCCTTCGCCTCGCTCACCGTCCTCGATCTCGACGACGACGTGGTGAAGGTGCGGGTGGCCAAGCGGCTCGTCGGCCGTCTCTGCTCCGAGACCGATGCGACCTTCCACAGCCCGGAGCCGAGGACCATCGTCATGACCATCGTGGAGGGCGAAGGGAAGGGATCGGTGGTGGAGACGCACGCTACGCCCATCGACCCCGGACGCACCGCGATCATCGAGGCGACCCTCGCCACCTCGGACCGCAAGGGATTTCGTCACGCCAGGAAGCTGCACAACTTCATCCGACCCTTCATCCAGCGGTCTGCCCGTCGTCTCTGGGTGGACGACGCCGCATACGCCGAGCGGCTCTACGTCCTGCGCAATGGCCCGGACGGGTGAGTGAGAAGCCCGGGACGCGCGCCAGCACGCAAGGGTGACATCGACGGGATCGTGCGGGCTTTGTCGTGGTGGCGGACGTGACCAGCTGGATTCAAGAGCATCAGGAGTTCTTTCAGCAGCTCGGCTTCTTCTCTCTGGTCATGTTCGTGGCCACTCTGGTGGCGCTCCCGATCGTGGTGATCATGCTGCCGGAGGATTATTTCGTGCGCCAGAAACGGCAGCCCGCGCACAGTGGCAGGAAACACCCGCTGTTCTGGGGCCTGGTCTCGGTCTTCAAGAACATCCTCGGCCTGATCCTGATCGTGGCGGGTATCGCCATGCTCATTCTGCCCGGCCAGGGGCTGGTGACCATACTGATCGGCCTGGCGCTGACCAACTTCCCGGGAAAGTACGCACTGGAGCGTCGGATCTCGGGCCAGCCGAAGGTGGGCGCGACCCTCAACACGGTGAGGCGATGGGCCGGACGAACTCCCCTGATCATGCCTGCGGAAGAGCAGCGAGGTCTCGGGCCGCCGGCCTGAGATCTTTCAGGGTTCCCGGTCGAAGGGTCGATTGGTGCTGACGTCGGCGATACGCTGCCATCGGTCACCGTCCCGCCGGTACAGGGTCAACCATGCCCACAGCGTGTCGAACGACTGTTTCGTATCGTCATCTCCGGTGCGTTCGCCGGCCACGCGGACCTGAACGATGGACCACGCGATGGACCCGTCCTTGGAGAAACCAATGATGGGTTCGGCCACATCCTCGTAGTGGGAGAAATGGGTTTCGGCGAGATAGGGGGCCAGCATCCCCTCCACCTCGGCGGCCGACATGGGGCGAACGTGACCGCGCACGACGGAGAGATAATCGTCGGCGGTGGGCTCGGCCAGGAACGCGGCGTCCTTGTCCAGGTGCGCCTGGATGAAACTCTGGTGGAGGTCGAGGATCTGCTGTCTGGCCTGCTCGAGATCGGGGTCTTGGCAACAGCCCACCACGAGCGAGAGCATGGCGATGGCGACCAGGATGTGACTGCGCTTCATGGGTTCCTCCCGGGGAACGTCGTGATCACGTTTCAATACGATGGCCCCGCCATGACGGTTTTGAGCACGCGCCGCGCGTTGCCGCATCCGACCCGCCCACCGCGACGCATCCTATCGGCTCGTCCGTGCACCCCTTCCGCTTCACCGATCCTCCCTGTTGAGAGGCCCTCCGTCGTCGATCCGTCAACTCGAAGGCGGTGCACGAATCCGGATGTGGGTCATGACGACGTACCGCCGCGGGACGAATTCACGGGAATGGGGTTGCGGCGACCGTCCAGAAGACCCAGATTGGGTATCGACACGCCCAGCAAGTAGTTTGCCGAGGGCTCGCGTCGTAGAGTTGTGAGTGGTCACAAAGACGCAATGAGTTGAAGTGGGTGAATCGCGGGCTGCCGACAGGAAGGCTTCATCATGGTTGAAACGAACTCCGTTTCCCGTCAGCGAGCATTGGGGGTCATGATCGCTGTAGCTGTTCTGGCGATGACCACTGTTGGTGGGTCAGCTTGGGCGCAGAATCCACTACCAATAGACTCGGGGGTCATCAATCCCAGAGGGTTGGCATGGGATGGCAGTCACTTCTGGTTCATCGGTGGTTTGGGTAGTGATGACAACGTCCTGTTCCGAGTCAATCCGCAGAACGGTGTCATTGACCCTCAAGCGAGGTTGCCGAGCCCCGACTTCGGAGATGTGCGTGCCATCGCGTGGCGGCGATCCGATGAGACCTTTTGGATAGCGGATGACGAGACGCAACTCATCTGGAACATCAGGGTCAGCCCCTCGGCCCCATCCATTTCGGTCGAGAGCCGATTCGGCGCTCCGGACAGGGACTTTGAAAAGATGAATGTCACCGGTCTTGAATGGGATGATCGACCAGGCGAGGAGGGTCTTTGGGTGTGCACGAGCAAGGGTTTGTGCTCGACGATCCGGAAGCTCAATGTCGGTGAAAATGTCGCGCGTCGAGTCGTCATCTCGTTTTACCCTGTGTGTGACCCAAGAGGACTCGCCATCGCAGGTGGGAAACTGTGGTCCGTCGCGTTCGGACAACCCCCACACTCGTCGAAGCTCCTTTCCTTCAACCTTTCAGAAGACGACCACTGGAGTTCGATAAAGGCCTCTCGGAAGTTGAGTCGAGCGGTTGCCGGAAACGCACAGGTCGGGCTGAGCCGCAGAGACCAAAATCTGTGGGTCCTCGATCAGCACGACAGGCTCATTCGTTTGCTCAGGGTGGATTGATGCCCTGTCGAGGGACGTCTACGGGCTTTGGAGAATCATCATGAATCGGAGATTTCAGCTGAGCCGGGCCGCCGCCGCCATGTTGGCCGCAGCTATGTTATCTGTTTTCGGCACGTCCGCCGACGCGGGTACGAAATACGCAGTGATCGTAGTCGGCGAGAGCATCGACGTCTCCGATATTTCGAGTGACACCCCGCAGGCCTTCGCGTTTTGGAACGGTGGAGTGCTCGCGTATGAAATGCTCCTCGAGAACGGGTTCAATCGGGATAACATCTTCGTGCTGTACGGTAACGGCCAGGACTTCAACGGAAGCCACAACGCCATCATGAATCGCAGTATGGATCTACTCCACCCCATGACCGACATGAAGGCGTCGGCGGAGACCATTCGAGCGACTCTTCAATGTCTCTCGAACGGTTTTACCGATGCCGCCGTGGGCTGCGCGACGGTCCCGCTGTTGACCGACGAGGACTTTCTGGTTCTTTTTTGGACGAGTCACGGATTCGACCCCTCGAATTACGACGACCCGCCACCCGGATGTCAGGAGTCAGGTGACGTTGCTTTTCGCGTCGAAGCACCGGTCGGAGAACCAGGGGTCGACGTATGTGCAAGTGAGATCGCGTCGTGGATGTCCGGAATGGATTACCGTCGTCGCGTTCTTGTCTTCACGACGTGTCGTTCAGGTGGGATCATTCCACATTTCGAGCCGCACGGATCCAACACAGTTCTTATGCCAGCGTGTTTTGCGGCAGAGGCTGAGGATGCTGGATTCCCTGTTGATCTGGTTGGGAGGGGGGTCGCGGTTTACGCGGAGGACCTCCCGTTGGCCAATGGGTCCTTGGTGCCCCAGTTTCACTGGACGCACTGGGTCGCCCACGCCTTGCGCGAGCTGCGGCCATTAGCTGTGACGAGCGACCCGGACGGTGATTCGAACTCCTTGGTTTCTATTGGCGAGGCGAACACATGGGCAAGGGAGCGAGCTGGCGATGTTGATTTCGATTGGACCCCACTCGCTCCGATGCCTCCCGCAATCGTCGATCCGGACCATGTCGCGGATTGTCTGTTCATCCGTGCGGAGATGCCCGGGACGGATGTCGAAGTATTCAGTCGCGATCATCCTCGCGATGACTCCACGGTCCCGTCGAACTCGGAGCCCTGGTATCACGGTCCCGATCTCTGGGTCAGCACCGACCCGGGCGGTGTCACCGGCCTGAGCATTCCGCGGTACGGCGAAGCGAACTACGTCTTCGCTAGGGTGCACAACATTGGATGTGCAGACCTCAGCGACGTTACGGTCGAGCTGGCGTGGAGCTATCCCAGCGGCTGGATGGACAAGAACAGCTGGTTTCCGATAGGGACCGCCGGTCCAGTGTCCATTGCCAAGGCCACGTCTGCGACCTTACCCCCTGTCACGTGGACCGATGTGCCTCTGCCGGGCAGCTACTGCCTGCACTCAACACTCCACCACGCCGATGACCCGTCCACAACCACGAACTGGATTGCCTATGAGGACAACAACAAGGTACAGGTGAACATCTCAGTTCTTGGGGCGGTTCTCGGCAGCGAAGCATCGGCTTTCTTCTTCATCGAAAACCCGACCCAAGGAACCGAGACGATTGACCTCGAGTTCGACCTCTCGAGTATCCCCGAAGGCGTCGAGCTGCGAGTCGAGCTTCCGCCAGAGACCGGCATTTCGGGGTTGTCGGGATCGGTCTCAAAGGTCAGCCAGGACGGATGGACGGTTCTCGATCTGACAGCGACTCATATACACCATCCGACGGCAGGTGACAGAACCGCTCGTGTCACCGGAATACGAGTCCCCGCCGAGTCACGAATGCGAGCATTGCTGTCGTTCGGATTGATGGATGTCCCAGCCTCGAGCCAGCCGGTAGAATTCACGTTCAAGCAGCTGGTCGAGGATCAAGATGTCGGGGGAATACGGTTTGTGCTGAATGTCGTGGCAAATCCTCAGACACTGCTCTGCGAGGTCGCCCGAAACGAGGTAGGAGTCTTTCGCGAGCTTGCCCACAGGCTGGAGCAGCCCGTATTCCAACATCTCGCCGACCGGATCGAACACCATGGGCAGTTGATTTGCGGTACGTTGGCCGCTCTTCGACAGACGTCCGTTGCAGACGAGGGCGATCGGAATGCCCTCCTCGGATCCTTGATCAGCGTGTCGGAGGTTTATGGCGCTCGTTTCGCTAACGCTGACCAACGCCTGAGAAACTCGATCGGAAGCGGAAACCTGGGTGCAGCGGTATCTGCCGCTCAAGCGCGACTGATGTACGCCGCCATCGTCCTCGACGAACTTGAAGAGCAGCCTTGAACGTAACGACTCAGCCCGAACGGTCTGGGCTCGTGTGAATCTTCCGCGGAACTCAGGGCTGCGGCACGAAGCGCGGCCCACCTCCCGAATCGTCGCAGCTCACAGTGCAGAGGTAATGGTGTCCCGAAACCGCTCCGGCACTCCTCGTCAGATTCACACTCTCACCGGGGCTGATGACAAGAGGCAGATCTTCGTCGAAAAGATCATCACACGTGCCTGTCAGTGTCGCCTCCACGTCGAGGGTGTTCTTGTACTGGACGATCTCGCCCACATAGAGGCCAACCTCTTTCTCGGGCCTCACAACACAACCGTAGTCGCGCCCCTCCGGCGCCCATTGTATTGTGAATACCTCCTTCGGCGTGATCGGTACGGTTCGCCCGACTCCGTTCGGTACGGTTCGCCCGTCAGGCTCGACTCCGTTCGGTAAGGTTCGCCTGTCAGGCTTGACTCCGGATCGTGGTTTCTCCATGGCATTCTCCCTTCAGTCGAATCGGCGCCCGAACCCTAATCGTGCGCCTGGGTTTCGCCGATGAGACGCTGGTAGCGTTCGTCGGCCAATAGTTGGGAGAGGCTGGGCCTCCCTTCGAACCAGACGCCGGGCATCCCCGCCGCCAATGCCTTGCTCACCCATTCCAGTGCCTTGTCTCGCTCACCGAGATCCTCGTAGGTCTCAGCGATAGCGGCCATCGCCGCCGGATCCTGAGGATCCAGAGCCACGGCGCGTCCCAGGAGTTCCATGCCTGGGTCGTGCTCGCCGAGCATGGCGTAGTACCCGGCGAGATCGGACAGAATCCAATAATCCCGTTCATCTTGGGTCAGGTCAGCCTCGCCGATTTCGATCGCGCGGCGGAATGCACCCTCAGCCCGGTCCGACTGTGCGCTCGAGGCATAGGCATGGCCGAGCTGGCCCCAGACGAGATACTCGCCGGGTCTCATATCGCAGGCGCTGGAAAACATCTCGACCGCATCGCCGTAGCGGGTCGCCTGAAAGTGCAGTGTGCCGAGGTTGAGGTACGCGTGGAAATTGGGTTGAATGTCGAGAGATCGCTCGAACTGCACCTGTGCCTCGTCGAGGCGATCCAAGTGGTAGTAGGCGATGCCGAGATTCGTGTGGGCGATCGCGCACATCGGGGCGTGGGCGATGGCGTCTCGAAATGCGCTGGCCGCCGCCTTGTACTCTCCCTTGGCCAGGTATAGCTTGCCAAGCTCGATATGATCGATGGGATAAGCCTGCCGCAGGTAGATGGCTTCGCTCAACGCGGCCTCGGCATCGTCCGAACGACCATCTTGAATCAGGGCACGAGCGAGATCGACATGCAGGCTCGCATCGATCGGGGTGAGCCGCGAGGCCTCACCGAGTGCCAGCACAGCCTTGTCGGGTCGACCCGCGGCCAGTTGAAGTCGGGCGATGACGTCGTGCGCAGCCCCTGGTTGCTCGCCCATGGATACGGCCCGCGCGGCCTCCTGGAGGCCACGGTCAATCCACAGCATGTCTCCAGTGGCACGGAACTTTTCAAGGCACGCTCTCCCGAGCGCAACGCGGGCGCTGACGAATCCGGGGTCTTTGTCCACGGCTGTCTCGAGGTAGTCGAGAGCGCGGTCGACGTCAGCCGCATTCTCGATCCAGTCAAGCGAGCCGAGGCCCTGGATGTAGGCGTCGTGGGCGGCCACGACGGTCGTGGAATCGGCGGCAATCAGCTCCGTGAGGTCCGCGGGTGCGTCCAACTCAAGCATTTCGGTCAGTTGGAGCAACGTTCGCTGACGGAGCGCCTCGAGATTGTCCCTCTTGGTGGAGAAGCCAGATCGCCGAAGCCTGCGGCCGGTGGCCGGTTCGAAGACCTCGAGCTCGATCTCGAGATCTTCATCTCCGAGATCGACACGCCCACCGACGACAATCGAAGGATTGAAGGTGTACCAGAGTTCCTGTTCAGTTTCGGCGAGCCAATTCTGGGCATCGCGATGGCGAACCACCCACATCTGGCCCTCGGAACGTCGCTCGAGGAGGATGAGCCCGGATTCAAGCTGCCGCCTCATACCGTCTGCGAATGCGCGTGTATCCGGGTCTTCAGCGTCGACGTCGAATCGAAGGAACGCAATGTGTTTCTCCTCGGGCAGGTCGGTGGGGAGCAAGGCCCTGATGCCGAACACGACGGCCGCGAGCACCGCGATGGCGAGGACGCCTACCGCGATCGCACGGAACGTGGACCTCGGCAGGGGGACGGAGTCACTACCTAAAGCCTGTTGTCCGGTCTGGCTTTGAGAAAAGGCTCCAAGGGCGAAGGCCACGTCCCGCGCAGAGTCGAAGCGTTCGTCCGGGCTTTTGTTCAAGCAACGCCGGATGACCACGTCGATGGCCGGCGGAAGATCGGACCGGGTGTCGGAGATGGGAGTCGGGTCGTGGTTGAGGACCGCCGACATGGTGTCGGCCCGAGTCTCCCGATGAAAGGGGTGCGATCCACTGAACATCTCGTACAGCACGCAGCCTAGGGAAAAGATGTCGCTGCGGGCGTCCAATTTCTGGCCGCGGACCTGTTCGGGCGACATGTAGTCCGTGGTACCGACAACCGTACCTGGTGCGGTGAGTGTGGTCTCCGCGGTCAATGTGTGGGTATCGGGTTGGGTTCTCGAAACGTCCCGCGCGAGGCCAAAGTCGAGGATCTTCACTTTCCCCTCGGAGGTAACGAAGATGTTCTCGGGCTTGATGTCGCGGTGGAGCACGCCCTGGTGGTGGGCCGCTCCGAGACCCTCGGCTACAGAGATGCCGATGTGGAGAGCACGATCGAGCGGAAGGGGGCCCCTGCGCATCGACGCCCTGAGGTCGCGGCCCTTGAGCAGCTCCATGACGGCGTAGGTCACACCGTCGGCGCTGCCGAAGTCATGGATTTTGAGAATGTTGGGGTGAGAAAGCCGGGCGACGGTCCGGATTTCCCGGTCAAATCGTTTGATCCGGTTCGGGTCGTCCTGTGCGGCTCCAGGAAGCACCTTGACCGCTACCTCTCGTTTGAGGTGGAGGTCCCTGGCACGGTAGACGGATCCCATTCCGCCCGCCCCGAGCAGATCGATGATTTCATACCGGTCGAGCTTCCGCCCGATCAGTCCAGTCATTTCCACTACCGTTTCTGAGACGGGATTATACATGAGACACGATTGAGATTCGCCCGCAGTTCGCCACCCTGGTGGCCGTGTATCCTCTCCGCAGTGGCCGAGCAACAAGTTCTCCTCTATCGTGCCGGGCCCGCGGCCCGGGCGCTGATCCGGCGTCACGGCCTCAGCCCCGACATCGTCGGCGCGTTGATGGGGCCGGCCAGCGGGCCCAAGTGGCTTGTGTTGACCGGGATCGATCGAGCGATCATGGCCTCCGGGTTGGTGACTGGAACGCGGGGTGCGAAAGACTTCCAACGGCCGCTGCTGGCGGGGTCTTCCGCCGGTGGATGGCGGGCACTGGCGATGGCGTGCCCGGACCCCGCCGAGGCCTACCGCGAGCTCGAGGACGGGTACGTGGGGATGATCTTCCGTCGTGGAGTGACGCCCACCGAGATCAGTGCGGCGTACCGGGAGATGTGGGCCCGGATGATGACACCCGAGCGCACGACCCACATCCTGGAGGCGGCCTCGGTCGACGTGGCCCTCCACGCGGCGCGGGCGCGCGGCCCGGCGGGCTCGTCGCGGCGCGAGGTCCAGGGTTCGGTCATGGTTCTCGCCGCGGGCCTCAACGCGCTGAGCCACGAAACCATGAGGCTCTTCTTTGAACGGGTGCTCCTGCACACCTCACCCGAGCGGTTGCGGGTCGGGTTCGACGGGAGGGTGGTGCCGCTGACCCAAGCCAATCTTCTCGCCGCGGCGCTCGCCACCGGTACTGTGCCGATGTACATGGAGCCGGTGGCCGAAGTCCCCGGCGCTCCGCCCGGCCGGTACATCGACGGCGGCCTCACCGACTATCACCTCAACCAGCGCTACGTTCACGGCGGCGCGGGAGTCGCCCTCCTCCCCCACTTTCAGGAGCGGATCGTGCCCAACTGGTTCGACCGCTACCAGCCGCGTCGCAGGCCGTCGGACGATGTCCTGGACAACGTCCTGCAGATCTACCCATCGACTGAATTCGTGGCCGGCCTGCCGGATGGGAGGATTCCGAATCGCGACGATTTCATGCTCTTCATGGATGATCCCCAGCTCAGGATTCGGCGTTGGCGGGATGTCTCCGCCGCCAGCGAGCGGCTCGGTGAGCAGTTGCTCGACGACCTCGAGC
>Ga0272441_10008137_pt1 | contig 16752 bp, 13 predicted proteins | sample SSMProp6N_FD_193582 | JGI IMG/M metagenome (GOLD analysis project Ga0272441, IMG submission 193582) | Marine sediment archaeal communities from Little Sippewissett salt marsh, Falmouth, MA, United States - SSM-Prop-6N | ecosystem: Environmental > Aquatic > Marine > Wetlands > Sediment ...
TGGTAGGTGGGCCACATGCCTCCATCTATCCTGTAGAGACAGCGGGACTACCAGGAATTGATTATGTTGTGACAGGAGAAGGGGAAATCACCTTTACGGAGCTTGTAAACAGATTATCCGATGGTGCTGATCCGCTGGACGTTCCGGGCATTGTATACAGAAGGAATGGTAATATAGTCCATACGGGGAAAAGGCAGTTGATAGGTGATCTGGATTCGTTGCCATTTCCAGCACGTCATCTGGTACCTTATGAGAAATACTGGTCGGTAATAGCAAAGAGATCGCCTATCACGACTATGATCACCAGTAGAGGATGTCCATATGGCTGTTCGTTCTGCGCTCGACCACATCTGGGCAAAAAGTTCCGGGCGAGGTCTGCGCAAAATGTTGTTGATGAGATGGAACAATGTGTAGAAATGGGTATCCGTGAGTTTCTCATTTACGATGACACATTCACTGTGGACAAAAGTCGGGTATTGAGCATCTGCGACGAGATAGTCCATAGAAAACTGGACATCGGTTGGGATATACGTGCTCGGGTGGACACAATGGATGATGAGATGCTCCAAAAGCTGAAGGACGCTAACTGTGAAAGAATACACTATGGCGTCGAGTCCGGGAACGACGACATATTGAGTACTCTGCAAAAAGGGATCACCGTTGAGCAGGTTAAGTGTACCTTTAATCTGACCCGGGACTATGGCATCAAAACACTGGCGTATTTCATGTTCGGGTCGCCGGGAGAGTCAAGGGCGGATGTCGAGGATAGCATTAATCTTGCCAGAGAACTAAGGCCGGATTATATACATGTCACTATCACAACTCCATTCCCTGCCAGCAAGTTATATGAGAATGGATTAAAGGATGGGACGATCCCATGGGATTTCTGGCAGTATTTTGCCAGACACCCTGATGCGGACTTTCAGCCGCTGTTGTCAGAGAAAAGCCTCCCGCGGGATGTGATAAACGAGATGATCACATCGGTATACAGATCCTTTTATGTCCGGCCGGGATATATTCTGAAGGAACTGACGAAATTAAGGTCTATGGAACAGTTTCTGAGGAAAGCCAGAGCCGGTACTCATGTGCTAAGACTGGGTAGGACGTAATGGGTCATGAAGGTGTCTATGATGTAGAATATCATGAGGGCCGAAGGACGAATAGGGCGCTTAAGTATCGCCTGGAACGCCGAACGAAGGAAGTTCAGCAGGCAATTTGCCTCTACGGCAGGCAAGACATCAGCAGGATCATAGACATAGGGACTGCCGATGGGCTGATGTTAAAACGCCTGTATTCCTCCTATATGAGCAGTCGCACAAGATGTGTAGGACTTGATTTGTCTATGGGACTTCTATTGTCGGGTGATAGACAGTTCTCGCATTTGGTTCAGGCGACAGCGTTGGAGCTGCCCTTTGCAGACAAGACTTCTGATGTCGTCATTGCCACTGCTGTTATCGAGCATGTTTCGGAGCCTGTGCGTATGATGTCAGAATGCTATAGAGTATTGTGTGACGGTGGCATCTGTGTTTTGACAACACCTGATCCCTTTTTCGACAGGATAGCGGCTATGATAGGGCATGTGGGAAAGGAAGGACATAAACAGACATTTGGCCTATCTGCACTGAAAGCCTTGCTTGAAAAAACCGGCTTTTCTGTTCTAAATGCAGAGAAATTCATGATGTCGCCGGTAGGATTTCCGTTTGAGCAGTCTATCGAAAAGCTCATGAAAAGAGTTTATCTGGGCTTCTTGCTCCTCAATCAGATTGTCGTTGGAAGAAAAGCATCAGTCTGAAATACAAGACCAGAATTCAGATATGGAAGCTGCCAGGAATTGCCGATACATATTAGGTTTAGCCATATTCTTATTGTCATTCGGAATCTATCTGCGCACTTTGTGCCCTACCGTATCAGAACTGGATTCAGGTGAGTTAATCACAGTCTGCTATACTCTGGGAATAGCTCATCCCGCCGGCTATCCTCTGTATACATTGCTGGGCAAGTTGTTTACAATGCTTCCCATTCGAACAGTAGCATTCCGGATGAATATGATGTCCGCATTTTTCGCTTCCTTGACTGCGGTACTGGTCTATTTCGTTGTGCTCAGGCTTTATGAGCTTGGCGATACAGGAAGACAGGGGAAATTATGGGATATGAGCAAATACGTGGTTTCAGCAAGTATTGGATTACTGTTTGCCTTATCCAGAGCGTTTTGGTCATATGCCGTCATAACTGAGGTATATACCATGAAGGCCTTCTTTATCGTGCTTCTGATCTTCATCCTTCTCACGTGGCGCGCCTCTACATCTTCCAGAAAACATTGGTTTTTATGGATAGGAGCTTTCATATATGGTTTAAGTCTCGGGACGCGAATAACCATGATGCTCTTTGGTCCCATTTTTCTTTTGTATATCATTGTAAATCGCAAAGTATCACCTGCTCTGCGTATTCGGACTCTGTCTTTAATGCTGCTGTTTTTCTTGCTGGGTTTCTCCATATATCTTTACCTCCCCATACGCTCTCTATCCAATCCAATTATAGACTGGGGCAACCCGGAGAACTGTAGCAACTTCATAGATCATGTCACTGGAAAACAGTTCAGGTTCATGTTGTTCAATGCCAGCAAACCCATGATCTGGTCTCACGTGAAGGAGTACATATATTCCTTTGCTATGCAGTTCACTTTGCTGCTGTACCCCATATGTATCATAGGTGCTGTGCGTTTTCTCAGGAATAGACCTAAAGAATTTATTCTTCTGGCTGGAATATGCTTGGTAAATATAATATTCAACATCTTTCTCTATACAGGGATATATTGGCTGGAGCATTTTTTCATACCATCTTTTGCTGTGTTTGCTATATGGACTGGCTGGGGCATGAGAACCATTATGGGGGGCATAGAGCATAAAGCTAGGAGCGTAGAGCGTGGAGCTAAGGTCATGGAGCATGGAGATTCAAGACCTGGGGTTCGTGAATCTTCTTTGGTTTTGCGTCTCGTGTCTTGTGTCTTGTGCATTTTGTTCGTTCTTGCTCCATTACTGCCATATGACGCTAACTATGCACACGCCGACCAGAGCGAGAACTGGGGCAGCTATGACTATGGGCGAAACATACTGAGCCTGGTCGAAGATAATGCCGTGATAGTGGCAGCCAATATAAACCCAACTTTCCCTCTTTGGTATTTCCAGTATGTAGAAAAGCAGCGGCCGGATGTTACTGTTCTGGATGCCAATCTCCTAGCTTCCCAATGGATATATGACTTTCTCCGGGATAGATCACTAGAGGCGGAAAAAACTCCGTTTGATCCAAAGATTCACTGTTCTTATGAGAATTGGATGAGCACTCTTGTCATGGACTTCACATCCCGGAATATAGATTCCCGGCCGTTTTACTTCACATTCAAGGAGCCGAATATATCTGCAGAAGCCGATGCTTCAGGATATATTCTAACGCCCAGATTTTACTTCATGTCCATAGGCCCTGTTTACCAGGTACAGCGTAAGATTCCAGAGATCGCGGTAGCAGATCCCTCGATTCGGAACCGGGCAAGCGTCAGTTTCTCCAATTCTATCGAGTTTCTGGGATATGATGTAGATTCTGAAATAGAAGCATTATCCAGAAGAGGCGAGATACTACATCTGACATATTACTGGAAGCTGCTTGAGAGCATTAGCGATGATCTTACAGTGGATATTCTCTTTACCGATGCAGACGGTAACTACGATATTCAGAATGGTATCCCCATATTCCACAATATTCACGAACTGGCATACGATCTGCCACTGACTGATAAGCTCCAGCCGGGACAGGTTATCAAAGAGGAATGCAAACTGGTCATTCCATCGGACATTGAGCCGGGAACATATTACATAAACGTTGGAATTTGCAGGGATAAAACGTTTTTGGAGACAGGTGTCGAGAAGGCAAAAGTCAACTTTGTGCAGGTTGGCGCGTTGCGTATATTGTAGTTCTGAAATCTACCTGTGCGTTGGAGGAAGAGATTGGATTTGCATGTCGATCTCAGCAATCTGAAAATAGATGGCCAAGTGGCAAATATGCTTCCTGAGGAGGTAGTCCGACGGGTCAACATGCTCCCCATCAAAATGGAGCTTGATCAGCTATATGTGGCCGCCACCAAGCCGGTGGATCTTCCTGGTGTAGACGAAATCAGGCTGCTAACCGGGCTGAAAGTGAAGCCGGTCATAGTACCAGAAAATGACCTCGAACGCGCTATAAATGATCAATTCAGCATCAGACAGACGACAAAGCAGGCCATTGTAGATATGAGACTGCATGAACTGGAATCGTCTGGTGGAGCAGTTCAGGAAGAACAGCTTGATATCTCAGAAGCGCCGGTGGTGACGCTGGTCAATTCCATTATTCGCGGGGCAGTCAACGACGGTGCCAGTGATATACACCTGGAACCCCAGGAACCAGAAATGCGCGTTCGATACAGGATCAACAGTATATTGCATGACGTAACTACAATTCCCAGACATATAGAACTGTCCATTATTTCGAGGATAAAGCTCCTGGCAGATATGGATATTACAGAGCGAAGACGACCCCAGGACGGGCATATAGCCATTAATGTCGAGAATAGGCAGATAGATCTGCGTGTTTCAAGTGTTCTGACTGTCAACGGAGAGAAAATAGTAATACGGGTTCTGGATAAGGAAACCATGCTCATAGAATTGGGGCAGCTTGGTCTATCCAGCAAGCAGGAGGACATTTTCAGGTCGTTCATAGCTCACCCGCATGGGATGATCCTGATCACAGGGCCTACAGGAAGTGGCAAAACTACTACATTGTATGCGATCCTGAAACAGCTTGATTCTATAACACAGAATATCGTCACTGTAGAGAACCCTGTGGAATATCAGATGCCAAATATCAATCAGATACAGGTGAATCCGTCTATAGACGTAACGTTCGCTAATACTTTGCGCACCATTGTCCGGCAAGATCCGGATATCATAATGGTTGGCGAGATACGCGATTTCGAGACAGCCGATATTGCTATCCAGGCGGCTCTTACCGGGCATCTGGTTTTCAGTACGCTTCATACGAACGACGCTCCGGGGGCTGTAGTTCGCCTGCTGGATATGGGAGTAAAGCCGTTTTTCACCGCTTCCGCAATGATCGGTGTGGTTGCTCAACGCCTGGTGCGCACTATCTGTCCTGAGTGTAAGGAGTCCTATCGTCCATTCGGAGCAGAACTTCAGTTGCTCAATCTGCTTCAGGATGCAGGATCGGAACTGAAATCTGTCCCTGAACTGGCAAGAGGTAAGGGATGCAATTTCTGCTTCAATACAGGTTATCATGGGCGTATAGGGATATTTGAGGTATTCAGAATAGATGAAGATATTAGAAGGCTTATACTAGCCCAGGCATCGGTTAGCGAAGTGAGAGAAGCGGCTTTGACAAGCGGGATGACTGACCTGCGTGAAATGGGACGGAAATTGGTACTACAGGGAATATCCACATTAGAGGAGGTACAGAGGGCGGTCTATATGGAGGAGTGACGAAAAGAGGGAAAATTATCCACTGCTGAGATCTCACTGCCAGGTGAGTGAAAATGCCAAAATATAACTATGTCGCGAGAGATATGAATGGTACGGTGGTCAACGGTTTAATGGAAGCCGGTGACAAACGGGACGTGAGAAGTCGTCTCCGAAGGCAGGATTTTTACGCGACTTCCATCGCCGTCATACGCGAAGCGCGCCCATCCAGGTTTCGGAAGAAAATCAAGCGCGAAGAAATAGCCGTTCTTGCTGAACAACTCGCTGTTATGATAGATGCCGGAATACCGTTAGTCAGATGTTTGGCGACTCTGGCTCAACAGAACAAGAGCGAGAGTTTGAGACAGATCATAGATGAGATCAGACAGGACGTAGAGAATGGTATCTCTTTAGCGGATTCGCTGGCCAAGCATCCGAAGGTTTTTCCGACCCTTTTTGTGAGTTTGGTAAGGGCTGGGGAGGTTGGCGGAGTTTTGGACGGAGTTCTTCGCCAGCTTGCTGATTATCTTGATAAAGAGCAACAGACCAAGCAGATGGTCAAATCAGCCCTGATCTATCCCAGAATTGTGGCTGTCTTGTGTGTTTTGACTGCAATTTTCATGGTTTCCTTTGTAGTTCCTCGCTTCGCTATGCTGTATGAAAGACTGGGAATCATACTGCCTTTGCCAACCATTATTCTCATAGAGATCAGTAACTTTGTAGTGAAATTCTGGTGGGCTATGCTGGTGGGAGTTGTAGGAGTGATCCTCGCGTATATGAGATTCCGTTCCTCCAGGTTTGGAAGAGGTATGCTGGACCGAGTTAAGCTGCATCTGCCCATCTTTGGTGATCTCAACAGAAAGACGGCAGTTTCGCGTTTTGTGCGAGTTCTTGGCGCTCTTGATACAAGCGGCGTCCCTATTATGCAGTCTCTCGAAGTCGCAGAGCCAATCGTGGACAATACAGTCATCAGCCGCATCATAGGCGGTATGCGCGCGAACGTAAGCTCCGGTGGCGATCTGGCAACCCCTTTGTCAGTAAGCAGAATATTCCCGCCTATGGTAATTCAGATGATTTCCATGGGCGAAGAGGCAGGCAAACTGGGGGAGGCCCTGGAAAAGAGCGCAGACTATCTGGAACGCCAATTGAATACTATTGTTAAGCGACTTATCGCTAGATTAGAACCAATTTTGACGATTGTTGTGGCAGCAGTGGTAGGGCTTTTTGCGCTAGCTATCTATCTGCCTCTGTTCGATATAATCAAGGTAATGGGTGGATCATGATGCTGAGTGCTGGATTATCTTTTATAGGTTTTCCATATACGAGGCGCGCCGACAGTGCCCGGATATACAGTATGCATGGTTTTACCATTATCGAGGCTATTATGATCATCGCCATAATCGGCATCCTGAGCGTTATGTCGATACCCAGGATCGGATCTTTCGGTAAAAACAAAGCATATATAGCAGCACGCCGAGTCGTGGCAGATATGAGATATACCCGCAGATTGGCCATCACTAAGGCTCAGGATCATGTTGTGGCGTTTTCTCCCAGCGGAGGGCCGTATACCGAGTACAGTATCCTGAGAGGCGGAGGGCAGGTGGGTGAAACCAGACAGATCCCGGACGAGGTCGCCTGTAGCGGAAACGAGCAATTTACCTTTGAGCCTCTTGGGAATGCTCTCAGTGATGGCGCATCCAGCGATGGAATGGTATCTCTGATCTCAGGGAGCCATCAATACGATGTCAACGTCATTGCTGCTACAGGAAGGGTTTATTAGATTCAGGACGCGAGACACAAGACTCAGGATGAAGGAAGGAATAAACTTGGCTTTGGAGAGAGGCTTTACCATACTGGAAATCCTCTTTGCGATAGTTATACTCAGCATAGCTCTGATTCCCCTGATGAAGATGCTGCCTGAAGCGCTGATATTGGATGCCCAAATGGAGCGAGAGACCAAGGTGGTATTTCTTGCACAGCGAAAAATGGAAGAGGTAAAGAACAAGGCAATCTATGATTTCAGTCAGGATTATGCTGAATCTGCAACCGCGTTTCCGTCTCCTGATTCAACTTTTAAGTATACCGTCTCCGATGATCAGGGAACCGGGATCAAGGAGATCACCGTGAATGTCTGGTATGATAAAAACGGCAATGGTAGTGTTGATATGGACGAGGAAGACATAGAGCTAAACACTAAGGTCGCCGAAAGGAATTGAATACTTGATGCTTTATGCTGGATATTCGATACTAGGTACTGGATGCCGGATACGCAATTCTGTATATCCGCATCCTGCATCCAGCATCTTGCATCCAGCATCGAGTATCCATTATCCAGAACGCGGAACGACCCTCGTTGAGCTTCTGGCAGTATTGGCTGTAATAGGTGTGATTATGAGTGTTATGGCGCCACATCTGAGGGGCGGTCGCCAGGTATGGAAAGTCGTGGGTGATAGACATCCGGAGGTACTGCAAAACGCCAGAATCGGTATGGATAAGATGACCCGCGACCTCAGGCAGGCGCAGAGTATAAGCGATGCCGGCGCCGATTACGTGGAATTTGTTGACAATGATGAGGTGAGTTGGAAATTCCAGCTTAACAGCGGGTATCTGGAGTATGGCCTGGTGGGTTCTCTGAACACGCTGGCGGGGACTGTAAACAGCCTTAGCTTTACCTATTACGAGGAAGACGGTAATACGGTAACTACAACAGCAGATGATGTGAGATCGGTGCTGATACAGATGACCACATACGATAGTGAAGGTGTAGTGGCAGACGTAACTCTCTCATCCCGGGTCTTTATCAGAAAAGATGACGCTGCTGCTGAAGAATTAACTATAGTGATCAACGAGATAATGTATGCTCCCTCGGGAAATGACAGTCACTGGGAATGGGTAGAATTTCATAACCCTACAGGCGCGGATATAGATTTGGCCGGTTGGGATTTTGACAGCAAGAGTATAGGCAGCCTTGGTAGCACTGTTATAACGGCAGGAGGTTATGCAACCATCTCCAGATGGAATTCACCTGCGTTCTGGTCTTTGCCCAGCGATGTCACTAAGCTTTATATCACAGGTAATCTGGGATTAGGCGATAGCGGCGATACCGTATCTTTGGAAGCCCCGGCTGGAGTAATGGATAGCGTAACATATAACAGCAGTTGGCCTGCCTGGAGTTCCACTGATAATTATACTCTGGAACGGTTGGATGCCCAGGGAGACTCCAATGATCCTGATAACTGGGAGAGAGGCCCGTGGGGCGGCACACCGGGTTTGCCGAATTAATACCTTCGCCGCACAGCATGTATTAGGGAGTTTCAGGGACGATACATGCAGCATTTCTGCAAGCGTGCCGGAACAAGAACGCGGAGCGGCATTAGTAATAGCGCTGATAGTGATGACAACGCTCGCAATGCTCACAATAGGCTCTCTGGAAATGCTCATGCTCAACGTCCAGATCGCCAGTAATCATATATACGATCTTCAGGCTCTTTACATAGCGGACGCCGGGGTGGAGGATGCTATTGATAGGCTACGTGGTAACCCAAGTTGGAGTGCAGGGCTAAGCGACGAAGAGTTTCCTGTGGGTTCGGGAAATACTTATTCGGTGATTATAGACAATTCCGGTTTCCCGTCGATAGTTATAACGTCTACCGGTACAGTGTCCGATTTTCAGCGATCATTGGAAGTTCAGGTCGAGATTACAGGATCATCATCTCCCTATTCGGTTCAGACAGCATATTGGAAGGAGCTTTAGGAAGCCAGATGCCGAGAAGAGCAAAACGGACCGTTGGCCTTTCCATTAGTTCGCAGGCAATAGCCGTGGCGCAGATTCACATGACTGGTTCGGGCATGATAGCAGTTGACTCGCTTGGTGTCTCTGAAATGCAGCCCGATGTCATTGGTGATGCTGGTATCATCGACAGTAATGCCATCTCGGAAGCGATTCAGAATTTGCTTGCCGACAACAATATCCGATACAGAGACATGGCGTTATCTATATCCGGAAATAGCGTCGTAACACGTCTGCTGACTCTGCCGACAATGCCAGGAAATGAGATGCTGGAAGTGATCAAAGGGGAAGTGGAAAACTATGCTGTACTGGCCGGAGAGGAGTCTGTTCTGGATTTCCACATCGTGGAACAGAGGAATGAAGATGCCCAGCAAAAGATGGAAGTATTGGTACTGGCTATAACAGAAGAATTACTCAATTCATATAACTCCACAGTGAAGATGGCGAGTTTCAACACCTCCGCTGTGGAAACGATACCGCTTGCTATTTTACGAATCCCAACTGATCATGGATCGGGAAATCAAACGCAGAATACAAAAATGGTGGTCTGCATCGAAAAGGGCAGCGGAGCAATAATGGCAGTCCAGAACAAGACCATCCGGTTTATACATAGTGTCGAGGGCGAAAGCGAACGTTTATCTGAGGATCCAAGCACCCTCGGCGAATTGGCAGACGAACTCAGATCGTCTCTGAGTTACTATCAAACGACATTTCCATCTGCTGAGAGAATTGAGGAGATAATCCTGTTTATGGATGGTGCTAATAACGTTCATATCTGCGATGGACTGGGCAAACTGCTGAACATGCCTGTGATTGTGGGAGGAAATGCGTCGCCTCTGCTGGAAATGGCGGACGCTCACATTCAGGATCGAGCGATGGATTATGGTCTTTCATCGTATGCGGCTATTGGCACTGCCGCACGCGCAATGGTAGGTGATGACGATGTAAATATTGATCTTCTACACCCAAAGCGGTTCAAGACATCCAATCTGAAAAATGCTGTTTTCAAAGCTCTTCTATGCCTAATCTCGATTACACTATTGAGTATATATGCGAATATTTTTCTGAACGCAAAGGCAAGCTCTATAAAAAATCGCATGCTTTCTACCTGGCAAAGCGAAGGAAGTTCTGAACCCCGGCTCCCGCAGATATTAAGCGAGACATCATGTATGGAAACTGATGTCAGGCAACTGGAAACTCAGATCCATGTGAATAAGGCAATAACTGATTCAAACCGACGCATGAATTGGGCCGGAATCCTCATAGAGATTAGCAGTATAATCCCTAAAACCATGTGGTTAAGCAATCTTTCGTGGAGGGATTCCAGAGATGCCAGACTGAGTGGATTCGCTCTGTCGTATGATTCTGTTTTTGGTTTTAGAGATAAGCTGATGGATTCGCCTCATTTCGACTCTGTGCGATTAGTTTCCGTGCGGAATGGCAAGCTAGAGGTTCACTCTTTTATAGAGTTTGAGATTCATTGCAGAATAAGACAAAATGAGACTCAATCTGAATAAATGGGAAATATCGCTGATGAGCGTTTTCACACTACTGGCTATCGTAGCTCTGTTATACAGGCTTGTGATATTCCCCGGGTACAAATGCATGAACACAGCCCTTTTCCATCTCAGTTCGCAACAGGATCTATTGCAGGTAAGAGCAGAGGAAATGCGACGGTTCCAGACACTGACTGGTAAGATCCAGAAGCTGAAAGCGTCAATGGCTGAGACAAACAACGTTCTATTCAGCAAAGATGAAGCAACAGGTTTCCTCAAACTTCTCCCCGGACTGGTAAATCAGACGGGAAGCGTTTTGATAAATATGCTTCCTCACGATATGAAGGATGTTCTGTTGGATACTATGGCTACAGGCAATTCTGAGCAGGAACCAGATGCCAGAAGATCATATATGCACATGCCTGTGCAGATAGCCATCAGAGGAGAATATGACGAGATTGTAAACTTCCTCCAGCGACTGGAGGAACGAGAGCAACTGATAGATGTCAGTGAGCTTAGCATCGCAACCGCGGTCAGATCACCAGCAGAAGTTGATGCAAGCTTTACAATAAACCTTTATGTTTATGAAAATCAGGAAATATAGTCTCATATTATCGCGGTTATTACTGATTTTGGGTATCAGTTTTTATGTAATCCCGATGTATGCTCAATCTCAGATTACAGAAGAGCAAACCATTCGTATGCGCGCTGATTCGTCCAATGAATCGAATATGCCAGTAGAAACGGAAGACGCCGGCAAATTGCTCAGGCAAATCATGTCTTTGATAACGTCGTTGAATGAATCCAGACGCCCTGGCTCTGAGAATCCCTCGTGGATGTATGAATTCGATCCGCCGACCCAAAAGATAGGACGGAATCTTCCACCCAGCGAGTTCGGTAGAGAAAACCCTTTCAAGCCTCTAATGGCGGAGGACACAGACAGGCTCGTTGTACATAACAGCTCTGCTGAAAATAATGGAACGCCCGGATTCGATGGCAAAGAGCCGTCCATCCGCCTGACCGCGGTTTTCATCATGGATGGAAAACGAGAAAGTGGAAATAAAGCAACCATTGAGGAGAATGGAGTCAGCCGATCTGTATCTGTCGGTGATACTGTGGCAGGAATGGAGATTATAGATATCCGAAGGGGAGAAGTCGTTCTGGGCAGTGAGACCAGGAAACGCAAAATTAAGCTAGGGGAGTTGTTTGGGGCGAACTCCGATCACAATGAAGAACAAAGCTCCGCAACCGAGGAGCGGAGAGGAAAAAAACCACAGAGACACTGAGGCACGGAGAAGGACAGATTAAGCACGAATTAGAAGAACAGCACGAATAATTTGTGGAATTTGTCCCATTCGCTTCATTCGTGATTTTTCCTTCCTTCTCTGTGTCTCCGTGCCTCCGTGGTTAGTTTTATAATTTCCTAGTCAATGAAAAACGGCGGCTAGGAACTCCGGAGTGGGTAGATCGCTTCGGATATAGAGGTAAAAGATTGTGAGACTTAATAGGATAAAATTACAGGTGGCTTTTTTGTTTCTGGGAATTCTGCTGACGTCTGCCCCGGGCATAGGGGTCGCGGGCGATTCTGCTCCGGCAATAGTTGATGCTGACGCTGTGGCAACCAACACCGTTTCCCTTGATGCCAAAGATGCTGACATCAGGGATATTTTGCTGGGATTGGCCCGGGCAAACGGTATCAATCTGATCTTGGATGATTCGGTGCAGGGGAGGTTTACCATTTGTCTGAACAATATGCCTCCACCAGAAGCTATAGAGCTAATCTTATACACCAATGGATTTGTCACGGAGAAAGTCGGTGATTCAATAGTGGCAGCGACTCCGGAGGAACTGGTAAACGTCCTCCCCAGGATCTCGAAGATCATAATCCTGAAACATGCTGTCGCGATGGATCTAAAGCAATCGGTAAGTGGAATAATCCCTGGGCAGGCTGATATTCAGGCAGATATTCGGACTAATTCTCTCATTATCACAGGTGCAGAATCCAGCATCCATGCCCTGGAACAAGCCATAGAATTGCTGGATGTGGCGCTACCGCCAGAACCGGAAGTGCCTACAGTGATCAGGACTTTCCCGCTTGAGCATGCTCAGGCATCATCGATCCAAATGCTAATATCTGAATTTTGCTCTCCGGAGGGTGCGGTTCAGGTGGATGACAGAACCAATTCCCTTATTGTTAAAGACCAGATCGCTTTCGTCGAGCGACTGACAGAAGTTATACAACAACTGGATGTGCTATCTCCTGAAGACGCAACAGAGGGAGCGGAGTCCGAAGTTTATACCCGGGTTTTCAAGCCTAACTATATTGATGCTAATGCCTTGAAAGAGGTTCTTCAGGATATGCTATCCACCAAAGGCAGAATCCAGACCTTTGTAAGGCAAAAAAAATCCATCATTCCATTGGTAACGGAAGGTATGGGCGTTCTTGATGAGGTCCGAAAAGGCACGTCAACAGGCACTTCTGCGGAAATCAGGGAATCGGCAGAGCAGAAATGGTCTGACGTCCTGATCGTTACCGATATAGCCAGCGTTATAGAAAACATGGACAGCTTGATTAGCAAATTGGATACCAGAGCAGCGCAGGTCATGATCGAGGCCAGGATGGTGGAGATAAGCTTGACCGATATTCAGAACCTGGGAATAGATTGGCATGCAACACACACTCCGTCGAAGTCAAACCTTGGGGTAGAGCTTCCCGCGAGTAGAACTGATGGTAAATCTGTTCCGATGCTTGTCCAGATTGGCACGTTATCCAAGCTGCACTTTGAGGACATAATGTTTAAACTACAGGCTCTGGAAACAGAAGGGAACGCCAAGCTTATTTCCAATCCATCGGTTATTACCCTTGATAATGAATTGGCGCAAATGGTAGTGGCTGACAGGATACCTATCCCCACAATACATGAAACGGAGTTTGGGATTACTACCAGTTACGAATTCAGGAACGTTGGTATAGTGCTCAAAGTTACTCCCCATATCACCGAGGATGGCTATATCCTTATGGATGCCAGGCCTGAGGTCAACTCTATCAGGGCCTGGACACCAGGTGATAGCCCGCAGCCGATAATCTCATCCCGGGTGGCCCATAGTCGCGTTCGAGTGAAAAACGGGGAAACATTGGTCGTTGGTGGATTGATAAGAGATGAGCAGCGTGAAACTGAATCGCGTGTGCCGTTACTACACGGAATCCCTTTTCTGGGTCGTATCTTCAAGAGCAAGGATTTTGAAAATGTGAAAACCGATCTCGTAGTCTTTATCACTCCGCGAATTTGCGAAGATGATTTATAATACCGGGAATGTTAGCCCGGCATAAACTTGGCACAACACAACAAGGGGAAAACGTATGCCCGCGACTATAATGATAGTGGACGATGATGAAGGAATACTCAATGTCTTCGCTACTATATTGCAGAGGGAGGGATACAAAGTTGTGACTGCATCCGATGGTCATGAAGCGATGACGAAAATCAATTCAGAGCGCTTCGATCTGGCCATCGTGGACATAAATGTGCCCGGTCCGGATGGAATTGAGATCCTGAAATGTGTGAAGGGCACAAACGAGGATATAGAAGTCATAATAATGTCAGGACATGCCAGCCTCGATACGGCTATAGAGTCAATGCGCCAGGGGGCCTATGATTATATAGTTAAACCGCTGGATATATACACTGTATCCGACGCAGTCAAACGAGGGCTTGAGAAACAGAGACGAGCTATCGAGACTAAGCAGTTACTAGCCCAATTGGAACAAAGAGCCTTCGAGCTATCGGTGCTGTACGAATTAAAGGACACCGTAGGCTATACCCTGGACTATCGCGAATTTGTGGAACCCATCATGGATTCTCTGCGTAGGATAGTCGATCATGATGCATCAGCTTTTCTCTTCATGACCGGTGAAGATTGGGGCGAATTGACTATCTGGACTGATCGTGGGACACCTGTGAAAATAGTCGATCAGATCAGATTGGAGTTGATGAAGGCTTTCAATAGTATCACCGCTGACTCTATCTCGGAGGATATGATATCTGTTTACGTAAGCGAGGTCGATAATTCTTCCATCGTAGACAAGGAGCTTTCTTCGGAATTACGATCATTTCTCAACGTCGCTCTGGTGATTAGAGATGAGGAAGAAGACCGGCTGGCAGGAATGATAAACATCAGCAGCTACAGGGATAAAGCGTTTGATCTGGGCACTTCAGGAGTTTTCTATAATATAGCCAACAATATGTCCAATGCACTGGAAAGACTGACAAGGGTGCTGGCCGGCGAGAGAAGTAAATTGGAGATAATGGTAAGGAGCATGACCGACGGTGTGATAATGTTTGATCAGCGAGGACACATATCCGTGCTAAATCCAGCCGCCAGAAAGATGCTGGATCTGCAGGAGATTGTAAACGCCGGCCACCTGGCTAAGCACATTGGAAATTCGCGACTATCAAAGATATTGGACAGATTCTGGAGACACAGGGATATGGACGAATTGATATGGGAAGAGGATGGTTTTGAGGAAGAAGTATACATACAGAAGACCAGAAAATTCCTCAGCACCAGTGTTTCTCATATCAGAGGGGACGATAACAAAACATACGGTTTTGTAGCAGTTCTTCGCGACATAACCAGACGGAAAGAGATAGATGAAGCCAAGTCTGCCTTCGTTTCCGCTGTATCTCATGAACTTCGCACACCTTTGACTGCCATAAAAAACGCGAACTCTATCATTGAGATGGCTGGCGAGGTCAATGATCACCAACATAAATTTCTGGATGTCTCCACAAGAAATATTGACCGACTGGAGAGGTTGATCAACAGAATCCTGGATTTCTCAAAACTGGAAGAAGGCAAGCTGAAAATGGAATTCGGTGTGGTAGACCTGAAAAAACTGGCTCAGGAAAGCATAAGTGCCCTGCAAAACCTTGCCGCTCATAAATCCATAAAGATTGCCGAGAATATACCAGATGGTCTTCCACAGGTATTTGCCGATTACCATAGACTGGATCAGGTATTCACCAATTTGCTGGACAACGCTATAAAGTATACAACAGGGAACGGTCAGATCAGTATAAAAGCGAGGTTGGTCGATTCCCTATTCGTAGATGGAAAATTTGTTCCCATGCCTCGAAACTTGCCGAATCCGGGGTTTATAGAGGTGAGCATATACGACACCGGTGTAGGAATATCTCATGAAGATCAGAAGAGGATCTTTGGTAAATTTGAGCAGGCTGGTACATCCTATGAAATGGGAGTCGGATTGGGATTATCAATAGTTAAAAAGATAATCGAGAATCACTACGGTGAGATCTGGGTTGAAAGTGAGTTAGGCAAGGGAAGCAAGTTTGCATTTGTACTACCAGCCAGCAAAAGATGCAATAAGATACTCAGTCTGATCAGGTCGATTGAGCAGGAGATCAGAGAAGCGGCGGCAGACCATTCATCCTTATCCCTGATTTTGATCCAGGTGGAAAACTTCGCGCAGATCCTCGCGGAACACGGAGATAGTATAGCGAATGAGATCCTCGCGGATATAGCGAATTATGCTCAACACAAAATGCAGATTAGGATGGCTGTGGTATGCGAATCTGAAGATCATGGGCTTGTATTCTGTTTCCACGATGAAAATGAAAAAACTGTCGCCAGTATGGAAGAGCAAATGTCTGGGTTTATCTATCAGCAGAAACTTCCCGAAGCTAGTCCGGCTGTAAACGTAATGACCAAGGTCTGGGTTGCCACGTATCCCAGTGATGGAACTACCGCGATAGAGTTAATGGATGCAGCTATCCATAACTGCATACCAGAACCTGTAGATCTCTGATCCTACTGATACCGTTTCGATCAATTGAATATTGCTATGTGCCACTGGCAGCTTGTGCCAGTGCCTTTGTAGCCGTTTTCACTGTGCTATTTATTTGGTCAAAACGATATTGGCTGATCAGCAGAACCGACCTGAACAACT
>Ga0272441_10008138_pt1 | contig 16751 bp, 30 predicted proteins | sample SSMProp6N_FD_193582 | JGI IMG/M metagenome (GOLD analysis project Ga0272441, IMG submission 193582) | Marine sediment archaeal communities from Little Sippewissett salt marsh, Falmouth, MA, United States - SSM-Prop-6N | ecosystem: Environmental > Aquatic > Marine > Wetlands > Sediment ...
GTGATACCCTTAGCCTTGCGCATCCAGCGAGGATAGCCTCGCAACATCTCTTCGGAAGTCCCGCGTGGCATTGGCCCAACGCGGTGGTACCATCTACGCCCTGCTACACGCTGGGTTAAAGCATGTACATTTTGGGCTAGTGGTGTTGTCCCTTGCCCTACCGCATCAGCCATAAAATCTTGGCCCATGGATGCCGCCATCCCTACTCTTGTTCCTCTGGCCCAAGTTCTGACTCTGCCAGCTTTCCCCACTGTGGGAGCAGCTATATCTCCTGCTGCTGCAGTAATATTACGCGATGGGGTAGACGCCATGGCAGCGGATAGCGGCTTGGGGATTCTCCTATACCCCATCCCCAAGTTGTTTCTGAATGTACCTCCAGCGTTGCCGGACGTAGTCCAACGAGCCTGGCCTACTCCAACCCCATAGTCGAACATCTTTGCGGTCTCTTGTTGGGCAGCAGTCCCCCCTATAACATTTCTGCCGGGGTTTTGCTCCAACGGATAGCGGTTTCGCATTCGGAAAGGCTTAATAACCCTCTCCCTCTTTGACTTTACCCACTGGCCCAAGCTGTTGCGCATAGAAATCTTGTCGAAGTTTGAGCTTACCGTAGCAGGGAACCATTCCCCAGGTCCAGGCATATCATAACCTCCCTGTCATACCGCCATAGAGGCTGCTGTGTTTTGCTTGGTCCATGTTCCAGTGTCTAGTGCGGTTGTAGTTCATGGCAAATACCAAATCCCTTGTATCCCATACTTGTTCTCTTTCCAGGCGCGGGCTTTGCTTGGGTGGAGGTCCCATATCAAACCCGGCTGGGGTCAGGTCCTCCTCCTGCATGGCTTGACCTGGTTGGGTGTACTTCCCCCAGATAGGAGAAGGACTAGCCCAGGCCTCGTCCGACCTGCGCCTTCTTAACATATGTACAAGTCCTACTCCTAGGATTAGTCCCGCTGCAGCAAGGGGTATGGCCGCTTTCCCTGACGCCTTAGACAACATGTGTAGGTCATCTAGAGAGGAGACTCCCTGAGAGGACATAGATGACACAAACTGCTCAAATTCCCCGGGAGCCGCCTGGGCAATGGTGTGACCTACCTTGGATTCAAACAAGCCCCTCAGCTCCTCAAGCCCCTGAGACGCCGTTTGCACCCCCGCGGCTCGTCTCCCGAATATAGGCAGCGTACCGCGGAACTGCATGGTTCTCTGCGATCCCTCACCGGCCCGAGAGATTCTCGTAAACTCGAAGGGCTGATCCGCATGGCTAAAGGCTCTTTGTACCGATCTTATGATGCCGAGGTTGGTGTACCCACGGGATCCACCCAGGGAAGGCTTGCCCTTTGCAAGTGAAGACATGTAGCTAGTGAGAGTATTGACCTCCTTGTTCGCGGCTAGCTTTTCATATATCCCGCGGGGAGCGAACCAATCGGAGACGTGCTCAAACTTATCTCCAACCAGCATATAACCCTTGATTCTACCAGCTGTTTGCCCCTCCAGGAGTGGGCCTAAATCGCTGACGTCAAAATACTGTGGGGCCCCCTTGCTTGTACCCCCTATTATTTGGTTCAGTCTGTCCATAAGGGCGGTACTAGTTTCTTTGCTAAACCAGGTTCCAATACTGGGAACACCACCAGAGGGGGGTCGGCTGGTCATAGAGATGACAAACATATCTTCTAATTCTCGTTGCCTCGCCGCTAAAGCGACATCGTCTATAAGCCCGGCGCCATACTGTTTGTGAATTTCTTGATACTCTTTAACGGCCGAAAGAATCTCTTTGCCAACAGGTTCATATACTTGCTTTTGTATAATATTCTGCACCACTTCCCCGCGCCTTATATTTGCGGCCTGCTCGGTTAATTTCCCGGCCGACTCCAGCTTACTGATTTCCGCTATAGCGTCGTCAAAGCCCTGGGCGATGGTTTTATCATAAGCGAAGGACCACGGCTCATACGCCTCTCTAAGACCCAGGTGTGGGATAAGCTCTTTCCAGGTTACTTCCCCTCTCTTCACCATGCCCGGGAGGTCTTGGCCATATTCCATGGCCTTACGAAACTCAGTCCGTAGCAGTTCATGCATGGCTCCCTCTACGCGGGACAGCTCCTCCGGGGGTAGGAGACGCTTAATGTTTGGGGAAAAGCCTATGGTCCCAGTCCTCTGCACGGAAGCTATTCTCTCAGCTCCCTTGGCCAGCTGGGCTTTAACGTGCTTCCCGGTTTCCTCCAGCCCCCCAGCCATCCGGATGGGGTAGCGCATATATATGGGCATCTCAGCCGTGTTCAGGGTCTCAGACATTAGGTCTAGCTCATAAGTAGACAACCCCAGGCGCGCTGCCCGGGACCCCTGCCCAAGCTCGTGAACGGTCTTTAGCCAATCCCCTGCTGCTACGCGCCTGTCCGTGATGCCTACAATATCGTGTAAGATACCCCTGACCTCACCCATTACGTCCTTAAACTTGTGCCCCTTGAGGGCTTGGGACGCTCTGCCCCAAGCGGTATAGGCGCCACGTGCCTGCGATACTGCGGCGCCGGTTCTACCCGTGACCGCGTCCTTTGCGGCAATATCAGCGATTTGACCAGTAAAGCGTTGGAAACCCTCCCAATCGCGATATAGTTCTTGTCGAATAGCGCCCCCGCCGGCCTCCTCTAGCCCGGCTATTGCCTGTAGGAAGTTTTCGGCGGCCTGGGTGCGCTGGGCAGCTGGGGTATAACCTAACGTCGCCTCAATATCACGAATGGGGTCCGTTATGCCCTGAAGCTGCCTGGCCTGTAGTTTACGTAAAAGTTCTAGGACTTTGGCATCCTTTTCTGCCCCGAGCCGATGAAAAGCCTCGCCAGTATAGAGAATGTCTTTTACAGCATACCTTGACAGCCTTGCCCGAGAGAGATAGGGAGTTGTGTGGCGCTCCTTCATCATCAGGTCTATGATGGAGGTGCCTTTCATCCCCAAAGACTCCTTCGCATATTCCTTAAGAGACGCTGAGCGCAACCCCTCACGATACATGGCGTACATAGTATCCTGGATGTTGTCTTTGAAGGGGTCCAGGCCAATGCCCATCTTGTGCAGCCAGCGAGCATCAGCGCCAAAGTTGTGCATAATCCAGCTTTTGCCCTTGCCGGCTATACCGGCAAAATGAGCCTTCTGGGCCGCCAAGGCTTCGTCCGCGCTAGAAAATCCCCGCGCTAGCTCATGGGTCAGCCTGCCCGAAACGGGGTCTTTGGCTCCAATCGGGAAATAGAAATACTGGAAACCCTTTTCGGTCTGGGCCCCAAACTGCATAGAGACAAGATCTTCCGTACCCACAGCGTACTCGGTGTCAAGGATGATGTTGCTCTGTTTGCGCAGTACTTCCGCCAGACGTTTGAGGCCGATTTCGTCGGTTATCTCAAGGACGTTTTTACCCGGTCCCCTCCATACCGGGTCAGGGAGAAAATTTGGCATTATTCTAAGACCCCGTAATGCTCTTTCTCTATCTCCTCCACCACGCGGATAGCTTCTTTGAGGTTGAGTCCCTCAGCCTGTAGGCGCTCTAGAAGCATCCACTCGAACTCTATGAGCTCTTGGTCGAAGGGGGGTCGTATGGTGACGCGGAATATAAAGGGGTCCTTCAAAGAAGGGCCGCTGCGGGCGCCGCAGACATCACACACTTTCTCCTCGCCAATTACCAGGCGTGGCTTACACAAGGTGCGTCCCAGGTTTTTCATGGCCATCTGGAATGGCCCTACGTGGTCCACACATAGATAGAGGTTTCCGGAGCTCTCACTCATGATCGTCCCCAAACAGGTCAGCAAGTTCCAAAACACTCATGATCGCCTCCCAACCGGAGTCGTGGTCCGGGACGGCGTCGCTCCACTCGATGATTACAAAATCAGTCATCGGGGTCTTCCTCCACCTCCCCAATGAAGATGTCGTCCTCTCCCATGGAGAGGAACTCCTCTTCTCTCTTTTCCGCCTCTAGTGCCTTACGCTGCCTCTCTTCCTCCATAAAGCTGGCCTGGCTGAAGACCTGCAGCAACTCGGTCATTTGTTTGGCGGAGAGTTGGTCTATATGTTCACCCATCTCGTACTTGGCCTTGGCCTCACGGGTGGCCAGAAGGGCGTTTAAGATCTGCTTCTTGCGTTTCAGTATACGGTCCTCGTAGTCCACCGCGGCGTGGAGCTCGTCCTTGAACACCGGGGTACCATTGGCATCTAGCCCCACACAGTTCTCCTTGATGAACCCTTCCTGGGCCAGCATCTCGCTCTTGCGTATCTGCTGGATATCCTGGTCCACGAGATCTCGTATCATGGTGGCCTCAACTATCTGTTCCGGGTCGTCGAGGTCCACATTGAGCTGCCTGGCGTAGGAGTAGGCGAAGTTGAACACCAGGGCCATCTCTACGGGGCACTTATACCCCGAGGGATCCAGGCCTTCTTTGAGCACCGGACAGTATTTATCTGACCCCGGGCAGGTGCTAGGATCGCACTTGCGCGGGATAGCAGATATAGACCCCTGCTTTAGGCGCCGGCCGCCGGAGAGGGCCTCCATACCCCGGTTGCGCTGTTCGGTAGACCAGGTCTCGGGAAAGAACAGCGAGGGGTCTATCTTGGCCAGGTCGTTGAGATACTCCTCGTCCTCTATACGGGCTGGAAGTCCCTCTTTATTCTCGCTCTTCTGGTTGCCCTCCATTTTCCCTCCTAGCCGTGTTCCCCTCCCGCAGGCGAGCTAGTTCCATCTCCGCCTCCGGCAGCTTGTCCAGTAGCTTTTGGGCTACCTCGGGGTCCGGCGCGCTGGTAAAGGAACATATCTCTCCCATCTCCTCGGGAGAAAGCATGGCCCCCAGTCGGTAGCGGGACCCACGGCAGATAGGGCACTTCTCACGCGGGTTGCATCCACAAGGCTCTATAATGCCCAGGCTCTCTAATATGCCAGCAAGCTCGAACCAGGCGTCATAGAATTCCTTCTTTATCCTCTCCTTGTAGGAGCGCAGCTTGCGGTTGTCGGATATGGCCATGTTGCCCTGGTCCAGGCAGAACTTCATCAGCTCCTTATTGCGGTCAAAACTGTAGGCCGCCAGGTTGAAGTTCCCGTTCGCATCGAAATACTTCTCTTTCCCCAACTCAGACATCATCGTCTTTTCCTCCTTTTGTCTCTCAACTCTAACTCGAATCCATTCTTCGGGTTCCACCCGAACACAAAAATCATGCCTTCAGGCGAGTTCTCTATGATGTGGTCCGCAACCACATCTTCTATCTCCTCACGTAGGACCCCCGCTATACCGCGGGCCCCGTACTTATCGGAGGCGCCCCTCGCGGCTACGGCCATTCGTGCTGACTTACGCAGATATATGTCAAGGTCGTGGCTAGCGCGCAGGCGCTCTCGTATTTTCTCCATCTCCAGGTCCACGATGCGCAAATAGTCATCAGGGGAGAGGCGGGAAAAAACCAACACATCGTCCATGCGCCCCAGCAACTCCAGGCGAAAGCCGCGCTGAAGCTTGCCGGTGACGTATTCTACGTAAGACTTATGCGTGGTCTTAACGTCGTCTCCGGCCGTAAAACCCAGAGTGCCCTTTACGGCGTACTCATTACCTAGATTAGTGGTAAAAAAGAAGGCAGCTTGGGTGCAGTCCACGAGCTGACCATGGTTGTCGGTTATGAAGCCCTCCCCGAGTATTTGAAGGAAAAGGTCGAAGAGCCTGGGGCTGGCTTTGTCTATCTCGTCTACCAGCACAATGCTCTGCGGGCATTCCTTTAGCCGGCCGGTGAGATAACCGTCGTTTTCAGAGTCTTTATACCCAGGCGGGGAGTTGTGCACCAGTAGTTGGTTCACCAGGTAAGAAACGCCCTCCTGTACGGAGATATCATATACCTGTCCGCTGTAATACACTCTGTTTACCCTACTCACGCAGATAGCCATGCCCTCTTTCAGGCGCCGGTAGTAGGGGTTCTGGTTTTTTACCCTCTTCTGGCCATGCATCTCCCGCACCAAGTCCCATAGGTCTGGCCAGGCTAGGGCCATACGATAAATGGTCTCCCCCATGTTGGTGGGCAGCATCCCGGCCATAGGGAGATACCCGGCGCGGGCTGCTAGCAACCGTATCTGGGAGAGGTGGGTTGCGGAGCGCGTGGCCGCCGTAAAGTCCTTGGTCTCGCCAAGCGTCTCCTCACAAATGCCGAAAAAGCCTAATAGCAGGTGTATTATCTGCTCCCTGCTCATGCTTTCCGCTAAGGAGACGTCTAAAAAGCGCTCTTGCTCCTCATTTAAAACCTCGCCCAAAAAGTCACCCAGTTGCGGGCTTATTATGTTTAGGCGCGGGGTATTCTCTTCCTCGAGGGTCATATAGGCCTCCTCCACCTGGAAGCACGAGGTTGTGAGGCGCAGCAACCTGCCTTGGGCCGACATCTCGTGGTCGTAGAAAGCAAAATGCAGCGTCCCGTGGTCGCGTTTGCCGCGAGAAAGATACCAACCGAGAAGTTCCCACAACTCACAGGAGTCAATCACTCCCGCTGGCAATATGGCTCCTGGCCCGGGTTGCCCATGGGGGAAGAGCAGCCAGTCCCCCTCTTTGAGCTCCGCGGCCTCCTTCCACTCGAAGCCGGCGCCATCCCACACGCAGACGTTGTGGCTGGGGGTACACATTGTGGCGCGGGTATCCATCCGGGTGCAGAAGGTGACGAGATCCCCGGTATATTCATAGGTATAGTTCTCCAGAACTTCCTGCGTGGAGCCTTCCTCGCTGATGACCTCTGACCCTACGGGGATGTATTCTATATCACACTGGTATCCTCCGGGCATACTCACCTGGCTCCCGGGTGGGAAACACCCTATAAGCTTGGCATATTCGTGCTCCTGCTGAAACTCAGAGCAGTCTATGCGTATAAGGGGTTGGTCTTCGTAGAGGCAGCGGTTAAGCTCTTTCACCAGCAAGGTTTTCCCCACCCCAGAACAGCCGGCCAAGATGAAGGAACACAGCGGACGCTCTGGGTCGCGCAAGCCGGCCGCGGCCCGCCGAAATGACCTGGACACCTCTCGGATGGGCACACCCTGACCCACTACGGCTTCCTCCAGGCGCGGAGCGAGATCACGAACCAGCTCTGGGGAAAGAGCGCGCCAGCTTACGCGTTCTCCCTCCGGCTCCGGCTGCTCTTCATCATCATAGTTTAAACCGGGGAGACTACCGTCTTCGTCCCTTAAGCGCTCTACGCCCGCCAGACCCTCGGACTGCGCGCTTATGGCGTATGCCAGCACGGATATCAGCGGGTTGGCGGTCAAACACATGGAGAGCAGGGATTCACTCACCTGGTCGATCATATACTCGTCCTCTATCTCCTCTATCATCGGCCACACCTTCTTGGAGAACCCATCTATCAACCCATCCAGGACAAAGCGCTGGAAACTGGTTGTTGGTGTGGCGGCGGCCGTGTGAGAAAACCTAGCCATAAAGGCGTGGCACTCATCAGGGCTGAGAACGAATATGTCTACTTGGTGATCTAGCTCCTCGATATAGAAGTGGAACCTTTCCAAATTAACGCCCCTTTGTTTCCTGTTTGTGCGTTGTCTCTCAAGAGAGAGATTAGTGATTTAGGTCATGTGGAAAGCAATAAAAAAGCTTGACGCCCAGCACACATAGTGCTAGGGTGGTAGTGAAGGCGAGATTTATGCGGTAGGGCAAAGCCAAAAAGCCTTGTACCTTTGCTTACACCGTTTTAGGTTGTGAGACCCCCATCTCACCGAGACCCCGGCCTAGTACAACCGGGGTCTCACTTTGTCGGCGTAGTTACCGGCTGGCTCCAACCCTACTTTTTCGCATTATACCTGGAGCAGTTGGTAATGTCTATACCAGTTATCACTGGTTCGTCTCCGGCTGACCAATCGTCGGGCATCAGGTCCCCAGAGACTGCGCGTACGGCCTCCTGCACTACCCGGCGGTAGATACACAGGTCTTGATACACGCATCCCTCACAACGCACCTTGATGGAGTCTGGGCGGTAAGAGCGCATCGGGCTAGACACTATTCCCCTCCCTCTTCCTCTCTCATCCAGCGCTTGGCGGAGGGGCTGTGCCCATGCAGGAGCACCCCAAACAGATCCTCGTCCTCAACCTTAAACTTCTCCTTAGCTTCCTGGGCCGCGACCTCCATACTCATGCGCAAGGCCAGCCTGCGCATTTCGGGAGACCACTTCTTCTCCGGCGCCTTGCCTTTAGGGTCGTCCATTGTATGCTCCTTCCTATATGTCCAGGCGGTAGCGGCCGCGCCGCTTGCCCTCGTAACGCTCCGATATCTCCTCTAGGCTCTCCTCGGAGTCAGACTGCTTTTCTTCTTTCTCTCCCAACAGACCGAGCAGCTCGCGTACCCGTACCATGTAGTTGAGCCACACCTTGCCGTAGAGCCGGTACAGGCGGTCCTTCTCTGCCTGGTTGGCCTCTTCTCCCCGGCCGACAAGTTCGCCTATGGCCATCTCCACGGCCTTGACCTCGCGGTATACTTTGGCTACCTCCTCGGCCTTCTCATATACGGCTGTGTCCATCTTGACCTTTATGCACGGAGTGGTGTCCGTTACCCCCGGGATGGTAATAGTAGTGCTAGAGAAATCATCGGTAGTGGAAGATGTCCAGACATACGGTTGGTAGGTAAGGCTGTCGTCACCAGACGTTGAGGGGGAATACCAAAGATCCCTAGTATCCCAGGTATAGTTGTAATCTCCTGTGTGGGTGGTTGTGGAAGTTGTCGTTGACATATCTTCATCCTCTCCTTCTTGTTCTTGCCACAGCAGTGATGCTGCAGTTATATCAGGTACTATGTGAGCTAAGACGTGCGCGATCTCCTCAATGGTAGTGGAATGTGTTGTGCTCATTACATCATGAGGCCCCTGGCCCCAAGCACCCTCCCTTCTTCTTGCGGCGCCGGCATCTCCTCCCCGCTATTTTCCTCTACCTCTATCTCTGGATTTAGTAGCTCCTCCAGCTTTGCGTACAGGCCGCTACCCCGGTACGCTCTACCGACATCCTCGCTTTCTATGTAGTCCTCGAACAACAGATCTATGCCGAGGGACATCCGAAGCTCGCCAAACTGGAGATAGTCGATAGACTGATCCGTTATATGCGCATCCGATCTCCACCACTCCAAGAGTTCTCTGGATACCTCCGTAACATCCCGGGAGGCCCCCACCAAGGTGACGTGCAGGCCGCACCGCGCGGCAGGAATGGTAAGTATCTGCGGCCCAGTTAGGTAATCAACCGTTACAGCTATATCTCTCTTGTACGTGGCCATATCAACCTCCGTTTCCTACATCTATCATGGGGCCCCACCCCCGCGTTTTTTCAGAGGGGATCCCGGGCTGTATCTTTATCCCGGACAGCTTGCTCTCGATCTCTGCCCAGGCATCTAGAAGAAGGTCCCTTATCTCCTCCCTCTCGAGCATTTTCTGATAGTTGATATCCTTAGAGGTCTCATAGCGGGCGACAAAATCTGGTGACTCAGCTTCCTTCTCGTTACAGCTGTATTCTTTCAGGTCCAAGGCAAAACCAGGGTAGCGATCTCCTTTTATTTTGTCCTTTAGTAGGGGCCTTAAAGCCTTACCAAACAGCACCGCCTCTCTGTAGGTAAAGTTCCCAAAGAGGCTAATACGCATAGGCGCCCCCGGAGAGAGCGTATACCTATATCCCGTTATCTGCACTTTCCTCCTCCTCTATAATGCATATCAGGGCTATGGCCACTGCGTCCTCGGCTTCTGGCGCACCTGCCCACTCCGTTTTGCCCACCTCTCTTTTGCACTCAAACATCCAAGCCGTATCTCCAAGTAGCCTTTCAAGACACATCTGATGATACCCCCGCTTCTCTACCTCCTCCAGGAGCTGGGAGAGGGTATATTCCCACACCTCTTTATCCTTGGGGAGGGTTCCACCGAACATTAACGGTATACCATTGCCTTGCTCCACCCCCAACTCCCTCAACCGCTTGGCGATGTCTAGTGAGATCACTTCTCCCCCTCCAATATGCTTATAAGGGCCAGGGCAACGGCGTCCTCCTTTGTGGTAGCTGAATAAAAAGGTGAATCCATCTTGAACCCGGTTTTAAATGTGTAGTGGACAATATAAGAATCGCTACCATCAATCCACTCCACTAGGTCGGGCCACATCTGCCATGCGTAACCCAACCGCTTCTCCACTTCCTCTAGGAGTTGGGAGAGGGTGTATTGGCTTCTTAAATGCTTCTCCGTATAAGCGTATGGGAATGGCATATACCCCAACTCCCACAACCGCTTGGCGTTCTCTAAACTAATCATCCCAACCTCCATAATCGAAACTTTTACCCATTATCTTCGGTTGTAGTGGGTAGGTTTGAGAGTGCTTGGCGTAAAATACTGTCTGCCACACACCCGGAAAGTCTATCAAAACCAACTCTCCCTATCACTTCCTCCGCTGCCTTTGCTACTTTTTCGAGGGCGGCGATGTAGGAGAGAACATCCTGTATTTCAACCGTCCATGCGCGACCACTAATATTCGGACAAGTCAACAATTCACGCCAAGTAGCAACACCCTTCTTCCCCCGCTCTATTTCATTCATCCTTCCCCTCCATCAAATTATGCAAAGCTAGTCTCCTTAACAACATCACGGTTTCAAGCAGGCTCACCTCTTTAACAAGTTTCTGCGGTGCTCCACAATGTTTGCACACCACAATATCAAAGCTCCTAAAATCGCTGGTGGTGTGCTGATATTTTTTAGGCACATCCATATAATCACGCAAAGCGTCCCTTGCTTGTTTCTGCTCCCACTCGTTAAGGGAACAGTTAGGACAATGGTTCATCCTTCCCCTCCCTACTTAAACACCGCTGCAACGATGGCAAAGATGCCCACAAAAGTTATAACGACTGCAATAATGGTCATTAAGGTTATCATCCTTCCCCCTCCAATATGGCGATAAGGGCCAGGGCTACGGCATCTTCGGGAGATGCTGCCCATATCGGCTCCTCCCACATTTTCCAATTACACCCGTAGCAAAAGCAGAAGCAATCGGCTGAAGAATTGTCGCAACTAACCTCCCACGCATACCCCCGCTTCTCCACTTCCTCTAAGAGTTGGGAGAGAGTGGGGAGCTCCCATAGGTCCCCCTGATTATCTTCGAGCATATCCACCTTACCATAACAGGGGATTTGCTTCCCCAATATTCCCAATTCCCCAAGCCGCCTAGCATTGGCAGGGCTTATCATTAAGCGCTCCTTTCTCGAGCCCTTCCCTCGCTGTCTCCCAGGGTCTACCTGGATCCCCACCATTAAACACCCAACCGTGGCCCTGTATATAACACCAGTTCAAAGAGTTAGCATATACCTTAACGGCGCCACGCAAACGTTCGTTCTCCTTCATAAGCTCCACGTTCTTCGCAAACGATTCCTTTATATATGCCTTCCCTTTGGCGATGCTCGCCTCTAGCTCCGCTACCCGGTCAGAGAGGTCTGAGCACTTGACCATGTAGTGTTCGATCTCGGTAGTCATCTACGCGCCTCCCAATCCTCCACCATAGAGGGGTAGCTCTTACCCTCTGTTGGGGGAGGGAATAAGCCAGGAATACGCCTTACCTTCTTGCCCTCAGCAAAAGCCATCCCGAGATCAAACAAACATCCCTGGCTCTCCCCATCCCAAGCCACGTGAACCTCGTCCGCCAAAAGGATAGCGGAGTGGTTATCAGAGCATATACGGTACCCAGTGGGGTCATCTTGGCCGGTATCCCGCGGCGGCCAATGCACAGTATGCCCCCGTGCTTCTAGGTACTTTACGTATTCCTCCACCTCTATGTATCTATTCCCCGAGCGCACCGGACAAATCACAAAAACCCTCACCGCAAGGCCTCCTTATTATCCCGGCATCGTTTTAAACCCGCAGTTTGGGCAAGAACAGACCAGCCAGGTGTTTGCCAGCTCCCACTCATGGTGGGTTGAACATATCCCCGGGATATATCTCTTCACCACCACAAGAGAGAACCCCGGACAGTGCTGCCCACGATGCTTCCACTTCGGGATCTCTGATCTTATCATCATGTCGCCCGTGTGCTTCCACCCAGCCAGATAGTTCTTCCTGGCCTGTACCTCTTCTGTCCCCGTCGGCTTCCTGCGCTTCTTGCTCCTAATCCCCATCTATTACCTACGCCTCCTTATCTCTCTTATCCTCTTTGGGCTTATAATAACGACATTTCCCTTTCCGGTTGGGGTTCAGGCTCTTATACCCAAACCACTCCCATTTACCCGTCTGGTAGTCTCTGCGCCAGATAGCCTTGCGGGTACACACCCAGTTAGCCGTAAAACCGCTCGCGAAGGTATCATGGTGGTGCTTACACTCGGGGCAATATACCGGTTTCTTCCCCATCAGCATTCTCCCATAAACCATTCCACTACGGCTAAGGAAAGCAATGCTACAGGTACCGTCCCTATATACAAAAGGGCATATCCCGCACTTATGGTCGAGGCCAGGATATAGGGAACGGCCAAGCATACAGTAGCCAGAGCTATCCCCCCAAAGAAAACCGTGACCCACAAAAGGTACCGCCCAAAACCCATCATCTCCACCTCCGAAAAATTTCCCCCAAAACACCCCTATAAAACCCCAGCTCAGAGGGGGTGTAGTTTACCATAATAACGCTCCTCTCTCTCTGCCTAAGGACCCAGAATAAGCATCCTCATTACGGGCAACCGCCATCTGGCCCTCCAGCTTCCTTTCCACTACATATTGTATATTGGCACACAGCTCTCTCCAGCAGTGGTGACACAGCTTAACGCCCTTGCTGGTATAATCGGATATATAAGACGTCTCACCACTGCCCGTACGCATACTCGTAGCCACGGGATCCATGGTTCCGGCCGACACGTGCCTCTTGTACATCTGGGCCGGGTCCAGCTCACAACCACAGGCCCGGCAGCGCTCTACTCCGGACTCATACTCCTCCCGGGTAAAGCGCATATCTCCCACAACATCTCCTGTCATCAGCATCTCCTCCACTACCTCTCCGCTCACGGTATTTGCCTCACGCGTTGTCCAGGTGTGCTGCAAGTTCTGCCTCAATATCTCATGGGCCCGGCGGGCCCGCTGCCTCGGATCAGAGAGCGGGGCAGAATGGTGCAGCCAGGTACCTGTATCTCTTATCGGGGTATAGAGCTGGCCCTGCCCCTCGGCAATATCCCCGAAATGCCCGGCCATAAGCTCGTCTCGGGTGAACTCAAAGGCAGGAGTAGCCTCCATGCCCAGGTGGGTATCCCCCACAAACGTGTGGGGCAGATATCCCACCAGATCAACGCCCCTCTGCCGCAGTTCCTCTCGGTAGGCCTCCCTGATTCGATCATTCTCCTCTACGGCCCTCTGCCACCTGCGCATACGCCTGCGCTCAAAGAAGTTCAGCTTAGCTCCGCTCTGATCATAGTCCGTAACCGGCTTGGGCTTGGGTGGTCCCACTCTACCTCCTTATAGACATAGTAAGGGAAGGCCACGGGGACCTTCCCTGCAATAATCCGTATTCCTTTGTCGCGCTACCAGTAGTTTCTGGCGCCACTATAACCCCCAACTCTTCAGCTTGGGTCTTTTGAACCTGTCTTCATTATAACACTTAGCGTGGACAGTTGTATACATGTAATTAAGGTAAAACCGGGGAGGTATCCTTGCCCTCAAGGCGGGGAGGGGAGATGCCTGGGTTCGATCAGGCACCTCACCCTCACGCTCTCAAATTCATATTGCCCGATAGGGTTAGAGGCTATCTCTCGGGCTCACCTCTGTCTGCGAAGTTGCCGGAGGTTTTCTCAGGCCTATGGGCAATTACATTATAACTCTACGGGGGGACAGATAGGGGGGTGAAATAATTTCGGGGGCCCCTTTTTGAGGGGGGGAATTTTTTTAAGGGGGGGAATTTCAGGGGAAAATTTCTAGGGCCCAGTTCAAACGGGGGAAAATTTGCATCACCAAGTTGAAAACAAGGAAAATTTGCATCACCCATAAAAGAGAGTGCTCTTAAAAGTCTTCTCTTTAACGTGCCCCATACCCCTCGGGGCATAAATGTTTAGTGATTAAAGGAGGTGAGAGAGATGAAGATACTCATTGACATTGACGGGACCATTGCAGATACGCCTACAGAGGTACTGCAGTGGTTGGGTCTGCACGGATATCAGTGCAGGAGGAGTGGTACTGATATCAGTGGTGTAGATAGTGCTTTTATAACATATGTGTTTAACCACATTGTTATCCCACGGGGCACTGCTGCTCCTATGAGGAAGCACTGGGACGTAATAAAGGGCGTAGTAGAGGGCAATGAGATAGTCTATCTCTCTGCACGTCCTAAGGAGTTGAGCGCAGTTACTAAGAAGTGGCTGCGTAAGTGGGGATTTCCCCAGGGGCAGGTTCTGTGCTTGGGCCATGATGGTAAGGACCAGTACCTGGAGAATATAAGGGAGGATGCGGTGCTGTTTGATGACAATAAAAAGTACCTGTCCTTCCAAAGTAATAACCTCAAGATCATCATCTTGGGGAAGGAGAGGAGGTGAACATATTGACAACTAAAGAGTATGCTCGGCTGATGCAGGAGAGGCCGAGTAAAAGGGAGGTCGTGCTGCCTCACACTAAAGGGCGCATTAAGGATGTGCCCGCTGAGGAGGCACAACGGATCCTATCTCTTCTGGGGGTGAAAGGCCCCATCCCCTGGAAGAGATAGACCCAAGGGCCTATGGAATGTGCGTAAAATTTCATAGGCCCTTATCGAATATAACCCCGGCTTTATATGGCCGGGTTTTTTATATGTATTAATAGGCGCGGGGCACAGGGCTCTGCGCCGTGTTTTCTTAGAAAGGAGAGAACAATTGTACAAGGATAAGCTCAAGGACTTCCGTCATACGGGGAAGTACTGCAACTACAAGGACAACTATAGCAAACCCCGGTGGCAGAAGGCAGAGCTCCTGGAGGAGGAGAAGGAGGACCGCATCGTTCTCCGGGGGCTGGAGGTACGCCGGTACATGCCGACGTACCACGCGTAGACCAGGGTCTATTGGGGGAGCTGGGGGCTTCGGCCCCTGGCTCCCTAAATATCCTTTTTTTTATGTCCCTGTCCACCCCATACCGAAAAAGGAGGTGTCCACATGGACGCACCCTGTGAGGTATGCGACCTCGCCTGGGGTAGGCGGTGCCCGAGAGGGTACGACTATCCCGACGAGGGCGACTGCCCGGACCGGGTCTACTCCGGGGCGGAAGGATCGGAATGCGATCCTATCTGCCCTGAGTAGATCCTTGGGAGCTGGGGCCTTCGGGCCCTGGCTCCCTAAATATCTTTTTTTAGGTGAAGTATTAGGTACCGAAAGGAGGTGAAGAATTTGAATTCGCAGGTGCATGCGGCCGAGGTCGAGGAGCGGATGGCCAACATCCAGCTCAGCGGCCGTTCGGTCCGAGACTGGCCCTGCGAGGGTTGCCCGTACGAGGGCGACTGTGAGGTCGCTTATACGGACGACCTCGAGGGCCGGGATCGGGAGACGCTCCTCTGCTACCTGGGAGAGGAGTAGCCTCACTTGGGGGAGGGCCTTCGGGCTCTCCCTCACTCTAAAATTCAGCCTTAGGGCTTTGAGAAATAGAGTGTAGGGAGCGGGTGAGAGAAAGGAGATTAATATGTCACTCGCTGTAGACTTGATGGTCATCACTCTCTTTGCGGTGGCCATTACCTACTGCATCTACCGCTTGATCTGGGTAGATGTGGTGGAGGAGAAGGAGGGGCCGGAGAAGCCCCTTTGGGACGAGGTCGTATTCTGCTGCCCCGATTGGGAGGGGGGGCCAGTACCAGAGGACACGCCCCGCTGCTATGTCTGTGGGGTGTCCGCGTATGAACCCCCCGACTATGAGGTTTTTCGGGTAGGAAGGAGGTGGTGGTGTAGGGAACATATGCCCTTTGAGGACGACTGAGAGTCATAAACAGGGAGGCGGGAGGGTTTATATAGGGTATTAGGGTATGGGAAGAACTAAAGGAGGTGAACAATGAAGTGAGTCTTCTTGAAGAGATCATAAAAAAGGCCGAAAACGAAAACATAGAGAAGACGAACCGTTGGGAGGAAGAGTGCCCGCCTGGATTCTTTGATGGGCGGCTCTACCCCTGCGACGGTTGCAGCGGGGTCCGTCTTGGGTGGTGCGCGACCTGCACCGCCAAATAAAACCCCGGGTGGGTGGAGGGTTTAGAAATAGAGTATCAGACATGAGTTGTAGGAGAGGAGGTGACAAGATTGGATACTTTCGAGCTTCTAGAGAAGTTGATCCAGGAGGCGAAGAGCAGGGCCGGCCGTGTATACTGCCCCCAAGAGGGCCAGGACACGGAAAGGGACTTTAACCTGCTGAATGCCTACCTGGACACAATCCAGGAGACCATCGACATCCTCTCCCGGGACTACGCGGCCATCTACGGAATCGCGAAAGAGATCCGGGATTGGTACGATGGTGGGTGGAGCGGAGAGCTCAGCCACACCGATGTGGTTGACCGTTTTCTGCTCTGCCTTTCTGCAAGGGTCGACAACGTGAAGTCGACCTTGACACCTGCTGAGTAGGTGAGGAGTTTGGAGGGCTGGGTCTTCGGACCTGGCCCTCCGGCCCCTAAATATCTTTTTCTTTGTGTAATATTAATATGCCCGCCGAATGAATTAGGAGGCGAGATAATGGAACTAGGTATTGGTCTGGTGATTCTGTTGGCGGTGGTGTTGGTCAGCACGGTGGCTGGCGCCATCAAAGGTGGAGTTCTCCTCGAGTCTCTCGGAGAGGCGTTAGGGGAGGTCCTAT
>Ga0272441_10008139_pt1 | contig 16751 bp, 13 predicted proteins | sample SSMProp6N_FD_193582 | JGI IMG/M metagenome (GOLD analysis project Ga0272441, IMG submission 193582) | Marine sediment archaeal communities from Little Sippewissett salt marsh, Falmouth, MA, United States - SSM-Prop-6N | ecosystem: Environmental > Aquatic > Marine > Wetlands > Sediment ...
CGCGCGGGGTCATGACCTCGGCGGTGAAGAAATCGCAGGCGGCAAGCGAGTTCTGGTGAATGCGAATGAAGCTCTGCCAGTCGAGGCCGGGCTTCCTGTGCGGTGCCGGGGGAATGCCGCGGCTTCTAAGGAGAGAGTAGACCGCCCTTCGACACGAGCTCAGGGCCTCTCTATGGAAAAGCCTTGAGCGCAGTCGAAGGGCAGGAGAGGCAAGTGCCGCGATCTCGCGGTCTATGTCCTGCAATGTGAAAGATTCCACGGCTCTCCTTTCTACTTTCACCTTTCTCCTGCTCTGCAGGCCGCTTTTCAACGGCCTGCCAGGATGGTATCAGTCGGTCAGGCAGAAACAAGGGATGGTCCAGCACCTCCACGCATGGGCGAAGAGCGCAGAATCTTGTGGCCAGAATGGCTGTGGCTAGCTATGCTTTGGGGAATGGGTCTTTAGGGAGTACGGGGTATTCACAGCGGTCGCTGGGCCGCTTTCTTGTGTCTGGCGAAATCTGGACTTCGGGAGCGGCCGGACGACAATAGAACCCTTGTGGAAGGCAGCCTAGCGACAGTTAGCGGAGGAAGCACCGCTTTCCGAGCTGTGAAGGTCAGCATCCCGCAGGGGTCGCGCCAAACACCTCTGTCTCAATCCCCAGTATTCGTCCGATGTGCTTCAATTCTTCGACCCAGTTCCCATAGCATCCGTGAATATGGTTGCACGGGAACCGCGCCAGGAAGTCGTCGGCGGGACTCTGGATTCTCGTGAACGCGATCGGCCACTCCGGGGTCACCGTGGAGCCTTTCTCGACCATGACGTCGAGTGGGAATTGCACGAATTCGCCCGGCACGACGGCCATCCAATAGCGTCCTTCCTTGCGGGCGAGCCTGGCCAGCGTCACCTCGCCCGCCGCGGCGAAATGATGGACCGACCCGCCGCCTGCGGGGTAGTAGCTCGCCTCCGGGAAGAAGGAGACGTGCTTGAGGTTCTCGGCGGGGTCTCGGGAGCGTCCCGCGAAGTAGGTGGCGTGGGTCCCGGAGTTGGAGAAGTACCACACGTCATCCTCGGCGTCGTAGTGACGCACGTCGGAGAAGAGCACCGGCTCACCCGTGATAAGCTTGAAGATCTGCATGGTGAGCGCGCCGTCCATGTCGGCCTCCGTGGAGGCCACAATGGGTTCGTGCGGGCCTTCCCAGTCGTAGGGGTCGTTCAGGAACGCCTCGGCGATGTCCATGGTCACGAACGTATCGGTCAGATCCCCGTGCGCCTTCGTGCCCACAAAGTCCAGTCCGCGTTCCTCGATGATCTGCCGGAAGGCGTGGTAGGAGCGGATCTGGAGCTTAAGCTTCTCGGGTGTAAGGCCCTCGCCGTCGTACTTGATCTCACCCGTATACTTCTCCAGCCAGGCGAACGCCTTCTCAACGCGATCGTTGTCGACCTTCTGACTGTACCGCACGAGGTCTTCCTGTTCAACGTGTTCGACGTCGAGCCCGAACAAGCTCTGCCACTGGTCGAGGTTGGAAACCGCGGTGTACATGCCGAGCGGACGTCCGCCGAACAGGCCGTAGGTCTGTCCCTTCAGCATGCTCAGCGCGCCGGCGGCAAGAATGTACTGCATGACGCGGTCGAGTACATCAGGTTCCTCGATCTCTCCCCAGACGCGCGAGTAGGGGCGGCCGAGTTGGTCCATCGTGCCGGCCGCGGCGAGCATACCGACCATCCCGGGCTCGGAGGGGTTGACGTTGCAGAAGAGAAGGTAGGGCCCCGGCGCAAACGCCGTCGCCACGGCGGTCAGGTGCGGGTAGCACCAGATCGCGTAGTTGCAGATCGTGAGGTCGCAGCCCGCCTCGGCGAGCCACCGTCCTTCATGCTGCGCCACGCGCTGGTTCCAGATGACCTCCCGTCCCTCCACAACATCGACTCGTCCCGTCGCCCGCAGCGCCGCTACCAGCGAAGCCTGGTAGCACTGGTTCGTATCCAGCAACTCCTGGTGGATGTAGTCCCGCCCGTCCGAGAACGTGAGTATGCCGACCTTGATCTTGCGCATGATGGCTCCCCTGTCTTCTGCTGACTGTCCGGCTCTTGACCCGGCGATGCACGGTGACGCAAACGCAACGTGTTCAACCGGACGATGGCCGGAATCGCATCGTCCCCGTCGCCATTGACTCGGACGTGGGCGTCGCCGCCTTCGGCAAGCTGCCATTCGCCGTCTAGGGCAATGGTTCATGGCTTCTCTTCAGACGGGTCGGATCTGGGCGAACGGTCCGGTGGGTTCAGCTCACGCAGCTTCACGTGAGTGGCGCGCCTATTCCGCGGTGACGGCCCCACCCGGACACGGACCCGGTCAATCTCGTCCATGGAGTAGCCCGGGACGATCCACGGTTTCATGACTCGCCGCTTTGGAAGTGTCTTCTTCATCCTGGCTCCCCCTGTCCTCGGTTTCGTTGGTGGATCAAGCGTCGCGCAAAGGCTATCTCGCGCTCAGTGCGTCCTTGACGAACGAGCAGGCACGCCGTGCCTCTTCGTCTAGATCAAGGGTCCCCCTAAGGTCACGGAAGACCGAGATGTCGCGACCGACTTCGCCGCCGGGCATCAGGAAGGGCTCCATAACGACGGACCCCTCAAACCCGATCTCTCTGACCTTACCGAACACTTCGTCCCACGGGATCTTCCCGCGCCCCGGCGCGCGTCGGTTGGTTTCTCCGATGTGCAGGTGGCCGAGATGATTCCCGACGGTGAGGATGGCTTCGCTGAAGCTGTCTTCCTCAATGTTCATGTGGAAAGTGTCGAGCAGCACGGTGCAGTTGGGGCTGCCGACTTGCTCGACGTACTGCACGGCTTCCTCTGCGCAGTTCAGGAGGTACTGCTCGAAGCGGTTGACCACCTCCATGTGGAACAGCACGTTGCAGTCTTCGGCGGTCTTCATGACCTCCTTCATGCTCGCTACGCTGCGGTCCCAGTAGGGTCGCTTGTCGGTTTCGCCCTCGGGCAGTGACCCGGGCCATGAGCTGTACACAATGCCGCCTAGCTCGTGGATCCCCGTCGCGGCCAGGCCCTCGGCCTGCTGCTTGAGAAAGGCGATGCCGTTCTCACGCACGGCCGAATCCGCGGATGCAACGTCGTACTCCGCCGGCAACCCGATGCAGGCGGTGAGCTCGACCCCGGCCTCGGCGGCAGCGTCCCTGAGCCGCTTGCGTGCAGCATCCGACATGCTGGCTACCGTCCCAGAGTTGACTTCCAGTACATCGAAACCGAGCGAGGCCACCTTACTGCAGTACGGGACGAAATCGGCGTCCCAGTTGTGCTCCCAGAATGCGTAGTAGATGCCAACCTTGTTCATCGCATCCTCCTTACCTTATCCTGTGCGAACGGCCTCGATTCCCATGCCCACCACCGGCTTCGCACAGGTTGGCCGTCCGTCGAGTTCTCCGACCTTTGCGTACAACTCGTTTTCGTCAATCGTGTTCTCCGCAAACATGCCGAAGTGGTGCGGAATGAGGGCGGAGATGCCGGCAGCGCGACAGAGGGCAGCCGATTCTTCGAACGTGAAGTTGCCGATGATCCCGCGGCTCTCAAGGTAAGGATCACGGCCGTTCACAGGAAGCAAAGCGAGGTCGATGCGCCGCGTTTTCAGGCGGGACACGAGCCCATCGTATCCGATGCTGTCGCCGCTGTGGTAAAGACAGGTCTCCCCGCCGGACAGCACGTAGCCGAGGCAATGGTAGTCCCCGTTCGCATCCAGCCGCAAGTCCGGGTGGGCCGCAGGAACGGCTTCGAGCACAACGCCACCGCCAAGCTCGACACGTTCGTCCGTAGTCACGGGGACGGCCCGGTCCTCGGGCACACCGCACTCGAGGGCCTTTCCAAGTTCGGCCCGCGGAACGACGAAGCGACACGCTGGTGATGCACCCGCCAGGGCAGGTAGCGTACCCGGGTCCATGTGGTCCGCGTGGGAATGGGTACACAGCACGTAGTCGATCGGAGGCATTGCGGAAGGGTCGATTGGCACGGGCGTCAGGCGCGAATGCGGGAACTCCCCGCTCGCGTACTTCGCCGCCAGGGAATCGGACAGGTACGGGTCAATCAGGATGCGAGTGTCCCGGTACTGAAGGAGAAAACCGGCCTGACCCAGCCAGTAGAGCCGCCACGCATCTCCCGCCGGTTCCCTCAGAATGTCGTCGGGGTCGCATGCCTTGGCGACGGGGCGAAGTTCAATCATTCTCTCGCAGTGCCGCCAGCAGGTTTTCAACCGCCGCGGACGCGGCCCGATCGACGCTTTCGGCAGTGTAACTCCCGATGTGCGCCGTGGCCAGCACGCGCGGGTGCTGCACCAGCCGGTCTTCCCCGGGCGGTTCCTCGCGATACACATCCAGCGCGACCCCGGCAATTGCGCCTCGGTCCAGGGCCTCGCGCACGGCATCGTCGTCAAGCAGCTCGCCGCGGGCCGTATTGATGAGGCAGACGCCGGGCTTCAGACGTGCCAGGAACGCCGCGTCCACTAACGGGCGGCCGTCGGCCGGTGGCGGGCAGTGCAGGCTGATGACGTCGGATTCGGCAAGTACGGCGTCGAGGGGCAAATAGGCAAAGCCTTCCGGGCAGAACGTCTCGTCGGGATGGGGGTCGTAGGCCTTCACGGGCATGCCCAGTGCGACGGCGAGCCGCACCACGATCCGACCGATGCTGCCGCACCCAACCAGGCCGAGTTGCCTGCCTTCGAGCTCGAATCCCTTGATACGGTCGAAACCGCCGTCCTTGAGCGACCGGTCCGAGTACGCAATGTGGCGCACTACGGCCAGGATGTGTGCCATGGTCAGCTCCGCCACACCGCGCGAGTTTGCGCCCGGAGTCGTCAGCACGGGGATGCCGAGACGGCGGGCCGCTTCGAGATCGATACTGCTGACGCCAACGCCGTTGCGCGTAATGGCCTTGAGCCCGTGTGCCGCTTCGAGGACACGCGCACTGATCTTCTCGACCCCGGCGAAGTAGCCCACGCAGCCGGGCAACAACTCGAAAAGCTCGTCCTCGGTCGGTTGCCTGCCCTTTGCACAGTAGACAAGCTCGTAGCCGGCTTCCTCCAGTCGCCTCAGCGCCGGATGGCCGTCGCGCGCGAGGGAACGAGGGGTGACGAGTATCTTCATCGTGCCTGCCATTTCGGATTGTCGATCACGGTCGGCGCGCCGGCGCGCTCGACCACGAGCTTGCGAAAACCCTTGGCCTCGATCCTACCGTAGTCGTGGCCCGCATCGGCTCGGAACGCGAAGAAGGTCACCAGGGGACCGTCAGAGCCCGTGTTGATGCTGCGATGCGCGTAGCGCCCAGGTACATAGACCGCCTTGCCGGGCGACAGCTCGCGCAGTTCCCATTCGCCTTCCGGGTTCTCCATCAGCATCATGCCCAAACCGGAGAGGCAATAGTAAATTTCGGCGGCATCCAGGATCGTGTGGAAGTGACCCTTGGTCATGAAATACTCATCGCCGATCGTGCCCGGGTAGGTGATGCTCGTGCCGAACGCAATATCGCCGTCACGCTCGGGCAGGCCCATCTCGTAGAACTCGTAAACCAGTGGGTCGTCAGCCAGCATCGCCTCGAATGCCGCGGCGTCCGCGTACATGCCCTTCATCCCGGAGAGATGCCGCTCGGTCGATTCGCGATCGGGCGACAAGCCGTTGGCGAGATCGAACGCAATAGCCAGCGATCTCGGATCTTCCATGCTCATGTCAGTTTCCTTTCCTGCCGGTTACCTCGGCGGCGATGTCGGCCAGTTTGTCAAACTTCGGCCCCGAGGTCGGGATGTCAATGTGGAAGACCTCCGCGATGACCCGGGTCCAGCCGTGGATGAAATAGACCCAACCGTCCTCGATACGGATGCGCTTCGCCGCCTGCTGCGCCCGCGCCTGGTCCATGAACACGAGATCGCCGCGGTAGTTGAAATCCCAGGCGATACTGTCCGGCGGCCAGGCGCCGGCCTCGGTGATCGGCGAGCCCGGCGCGTCCTTCCCAAGGCCCGTGGCGTTGACGACGACCGACGCGGGGCGCATGCCCGCCAGCACGGCGTCGTTCTGCCCGGGATTCGGGCAGAGGTGGTACTCGACGGGGATCCCGGCGTTGATGCGGGCGTGGATCTCCTTCATCTCCTCCAGGCGCGACTCGGAGCGGTTGGTCACCACGATGCGCCGCGGCCACAGGCGTCGATCGGTCTTCTCCATGAGGTACATGGTCGTGGCCAGGCTGGATCCGCCGGCGCCGAAGAGAAGCAACTCGCCACCCGTGCGCTGCCAGTAGTCGTCATCGATGATGGCTTCGAGACTGAGTCCGGCCGTGATCGGGTCCTTGGCGTGCCCCCACAGTCCATCGTCACGCTTGGAAATGCTGCTGGCCTCGCCGAGCTGCGTGGCATACGGCCCGAAGTGGTCGAAGATGTCGCGACAGGCCTTCACCAGGTCCAGTTTGTGCGTTGTGACCAGTGCACCTATGGAAAGCGGATCCTGTTTGATGAAGCTCACGGCCTCGCGGTACCACGCCGGCTCATCGTGCTGCCGGAAGTCCATCCCACGGATTTGCACATCGCCCAGTTCCAGGTGGTCGGCCCATGCAGGGAAGACCCTCATAATGGAGGACTTCCCGGTGGTGACCCCGATGAAGTACATCGTGGGTTTGTCGGCGGGGGTGTAGGTCGCATCAGGCCTATCGGTCATATCACTCGGAGCTCCATCCCTGTAATACGTCCAGAAGCTCCCGGTACTTTCGCAGCCGCGTGTCATAGAACGTGCGTCGTTGTGAATTGGGCTTCAACGGTGTCGTCGTCTTGATCCACCGGCGCGCCGTGGCGTTCAGGCTGCGGAAGATGCCGACACCGTGACCGGCCAAGAGGGCCGAGCCGAGCGGCCCGCCCTCGGGCCGCGTCACCCGGACCACCCGAGTGCCCAGCGCGTCGGCCTTGATCCGGTTCCAGAGCGCGCTCTTCTCCCCGCCGCCCGTGACCCGTACTTCGCTCAGCTTGAGGTCCGACACCCGCTCGAGCAGGACATCGCGATAGATGCCGTATTCGAGCGCTACGCCCTCGAGCACGGCCCGGTACAGGTGCGCGGCCGAGTGGTCCCACGTCACCCCGGCCCACGCCCCGCGCAGGTCGGGCCAGCTCGGCGACACGCGGCCTCCCAGGTGCGGCACGAAGAGGGGGTCGTCGAGCGAGGGTGGGAGCCTCGCGGCCCGCGCGTTGAGCCGGGCAAGCGTTGGCGCCTTCTTGCCCCGCGCGGCCAGTTGCGTGCGAAACCACTCCAGATTCATCCCGCCGCCGTTGATATAGGCGTACGGGTGCCAGAGCCCTGGCGTCGCGGAGCGGCCCCAGCCCAGCACCTCGTGTCTCGTGTCAAACGAGTAGGTCCCGGTCGTCGCCGCGAAAACCGATGCCGTTCCGGCCACGTCCACGCAGACGCCTTCCCGCGTGGCCCCGCAGGCGAGAAACGACGCCGCGGTGTCACCGCAGCCCGCTATGACCGGGACCCCCGCCCGCAACCCGCAGCGCCGGGCCATGGCGGCGGTCAGTTGGCCAACCACGGTGTGCGGCTCCACGATGCGCGGCAGCCGGGCGCGGTCCACGTCGAACGTGCGGCACAGCCCTGCGTCCCAGCGCTGTTCGCGGTTGTCCGCAAAGCCACTGAAATGGAGATAGGTGTGGTCGATGAAGGCCGCCGCGCCGTCGAGGCCGCACAGGCGCATGGCCGCGTAGCCGCCCGGCTGCACAAACGCGGCGATACGCTGATAGACTTCGGGCCGCTCATGCTTCCACCAGAGGATCTTGGGACCATGATTGAAGCTTGGCGGGCCGCCCGTCTTTTCGATCACGCGACGTCCCGCTTTCTCGCGCATCATCTTGATGTACGGGGCACAACGCGTATCGAGCCACGAATCGTATGGCGTCACATGAACGCCGTCCTGTCCGACGCCGATTACGCCGGCCATCTGCCCGTCGATCCCGATCCCGGCAATCGAACCGGCCCCCATGCGGCTCTTCCCGACGCACCCGCTGACGGCCCGGCACACGGTTGTCACCTGGTACTCCGGGTCCTCCTCCACAACGCCGCCACCGGGCTGGTACAGCTTCGAGGGCACGAACGTCGACGCCAGGCACTTGCCGGCAGCCGTGAACGCGGCCGCCTTGGTGCCCTGCGTTCCAATGTCAACACCGATGAGTGCCTCCGCCATGGTTTACCCCGTATGAACCAGTTCCTTGTCGCCGGGATCGGAATTGTCGGCGATGTTCAGACCGGTGATTGCATCGTCACTCATCATGGTTCTCTCCCTAAAACGCAATCATCGTCTTCAGGTCTTTGCCCCCGCTCGCGGCGGCGAGCACATCCGGAACGTCTTCGAGGCGACAGACCGTTGTGACCAGCGGCTTCACATCAATGATCTTCCGTTCGATCAGCTCCAGGCATTTCCGATAATGGCTCAACCTCGCACGGGCCGTACCGGTCACCACCAACTGCCGGTAATGGATCAGGTTCGTGTTCAGGTTGACCTGTTCTCTGTCTGCAGGGAGCCCGCCGAAGAACAACACGCGCCCGTCGATGGCCGCCAACTCGACGGCGAGCACCTGGGCCTCCGGCGCCGGACAGGCGGTGATGCCCACATCTACGCCCTTGTTGCCGGTCAGGCGCATGACGTCGTCCTTCACCGTCTCGCTCCGGACCGTCACGAACGCATCGTCCATGCCGTGGCAGAGAGCGAGTCGCTCATCGCTGACGTCGCTGAACATCACCGGCGCGGCTCCTGCCATCCGGGCGAGCAGGCCGTGCATGATGCCGATCGGCCCCGCACCGAAGATGAGCACGGAATCCCCGGGCCCGATACGGCACCGCTCGAACCCGTTGTAGACGCAGGACAACGGCTCGGCCAATGCGGCTTCATCGAACGAGACATGATCGGACAGTTCCACGAGATTGCCCTGCGCCACGGCCCGGCCCGGGACAGCGACGAGTTCCGCGAATGCGCCGTCCAGATGGATTCCGAGGGCCCGGTAGTCCGGGCAAAGATGCGTGCTGCCGTTCACGCAGAGGTCGCACGTTCCGCATCCCATGTTGGGCGCCACGGCGACGCGTGTCCCTGCCCGGTAGGCGCCCCCGGGTTGATTGGTGCTCTCCACCGTTCCACTCATCTCGTGACCGGGAATCAATGGATCGCTCCGTCCACCCGTGCGTCCGTTTCGGAACATGCGCACATCGGTGCCACAGACCGAAGCACTCCGGACGCGCACCAGAATCCCGTCGTCGTCGACCGGCGGAGCATCGAGCTCCTCCAGTCGGATATCCCGAATTCCATGAAGCACGGCCGCCTTCATCATCGTGACTTCTTCGCGTGCGTGATCTTGAGCACAACGGGTTTCGGAAGCAGGGTGTCGTCTCGGTAGACGGCCGGATTGCCGAGGTCCAACCGGAGACCGCCTCTGCCCTGCGACCACCGAACGCTCGGGGCCGCTTTGGGCGTACCGCAGATCACGTCGATTCGGCTCGCCTTCGTGGTCGCCACCTCTTTCAGAACAAGCGGCTTGCCGTCGTACTCGTCCAGGAATGCGCGCGTGAGAAACGCATATACCGTGTCGGCACGGCGCGCTTTGCTGTAGTAGACGGCGCCCTCCTGATGCGTGTGCCACGGGACCGTGTCAAACGCGGCTTCTGCGTTGATGTCATGCCAGTCCGGCTGCTCGGAGGGGTCGGGCAACGACACGCCCGCCTCCGGATCGTCCACATAGCAGTAGACCCAGTACATGAATTCGGACCACGTGGTTGCTCCGCCTGCCGGTGCGAACTCGAGACGGATGTGAATCTCTGATTTCCCTGCCGTGTAGGCAGCCGGAATCTCGAACTCATCGTCCAGCCATCGCTTGTACGGGTTTCTGTCGGCGTATAGCCAACTTCGCTCCGTGACCGGCACCTCGTCCACGATCACCCAAACACGTTGGCGGCCGAAGGCCTGATCCGAGCGGCGGCGCAGCCGCACGCCCTTGTTGTCCGGTCGAATGTGCGCGCGGAATTCCGAGTAGCCCGCATGGGACAGACCCGTGTCGGTGATCAACACATCGTCGTCATTGCCTTCATAGGAAGCCGTCAGCTTCCCGCGCCATTTCGGGCGGTCCAGCGCGTACGCGTGCGCGGACTCGGACGTCTCGTTCCCTATGTCCAGAACATCCGTCAGAACAAGCGCCGGCGTGTCCACGCCGTACCAGAACAGAGCGCCGGAATGCTCCATGAAGTTGTCGTTCTGGACGCCGTGCTCGATATCGAACCGCAGCTCGCGATAGAAGGGGTACCAGTCGCCGGAACACAGCTTCACCATGGAGACCGGCTGCGTCTTCGGCTTCCGGTCGTAGCCGGTACTGGGCTCCGATTGCGGTGGTTTCCAGAATCCCCACCCGTAGGAGGCCCAACTCTCCGAGCCGTCGCTCTCAATAACCGGCGTGCGAATCCCATCGATGTGCACGCGCACGTCGCCTTCGCAACCACACGAGGAGTGCGAGTACATGGTGATCTGGCCGGCGACCACATGTCCGCGACCGCGGATCTTCCCGACGCGAAAATCACGATCCGGGACCGAAAACGTGCGGGGCGTGTAGGCGCAGTTGAAATAGCCGCAGCCGTCGCTCGGATACGCGTAGACGGCGGAGGGCGTCACGTGCACCTCTCCGGACAGGCGCGCCTCCTGCTCCCCGCGATTCTCTATCGACAAGGTCGCCGATTGCCAGTAAGGCATCGGGAGATAGCTGTAAAACGTGCCGCGCCGGCTCATGCCATGCGAGAGCAGCCGGATGTCGTGATGGCCCAGCTCGTTGGCAAAGAAGGCGCCGACAGGACAGGCGACCGACGGGGTCGACTTGCCGTCCCATGTGGCCCGGATCCACAGATCGTGCAAATGGCGCTTCTTGAAGCTGCTGACCTTCAGGTGGAGGGCGGCAATGGACCCGGGCGTATCCGAGGTGAAGATGGGTTCTGTTGCGCCGGCCGCGATCCGGGTCTTGCACGGATGCACGACGTTGCCGTCCGTCGGCTTCGGATCCTCGCCCACGTTCCGCCACTGCGCAAGCAGACGAGTGTAGTCCTCCCGGCCCGTGAACGTCTCCATACCGTCCGCCGTGGCGTAGGAGTGATAGATCAGATGTCCCCAGCCCCCTTCTGCGTGCTCCGCTTTGCTTCCGTACAACTGCTCTGAGGACGTGACGCGGCAGGATCGGGTGAACGGGATCGGAAGGAAGAACCGTTTCACCCAGCCGGCATGCATGTTCGCCAGCGGCGCGACGAACGGCGGCTTATAGCCGAACTCCGATTGCTTGAGTTCATAGCGAGGCTCCTTCTCTCCGTTGAAATAGAATCGGAACACAACGTCCGATGTCTTGTGATAGCGATGCTGCGCGAAATTGTAGAGGCAACCCGGTCCATCCACATCGAGGATCACCCATTCGTGTTCGTTCTTCTGGTAAAGCCACCAGTCGTAGTCGAAGTTCCCGCCGCGCTTGTCGATGCTGCCTTCGTAGTGGACCTTAACCCCCTCTCGCAGATAGGGCAGCCAGCGCATATGGGTCATATTGGCAATGCCCGAAAAATCGTTCCCTGATGGTGTGCTCGAATGCATCGTGCCGTCCTCCTTGCTGCGGTTTGACTCCATCGCGACCGTCAACCCATATGCCTACAGCGTGATCGGAATCCCCTCCCGAATGGAGCGGTTCCCCGCGTTGACCACTTCAACCGCGCGCTTGCCGTCGAGCCCGCCGACGACCGGCGGTACGTCGTCTACGATGGAACGTACAAAGGCCTTGTCTTCGGCCAGATAGGCGTGGCTGAACAGATCGCGCCAGCTCGCCGTGATCGCCGCATCCGGCTCCCCATCAGCGCCCGCGGCCACAAGGTCTCGCTCCGGCCGACGGCCGACGAACAGCACGCCCTTGGCGCCCACGATCTCCACGCGCGCATCGTAGCCGTAGCCCACGGCCACGGCGCCGCCGATGAAGCCCTGCATTCCGTTGGTGAAGGAAGCGACCAGGCTGACGTTGTCGTAGAAGTCCGGAAACTCATCCCTCGCGTCCGGACACCGGTAGTTCCCGGCCACGGCGTACACTTGGCGAAACTCGCTGCCGGTGAACCAGCGGAGGGTGTCGATGTCGTGACTGTTGACCTCGGCCAGCGGCCCGTTGCTCTTCTCGAGGTCGTACATCCATCGCTTGGGCGTGCTGGGTCCGTGCGTCAGGGATTTGACAGCCACAACGTCGCCGATCGCTCCGGCATCCATCTGCCGCTTCGCGGCCCGGAATCCGTGGTCGAACCTTCGCATGAAGCCGATCTGGAGTTTGACGCCGGCCTTGCCGGCGGCCCGGATCATGTCGTCGCACTCGGCGACGTTCATGGCCATGGGTTTCTCGCAGAACACGTGCTTGCCGGTTTCCGCGGCAGCCACGGCAATCTCGCGGTGGTACGCCGTAGGGGTCGCGATCAAGACGGCATCGACTCCGGGCGCGCGGATCGCTTCCCGGTAGTCGGCGTGCGAGAAGCCGGGAGCGAGTGCTTCGGCAGCCGCGGCCAGCGATTCCTCGACCGCATCGGCAACCGCCGCGACCCGAGCGCCGGGAACCTGACCGTCGAAGTTCCGCGCGTGGATCATTCCGGCCCGACCCGTGCCAACCACGCAAATGCCAATATCGGAGGGGCTTGTCATTCAGTTTCCTTTCCTTCCAAGCACCATCAATCCACCCGCGGGCGGTCAACCCCAAGGAAACTGAGCGCCACACCGACCTGCCGGAGCGCGGTTCCCAAGTCAGATCCGATTCATGCCAGACAAGGCGCCTGCCTGCGAAACCGGGATCCTCGTCGATGGCACTAGGTCTTTGACTGTATACACTATATCTTTCTGTGTGTCCGGTGCTAATCTCGTTTTTCGGGGCTTTCCTCCCGATCTCCTATCTTCCTGCTCTGTAGTGGGATGTGTAGCTTGCGGCCTAAGATGCCGGAAGCCGGCTAGATCAACAAGCCGTACTCGTAATCCCTAAATACCCATTATCCATATAGCAGCTACCCAGCTCCCAATGGGCCACGAGACTCTGCGCTTCGACGTCCAGATGGGGCATGCCGCGCTATTCAGTGCAGAAAACGCCTCGGCGGACTCCTCAAGCACTACTACAGGGGCTCTGCATGGCATGGGACGCCTTTGAACCTCTCAGAACCTGGAATTCAGGGGCATAGGCCATGACATGGGTGAGATATCGGCGTTATGGGTTCTTAGGGAGTACGAGGTGTTCTTGCACCTCCATTTTCCACCCAGTTCTGAGACGCCGCCTCTGGACTGAACCACGAAACCCGAGGGAGAAATCTGCCCGCACTGTGATCCAGTGCTCTGGTGGACTGCTCATCTCTCGGGTTTCTGGCCATTTCTCGCATCCTGAGTTCGCTTGCGCCCTACACCTCTACGCGCCAGTTCCACTGCCCCGGCTCGGACAGGGTCAGCTGGAACGCCCCACTGGAGATGCGAGCGACCTTCTCTCCGGCCATCAGGACCTTTCCGCCGTCGGCGAGACCCGGGTCGTGCAGCGTGAGCTTCACCGGCTTCATCGGCTCGACCTGCTTGTGAGGCCGGTCGCAGAAGACCGTGCCCCGCCCTCTCCTCGCGGTGATGAGGATCCTTTCAGAAGCCTCGAAGCCAACGCCGCATGGCTGCGCCAGGCGCTTGGCGTCGATGGCCAGATAGAAGCCTTCTCCTCCTGCGCGGACGACCAGCACCGCCGCGTCGGTCTCGATGCCCTCGAAGCTCAAGCGTTCCTCTTCCACCGGGCGTACAAGGACGGTATCTGCCCCCCCCAAGCGCAGGCCAAGACTACCGGGAAGTCGCTCGGCAACCGCGAGGCTCTCGCCTTCGGCCTCGGGCCGGAGCACCGCCCAGAACCTTCGCGAGCCCTGCCAGGAGACGTCGAGGTACCTGCCCGGTTGGAACGAGCCGCCGCGGATATGGCAGGAGTCCGGCTTGGTGATTACCTCGATGCCCTTCTCGGGGAGCAGCACCTCGAGCTTCACGTCCCTTGGCGGGAAGTTCAGGAAGTCGCAGGTCGTCCAGACGTGCCTGGCACCGTCGCCCTCGTGTTCGCCGCGGGGATGCAGGTACCAGTTGCACCTAGCCTCGCTCGCCTCGGGCAACACGTCGTCGACGACCACCAGGTAGCCGGGCAGCCCTTCGGCGGGTTCGACCTGGGACAACGAGCGGACTGCTCTGCCCGGCGTGCCGTAGCGCGAGTACGCCGAGTAGTTGAACCCACCGTCGGCGCGCAGAGCCTGCGCCCAACCCGTGTTGACCACGAAGTGGGTCGGGTCAGCCCGGTTGCTGATGTTGTTGCCGCCGCCGCCATCGATGGTCGGGATGTTGTGCATCTCCGGCGCCATCCGAAACGTGTCGCGGTCGCTCCAACCTTTCCAGGTCGTGCAGTAGTCCGGCGGCTTCACCGGCATCTCTCGCGGCTCAACACCGTAGTGCTCCCGGACGTACTTGGTAAGCTGTGGCGAAGCATGAGTGACCTCGGTATACCCAACGTTCTTGACCAGATACGCCCCGTGCGCCCAGAAGTCGAAGCTGAGCACGTCCCAGTGCGAGTGCGGACTGCCGTAGAAGCGCGGAGCAAACAGGCAGGTGTGCATCGCCGCCGGGGACCAGTCGGTGCGCAGGCAGGCCAGGCCCGCGCCGCGGGCTACGTAGCTGCCCGCCGGGGGGTCGACCGACTCGGGCAAGGGGTCGGGGACCATCAGCCAGAAAGCGGGGTCGCCGCTTCTGGGATGGGGGTAGCGCCGTTCGCGCTCGGGAGTGCGATCGACACCATGAGTGGGATAGCTGATGCCCCTGCGACGTTCGTCGTCGTTTCCGCGCAGGTTGAACCACTCGGCCCCCCCGGCGCGGTCAAAGATCCAGCGGGCCCAACCGGCGACCCGCTCCGGCAGCAGGGCCGCCTCAGCCAGAAGCATGTGCGCGCTGGGTGTTACCAGGAAAGCGTCGCTGTGGGTCACGTCGCTGCCCAGCGGGGAGGCCCGGCGGATCCAGTGCTCGGCGCGCATCGCCCACCGGGGGTTGCTGGCGGGGTTGCGGCCGGTGACGTTGCGAATCGCGTTAAGCAGCCGGATGTTCCCGGTCTCCATGCAATTGGACTGGTACGAGGCGCCCTCGAAGTACTCGCCCTCGCCCCACAGGACCTGGTCGACGTACTGATCGAGCATGGCTTCGACCTTGCGCACGTAGTCGTCCCGGCCCAGCAGCAAAGCGGCCAGCCCCATGTACACGGCGCCGAACCACGAGGGGTTGTAGCGCGGGCTGATGGGGTCGGTCTGGCACCATTCCAGATCACGCGCCATGCGCGCTTCGAACTTGAGCCGTTCATCGGGGCTCATGTACCCCGCGAGGAGGTCGTAACCGGTTATCAACGTGGCCGCGCTCATCCAGCGACTGTCCCAGCCACTGCCAGCATCGTAATCGTCTCCGCCCCAGCCGCTCTCCAGCCAGACCGCGTCGGCGGCCTCGAAGTACAGCTGCCTGGCCTTCTCAATGAAGTGATCGTCCTCTTCCAGAAATGCTACGAAGGCGCAATTGGCCACATGGTTCAGCCAGCGGCTGCGGTCCTCGATGGCCTGAACGGCGCTCACCGGCTCGCCCTTCTCCATCGGAAACACCTTGAGATGAAAACCGGGCTCGCTGAGTTCGGCCAGGTCCCGGGCGGCCAGCGACACCTCGGCCATCGGGCGGTGAATCGTGCAGTACCAAGTCCTCCATGGTTCCTTCTCAAGGCGTAACCTGAGCACCTCGCGGTCGCCCGCCCGGCAGAAGAGTATCGGGTGCTCCTCGACGGGGGAGTATCCCTGAGGGTAGTTCTTCTCTGCCTCAAGTCCCGAACGTCTCCAGGAGTGTCGGTCCATCGGCCTGGACCCGTCGCGGGCCGTCAGGTTCGTCTGCATGCCGTTCATTCCAGGCTTCCTCTCTCAACTGAACCGCTACTGATCCTTATCCTTGACGTACACCAGCGCCTTCGTCCGCTGCGCTGCTGGCTTGCCGCTTGGTCTACCAGTAAAGCTTGAACACTCTTGCGCAGTGCCCCTCAACCCCGATTCTCAAGTTCTTGTCCAGCGCTCCGAGGTCCTCCTCGGCCCAGAGATCCCGCAACTGCACTTTCTCGGGAACCGGATTTCCGGTTATCCCATATTCTCCCGGGACCGGCGAGAAGCTCCGTCCGTCCCTGATGCATCTGTTCAGCAGACACAGGCGCCCGAACTCGATCTCAGGTGCCACCGCCGGCTCCTCTCCCGGATTGAAATACGCCAGAGCATAGGTGTTATCAGCAAGCGGCTTAATCTGAACACTCCATTTCTCATCGCTGTAGACTGGAGAAGAAGGCATTCCCAGCCGGTCCTGGTTAACGGCGATTATCTCTTCATTACACAGCAGGCTCTTTTCAATCTCCGACATGCTGAAGGGCTCAACATCTATCATTATCGGGCTGGGGCGCATCATCCAGCAGCTGACATGGGCAATCTCCTCATTATCAGAGAGCTCTTTCCCCTTGCGAGAGGTAAAGGTCAGCATATCAACCCGGATTTCCCAGGTTCCCAGTGAGCCGGGAGCGGTGAACGGCGTCTAACATCAGTAGTGTCCGGTCATCGGGCTTGGGGGCTGGTGTAAATGGCTGATTGGCGGTCAGATATGTGGAGAATCGGGGTGCACCGATTTGAACTGGGCAGTACCCTCTGGCGGTCTT
>Ga0272441_10008140_pt1 | contig 16751 bp, 11 predicted proteins | sample SSMProp6N_FD_193582 | JGI IMG/M metagenome (GOLD analysis project Ga0272441, IMG submission 193582) | Marine sediment archaeal communities from Little Sippewissett salt marsh, Falmouth, MA, United States - SSM-Prop-6N | ecosystem: Environmental > Aquatic > Marine > Wetlands > Sediment ...
ATGCTTTAATACTGAGCCTGCCATTATCAATGGTAGCAACCCCTCTGGCGGCAATGGGACATACACCTATCTCTGGCAGGAAAGCCCGGACAATATAATATGGTCTGATGCACCCGGCAACAATACCGGTATTGATTATCAACCTGGCAGTTTATCTGATATAACTTATTACAGGCGTGTAGTATTTTCAGGCCTGGCCGATTGCTGTAAGGATACCAGCAATGTAATAAATATCGGGATTTATCCATTGCCAACCGGGTCTATTACACCTGCCCTGGATACTATCTGTGCAGGTACCGAGATAACTGTTTCAATGAGCCTTACCGGAGCTGCGCCCTGGACCGTCACCCTTAATGACGGAACATCCAACCTGCCCTCTTTTAATGTTCCGGGTAATGATTTTGACTTCCTGCACTCACCGGGCTTTACTAGTGACTATACTCTTGTATCGGTAATTGATAATAATGCCTGTGAAGCAACTGCACTGGTCGGATCGCGAAGGGTTGTGGTATACGAAGTGCCTGATGCTGATGCAGGTAATGATGATGAAGCCTGCGGACCTGAATATACACTGGGTGCTTCAGCAAGTGTGGGAGATGGGCAATGGTCAAATCTTACAGGTGCAATAAGTAATATTGTTGATATTACTAACCCGGTAACCACCGTTACGGTAAACAATTACGGAACTCATACCTTCTGGTGGAAAGAAACTAATTGGGAATGCAAGGATTCAGCATCTGTGGATATTACTTTCTGGGAGGAACCCGATCCTGCATATGCCGGGGAAGATAAAGAACTTGCACCATACCAGTTTGAATTTACTCTCGAAGCTGATGAACCAAGTGTTTCAACAAATACCCTGTGGACTGTTGTTGAGAGTTCTAATATACCTGCTGCACCCTATTTTGATTCACCCGCTTCTGCCAATGCTACTGTTGTAGACCTTGCATACGGTGATAATATCTTACAGTGGACAATTGAGAACGGTGCCTGTATTACATCCGACCAGGTAAAGATATATATACCACTGGTGTTCATTCCGGAAGGATTCTCACCTAACGGTGACGATCCCAATCAATACTTTGAAATACAGGGAGTAGAAAATACAACAAATGAGCTGGTAATTACCAATCTGGCTGGAGCGGTAGTCTATCGTAAAACGAATTATAAGAATGACTGGGAAGGAACCAACTTCGATGGAGAGCCGCTTCCGGAGGGAACTTACTACTATTTCCTTACAATAAGGACACCTGTTAGTGAGCGATTTAGCGGGTATGTAATTATTAAAAGGTAATGAAGAAAACAGGAATTAGCATAGTATTATTTATTTTGCTTGCATCATTTGATGTAAATGCACAAACCTATCCTGTTTACAGCCAGTACCTGCTTGACGGACTGGTGATAAATCCTGCATATACAGGAACCAGGGAAGCTCTTACTGCTTCACTGTCAGTGAGAAGGAAATCGCTGAATCTTACAGGCTCTCCTTTGATGGGTACCTTCTCATTACATTCACCACTGAAAAACGACAGGATAGCCCTGGGACTGATGACACATTACCAGACCTATGGTGTCACCAATAAGGCAAGTGTTTTCGCCAGCTACGCTTTTCACATTAAAACGAATAATGGCAGATGGTCACTCGGCATAAAGGCCGGTGCCGATATGATTAGTAATAACTATTCTGGGGTTAGCACAGTAGACCCTGATCCCGCCTTTACGGAATCAGTGTCATCCTATACCCTGCCCAATATTGGAGTGGGAGCTTATTATAGCTCTGACAGGATATTCGCCGGTATTGCTGTGCCTGAAATGTTTGGATATCGCGAAAACAGCAGTGGCAATGGCTATGAGATATACCACGATTATAATAATTATTATTTCATGGTAACAGCAGGTGGGTTAATAAGCTTTACCGAAAAACTCAGGTTTAAGCCCTCCACCCTGATAAGGTACTCATTTAATAATCCGCTATTAATCGATATTAACGGTAATTTAATCATTTCTGATTTTCTGTGGATTGGTGCTTCATGGAGGCTGGGCGAGGAAGTCCTGGTTGGAATACTTGAATTCCAGGTGAGTCAACAGCTCAGAATAGGATATGCCTACGAATATAATCTTGGCAATTTAAGCACCTTCGTTGGCGGCACTCATGAATTAGCTCTTAGATTTGAGTTTGGAAAAACAATTAGTGCAGCAAACCCGAGGTATTTTTAAAATGAAGAAGCAGTACAAATATTACATATCATTACTTCTCATTATAGTGCCTGTGATAGCATTGCAGGGCCAGTCCAGCAATATGATAAAGGTTGAGAAACTGCCTTTTAGCACCGGTCAGTATAATGAGATGACCGCTGTACTAATTCAGGATGGTATTGCATTCTGTTCTGATCGTCGCACATCAGGCGTGATAAATAATAAATCTTTTGATGGTGACCGTGTTTACAGTATTTTCTTCGCAGTCAGGAAGGATACTATGGATTGGGGTAAAGCAGATATATTCTCCAGAGATCTTCAATCAGTTTTCACACAGGGACCATTCTGTTTTACCCCCGACGGTCGTCAGATTTACTATACCAGCGAGGTGGAAAGAGGTAGTAGTGCCTTCAGACGTGGGTATAATAACCGTAGTGGGATTATGATTGCAGACAAGACATCAGAAGGGTGGTCACAACCCAGAGCTTTTGAATATAATGATCCTCTCTGGAACCTGGGTCATCCTTTTATCAGCCACGATGGACAGTACCTGTTTTTCTCATCGGACATACCCGGCGGGTTCGGAGGATCTGATATATATCGCTGCAAATGGGAAAACGGACAATGGACCGATCCCGAAAACCTGGGAAATGAGGTGAATGGCCCCGATTCGGAATTATATCCGTATTTCAGCCCTGCCGGAGAGCTGTACTTCGCTTCTGATCGAGGTGGAGGATATGGAGGGCTTGATATCTATATATCCAGAATAAAAGCAGATGGTTGGACAAGGCCTGTCCTGATGCCCGAACCAATAAATTCAATAGCAGACGATTTTAGCCTGGTAAGAGAAAAAGAAGGGAATAATGGCTTTTTTGCATCAAACAGGGAAAGAACAGATGATATATTTATGTATTCTTCAGGACTGATACGTAAGAATGAATGTAACGATCTCGTGCAGGAAAATTTTTGCTTTGAGTTTATTGAGGAAAATTCGATGAAATACGATAGCATGCCTTTTGAATATGAATGGGATTTTGCAGATGGGACCAGGGAAAATACAAAAAGTCCAAGAACTGAGCACTGTTTTAAGGAGCCTGGCATATATGTTGTAAAGCTTAATGTGATAGATATGTTAACCGGTGAGGTCAGGCAAAATGAGACCAGCTACCTTCTGCAGATAGATAGAACAGAGCAGGCATTTATTGATTCTCCAGACGAAGCCATTACAGGTGAGACCATAATAATGGATGCATCAATGACTTACCTGCCGGGATGGGAAATAGCCGAGTATTACTGGAACTTTGATGACGGTACGGCAGGGAAAGGAGTGACTATTGAGAAAGCATACCTGTCAGAAGGATCATATGATGTACAGCTTATTGTGAGTACACAACCTGACAGTGAAGGTAATATCAGAGAAACATGTGTAACCAAAACGATAATTGTAGAGGAAAGGTGATTTAAGTATTTATGCTATTTTTGCACAGATTATGAGGGATGGTAAAAACAAATATTATTTATTTCTGATTGCAGCACTGCTTCTGGCTTCTGGAGTAGTATATTCACAGCCTGTGCCTGCAGACGATGAGAATATCCCTTACCTGATGACTTTTGGAGGACATGGTGAAACATCATGGGGCGATGATGATTTCTCACAAACGTTTTTCTTTAAAATACCACTGACATATTCCGAACCATTCTATATTAGAGTTTATGACCCTGATATAGGTGGCGATGTTGATGAGTTGAATGGTGTATGGGATACCCGGATGAATTATTCCGTTTATGGCGGCGAAGATGCCTGGAGCCACGATGATGCAAGAGGTATTCAACCTACCGGCAACTACAGGAGCGGTACCTTGATGGCTTCAAAGGTTTTTGGTGAGGATAACAGATATGATGAAGACTGGTATACATTCGGACCTTTTAATCCGACTGAAGGCGAATTGGTTGAAGAACTGGGTGGTTATATATTTAAAATTATATGTGAGGGGATGTCCGGAGATGATGGTAACCTCTACAGGTATTACCTGAGCACACAGCCTAATGAAAATGTCGAGATCGAGGATGGTAATGCCTTTACATATGAGTACTGCTTCAGAATGTGGAACGATACCGAAAATATATCTCATATCTATCCGTATATTGATACTGCAACAGTTTTCGTAAAGCAGGTAAATTTTGACTGGGACGACGATGGATATATAAGGGTTGTATCACGGGTAAAGAGAGGATTACTTGCATTAACATCTAATGAAGACGACTGGGCTGATAGCAAGATTAAGATTGAACAGGAGGAAGTAAATTCTTCACTTGATTTTCAGTTTATTAAAAAAAGAGAATTCCTGGTGAGAAATAATAATGTGGTTATATCAGTCGAAAACCAGTACGGAGAATACCTGGAGTTCTTTACCGTGCCCATAGGGGGGGTGCCGGTGTTTGATGCCAAACTCAAAGTAAATAGATTGAATGACGACAAAAAGTAATGCTCTGATGATCCGTAAACTCCTGTTTATATTTAAATGCCCAATATTAATACTGCTACTTTCTTTTAATTCCCTTTTATCCTTTCCCCAGATATACCAGTTTAAGAATATTGGCGTAAATGAAGGATTACCCGGACGTTTCATTTATACGATAAACCAGGATAATGATGGTTTTATTTGGCTGGGTACGGACAAGGGGCTCTGTTATTTTGACGGTTTTGATTACCATATGACTTATGTGTCGGATACCCTTGAAACGAATTTTCCTGTTTCTTCATACGAAACTGCTTCGGGGATCATTTTTTTTGGTTTCAATGATGGGACTGTTCATTACACCGACTCACGGGCTCTTAAACAGGTAGAAGGGATAGATGTCGTAAGAATAAATGATATTGTCCCGGGCAGAGACTCTATTTTATATTTTGTATCACAGAGTAAGGGTATTTTTTCGGTTGATCAACGAAACCCGGAATCTTCAATTGCTATCAAAAACCCTATAGATGAATTCCTTTATAGTGCAGCTTTTATTGGTGATAACAGGATGTTCATCGGGACTCAAAACGGACTGGTGCTTTGCGAGATTGAGAATAATGAATTAAATATTATTGTCGAATCAGATGAAATTGGTTACTCCAGGGTCCAGGATATACTTCAGAGTAATAAGCCCAATATCTTTTATATTGCAACCGAGGATAATGGAATATTCCTTGCTGAAGCCATGAATGATGATATAAGGCTTTCACGAATACATAGCAATGATATTTTTAACAGATCCAGGGTACAATCTTTAATGAAGGATGGTGAAGGCATCTTATGGATATCTACTTATGGAAACGGACTAATAAAGGTAAAGACCGACAGCCTAGATGCAGCTGTATTGGAGTACGAGGTTTTAAATATTGGTAACGGGCTGACGGGTAACGATATACAGACCTCATATGAAGACGACTGGGATAATATCTGGATTGGCCATTTTGGTAAAGGCCTTTCGATATTAAGTACAGATGCATACAAGTTTTTCAGACCCGGTAACGGAAAGACTGATAATAACATAATATACGTTGGAGAATACCGGGAAAAGGTCTTCGCAGGAACTGCTACGGGGTATTATCTTTTTGATCTCAAGACCGAAAAAGTGGAAAAATATGTAGACCTCAGCAGTTCCATTAGCATGACTGATATTACAGATTATTACCTCGCAGCCGATGGCTCTGTATTTATTGGAACCTCAGGTCGCGGTGTTTACAAACGCAATTCGGCAGGTAAGACAGACCTGTTTTTCAGGTCCGGTAATAATATGGAAAACTATATATCTGATATACTCGATGCATCGGGTTATATGTGGCTGGGAACGCGTGCAGGAGTGATAGCTATAGATAAAAATACCGGTGAGGCTATAAGATATACAACTTTTGAAAAACTACCCCATAATAATATTAACCAGCTTTCTGTTTCTGAAGATGAGAATATTATTGTTGCTACAGAGAGCAACCGTCTTGTTATGATCAATCCCCGTGAGGGTGTTATTACCGGGAAAGCTCTCATACAGGGAGGTATAGGTAATATTTTCCAGTCATTCGATACCGATAAGCGTGGAAAGATATGGGGCGCGACACGCGGTGCAGGAGTCTTTTGCTTTGAGAAAGATTCACTCTGGAATATTACCACGGGCAGCGGATTATATTCAGAATTTTGCTACAGCCTTATGTGTGATAGCAGAAATAATATATGGATAGGCCACAGACAGGGATTCTCGGTTTATAACCAGACGAATAATGTAATCAGGACTTTTGTTGATATTTACAGTGATGGTGCCGACTGTAATGAGAATGCCATATTTGAGAAATCAGATGGTTCGGTTCTGATTGGTACTACAGAAGGATTTCTTGTATATAATCCCGATGAAGACAGGTCTGAGCTTAACCCACCACGCACAAACATATTATCTGTAAGGATCAATGATAATGAAATGCCTTTGCAGGAAATCTATAATCTTCCTTATAGTTCACGATACATTGTGGAGGTAGATTTTGTCGGACTTAATTATGCTGATCCTGACAAAGTATATTACAGTTACAGCATGGAGAATTATGATACTGAATGGTCAGATCCTACATTCTCAAGAAGCGCTACTTACAGGCTCAGTGACGGTACATACAGGTTTAATATCCTTGCATACAGCTACGATGGGTTATCAGACAACCGGGTAGAAAGTTTTGTAATCAATATTAAAAAGCCATTCTGGCGAACCTGGTGGTTCATTGCCTCGACTGTGCTGGTACTAATAGCAATAGTTGTACTGATAATAAAAATAAGGGAAAGGGCACAGGCCAGGGCAAAGAAATTACTCGAGAAAGAACTGGCGGAACGAACGCGAGAGGTAGTGGAGCAGAAAGAGGAGATTGAATACCAGAACAGGGAAATTACTGATAGTATCAACTATGCCCAGAGAATACAGGCCAGCCTGCTTCCTCCGGTCAACAGACTTAATGAGAGCTTCAGAGGCTCATTCGTATTCTACCGTCCCAGGGATATTGTCAGCGGAGATTTCTACTGGTTTGATAAGATAAACGAGGATAAGATAATGATTGTTTGTGCTGATTCCACAGGCCATGGCGTGCCCGGAGCTTTTATGTCAATGATCGGCTCAGCATTATTGCAGGAAATAGTTAACAGGAAAGAGATTACCCGCCCTTCAGAAATACTGCGTGCTCTTGATATGGAGATTACAACCACTCTTAATCAGACAGGCGACGATACATCAAATGACGGAATGGATATGGTTGTTTGTGAGTATAATCCCAAAACAAGATTGTTGCGATTCGCTTCCGCCCTTCGACCGGTAATAATAGTAATGGATGGTGAACAGTACTATATACGGGGAAACAAAAACTCGGTGGGTGGAGAATTTATGGAGGAGAAATATTTTGATGACCAGGAATATTACCTTAAGGATAATGATATTGTTTATATATTCTCAGATGGGTATCCCGATCAGTTTGGGGGAGCTGATGGTAAGAAACTCAAGATTGTTCGTCTTAAAAGACTGATTGATAGTGTCAAAGATCTTGAAATGGAAGAGCAGTACAAGAAATTCAGTGATTATTTTGATGAGTGGAAGGGTAACCATGAACAGGTTGATGATGTTCTTCTTCTTGCATTCAAAGTGTAACCCCGCCTGGTAGTATTATTTATCACATATCCCATCAAGGTTAAAGGGGATCTCGCATGTGGAATCTATATTACTTTCATTTCCGGCCCTGTCCTTAATATAAAAATCATACTTGATAGTGTCGTTCGTATTGTAAAAGAAATACAGGAATGTGATCTCTATTGTTCCCTGTAATATCTTGTTCTGGCCTTCTCTTTCCATATATGGTATCCTGTAAGCTGATTCATCCGCCTCAACAAAAGCACCTTCTTCCTTATTGTAGCGGGTAAAAAATAGATTAGTTGTATCAGCTTGTCCTTCAACTGGTTGCTTTAGTCCAAGGTCGCCGTCACCATCTTCAAAATAAAACTCGAGAATGCCTGCCTTGGCAGGATTCCCCAGAGGGTCAATAGTGTCATACATGGTAAACTGCCTGAATTCAACTACCGGTTCAGGAGGTAATTGCCTGATCTTCTCACATCCGCTGAAGAAAGGAAGAGCAAAAACTATTGTTATTACTACCGGTAATAGATTTTTCATAATAAACTCAGGCATCAAAAATTAAACCAAAATAGCTATTTTTTCCTGAAAAATATCTTTAAGGGCACGCCCGTAAATTCGAATTTCTCCCTCAGCCTGTTTTCCAGGAAACGTTTATAAGGCTCCTTCAGGTACTGCGGATGGTTACAGAAGAAGGCAAATGAGGGATAGAAGGTAGGGAGCTGACTGATATATTTTATTTTTATGTGCTTGCCTTTGGTTGATGGTGGTGGGTTGCTTTCGATAATTGGTAACAGGTAAGAATTTAATGCTGAAGTAGGGATTTTCCTGGTCCTGTTTTCCTGTACCCTGATAGCTTCCTTTAATACTTTGTGAATCCTCTGTTTTTCTATGGCAGAAATAAAGAGTATGGTGTAGTTGGTGAAGGGTGAGGTCCTGCTTCTTATTTGTTCTTCCATCTTCCTGGCCGAGTTCGAGTCTTTTTCCACGAGGTCCCATTTATTCACCAGCAGGACAAGCCCTTTATTATTACTAAGAATTATACTCATGATATTCAGGTCCTGGGACTCAATGCCCAAAGTAGCATCAATCATCAGCAGGCAGACATCTGAATTCTCTATTGCCCTTACGGCACGAAGGGTTGAGTAGAATTCGATATTTTCATTAACCTTTGATCTTTTTCGCAAGCCCGCAGTATCTATTAACAGGAAATCGTGATCGTATTTCCGGTACCGAATAAATATGGAGTCTCTTGTAGTCCCTGCAACGGGAGTGACAATATTTCTTTCTTCCCCTGTCAGTGTGTTAAGCAGAGATGATTTACCCACGTTTGGTCTGCCCACCACTGCTATTCTTGGTAGTGATTGTTCTTCTTCCTCCTGTTTTTGGGGTAGTAAGTCTACAATCTTGTCGAGCAGGTCTCCGGTGCCTGCCCCGTTGGTTGATGATACCGGGAAATATTCTCCAAGTCCAAGCTTATAAAATTCGGCCGCATCAAGGAGCCGGCTATTATTATCAACCTTATTCACAACAGCTATAACTTCCTTGTTTGAGCGCCGCAACATATTGGCGACTGACATATCGAGATCAGCCAGCCCGGTTACTACATCAACCATAAATAGTATAATTGCAGCTTCCTCTATAGCTATCTCGACCTGTCTGTTTATCTCAGTTTCGAAAACATCATCAGAATTATTTACATAACCGCCGGTGTCTATTATCGAGAAAACCTGGCCATTCCAGTTAACCTTACCATAATGCCTGTCACGAGTTACACCGCTGATTTCATCTACTATGGCTTCTCTTGACTCGGTAAACCTGTTAAAGAGGGTCGACTTGCCTACGTTAGGTCTGCCTACTATTGCAACTATCCTGTTCATATTAGCTGTTTCAATATCCAAACTTCTTAAGAGTGCCGGGCTTGTCCCTCCAGTCCCTGGTAACTTTCACATAAATCTCAAGGTACACTTTCTTTCCTATAAATTCCTCTATGTCTTTTCTTGCTTCAGTACCTGTTTTCTTGAGCATCTTACCCTGGTGGCCAATTATAATCCCTTTCTGGCTTTCTCTCGAAACATGTATAAGTGCCCTTATGTTTACTATACTGTTCTCCTCCCTGTAACTTTCAATCTCAATTTCAACCGAATAGGGTATTTCCTTACTGTAGTTCCTGAGTATCTTTTCTCGTATTATCTCTGTAACAAAAAACCTCTCATACCTGTCTGTAAGCTGGTCTTTAGGAAAATATGCAGGTCCTTCAGGCAACTTCTCCAGGATGATCGTAAAAAGGGTCTCGATATTAAACTTTTCTTTGGCAGAAATGGGTATGATAAGGGCTCCTGGCATCATCACTTCCCACCTGCCTGTAAGAGCCTCCAGCTTTTCCTGGTTACCAAGATCAATCTTATTAATAACGAGAATAACTGGAACACCGGAATCAATTATCCTGTTAAGGAATTCTTTGTTTTTATCAAATTTCTCATTAACATCTGTAACATATACTATCAGATCAGCATCGGTTATCGCTGTGCTTACAGACTTCATCATTGCCTCCTGTAGCCTGTATGCAGGTTTAAGTATGCCAGGAGTGTCGGAATAAACAATCTGGAAATCTTCCCCGTTGACTATACCAAGAATCCTGTGCCTGGTAGTCTGGGATTTTGATGTAATTATTGAAAGTTTCTCGCCTACCAGGGCATTCATCAATGTTGATTTACCCACATTAGGATTCCCAAGTATGTTTACAAAACCTGATTTATGAGCCATCTGATTATTTATGATCTTTTTAGAATATTTACTTCCTTATCGGAAAGGAATCTCCATTTTCCACGCGGCAGGTTCTTCTTTGTCAGCCCGGCATAGTATACCCTGTCAAGCTTCTTGACTCTATAACCAATAGCTTCGAACAATCTTCTCACCACCCTGTTCTGTCCTGTATGAATCTCAATACCTGCCTGGGTTTTATCGTCGGGATCAGGATAAGCCACTGCATCCACCGATACTACTTCTTCTCCTATATCAATACCCTCGGTAAGCTTTACCATGTCGCTGCGTGTAAGTGGCCTGTTAAGGTAGACATGGTATATTTTCTTTCTCATGTGTGATGGGTGCGTCAGCCTCTTGGCCAGCTCACCGTCATTGGTGAATAATAATAACCCTGTTGTGTCTTTGTCGAGTCTCCCTACAGGGTACACTCTCTCAGTGCATGCATTCCTGATGAGCTCGGTCACCAGCCGCTCTGCATGAGGATCCTCTGTTGTACTTACATACCCTGCAGGTTTATTAAGAAGGATGTATATCTTTTTTTCAGGATTAAGCAATTTACCTTTATACCTGACGCTGGCCCTGGCTGAAACTTTCGTTCCAAGGTCAGTGACAACTTTTCCATTAACACTTATCTCGCCGCCTGCAATAAGCCTGTCAGCATCCCTTCGACTGCAAACCCCGCTGTTGGCTATATACCTGTTCAGCCGTATCAATTCCTCACTGACCTGAACCTTTTTGCTGCTCCTTTTTCGCCTGTCATTCATTGCTTTATAATTTGGGCATGCAAAGGTAAGGATAATTTATAAATACAATTATTTTTCTCAATTTTGCAGAACTATATTCCGGATAAATATTTACTAACCCAATTAAGTGTAAATGACTTTAATAAAATCAATATCAGGTATAAGAGGTACCATAGGTGGTAAAGCTGGTGAAGGCCTCAGTCCGCTCGATGTGGTCAAATATACTGCTTCATACGGGAGATGGATATCAGATAAGACTGATAAAAAGGATACTACCATTATCATTGGCAGGGATGCAAGGCCCAGTGGTGAAATGATAAACCGGCTGGTAAGTGCAACCCTTAATGCTATGGGGATTGACGTTATTGACCTGGGACTGGCAACCACGCCCACCGTGGAAATAGCTGTGACTGAAGAAAAAGCATCCGGTGGTATAATACTTACTGCCAGTCATAACCCCGTAGAATGGAATGCCCTGAAGCTGCTAAATGGCCGGGGTGAGTTTATTTCTGCAGCTGATGGCGCTGATATACTTGAGATAGCTGAAAACATGGACTATTCATTTGCCAGCTATGAAAAGACAGGAAAAGTAAAGCAAAACAAAGATTATAATTCGCGCCATATTGACATGATAATTGCACTCCCTGAGATAAATGTTGAGAAAATAAGTAAACGGGAATTTACAGTTGTTGTCGACTGTGTGAATTCCGTGGGGGGCCTGGTATTACCTGATTTACTTACCCGGCTTGGAGTAAAAAAAGTCATAGGGATAAATACGGAACCCGATGGTATCTTCCCTCACAATCCTGAACCATTGCCTGAAAATTTAAAGGATCTCAGGCAGGCCGTAATTAATAATAAAGCCGATATTGGGTTTGTCGTTGACCCCGATGTTGACAGGCTAGCAATAGTTAGTGAAGATGGTTCCTGTTTTAATGAAGAATATACCCTTGTAGCATGCGCAGATTATATTCTTTCCAGAGTGAAGGGTGATACTGTAAGTAATATGTCATCGACCAGGGCACTGAGGGATGTAACTGAAAAGTATGGATTTAAATGGCATGCTTCAGCTGTGGGGGAAGTGAATGTGGTGGAGAAGATGAAGCAGGTAGATGCAGTTATTGGTGGTGAGGGTAATGGAGGAGTGATATATCCACCCCTCCATTATGGACGTGATGCACTTGCCGGGATAGCTATTTTTCTCTCTTTACTGGCAGAGAGTGGAATTACTTGTTCTGAGCTAAGATCAACCTATCCTGAATATATTATTTCAAAAAACAGGGTGGAATTATCAGCAACAACAGATCCTGATGTAATAATTGAAAGAATTTACGAAGAATTGCAAAAAAATGTAGTGAGCAGGGAAGACGGTTTATTGCTGGAATATCACGAGGGTTGGGTTAATATAAGAAAATCAAATACTGAACCCATACTGAGGATATACTCAGAAGGAAGAACAAAGAGCGAGGCTGACAATCTCGCTGAAAGAATCATAAAAATTGTTAAAAGAATCAACTGATCGGTTATTATTTGGTTATTCAGGAATAAATCCATTCTTATGGTTGTCAACTTATATGATGGAACAAAAACCCTCTACCATTGTTAATTATTGTTAAATAGATATTTAACTTAATCTTTATATGATAAGAGGAGGATATTTTTAATAATTTCGGACCGAAAAAATAGATTTGTACAAACTTAAATAATAATGAAGAAGACTTTAATCATTTCAGGTATAGTAGTAGTGGTTGCAATAATTGCACTCATTGTTTTTAACCGTCTCACCAGGCAGGACGAAATTGCACTTCTTTTTGCAGAAGCTGAAAAAGGGAAGTTTGAAATACTGGTAACTACCACCGGCGAGCTACAGGCCGAGAATTCAACTGATATTGAAGGGCCTGAAGGACTTGGTGGACGAAGGATGAGATTCAGAAATATCGCAATACAGGATCTCATACCTGAAGGTACAGTTGTTCAGGAAGGTGATTATGTGGCGACCCTCGATCGCTCCGAAGCCGATAATAGTTTGAAAGATGAGATGGACGAACTGGAGCAGCTGGAGAATGAGTACGAGATGAAGAAACTCGATACTACCATAACGCTCGGTGACCTAAGGGATGAACTTTTAAACCTCAAATTTAATATGGAGGAAGCCGAGATAACACTTGAGCAGTCAAAGTATGAGCCTCCAACAACCATCAGGCAAAACAGGATTAATCTCGATAAAACGAAAAGAGCGTATGAGCAGGCCGTAAAAAATTACGAGCTTAAAGAACAACAGGCCAGGGCCGATATGAGGGAGGCATACCTGGATCTTCAAAAGCAGAGACAGACCGTTAATGATATGCAGGAAGTTCTTTCGCAATTCAGGGTGCTGGCCCCTGCACCGGGAATGGTAATTTATAAAAGAGAATGGGATGGAACCAAACGAAAGGTAGGCTCAAACATAAGCCCCTGGGATCCCGTTGTGGCAACACTGCCTGATCTTTCCTCGATGATATCAAAGACATATGTTAATGAGATAGATATAAGTAAGGTGAGCTCAAACCAGCCGGTTAGGATATCGGTGGATGCCTTTCCCGATAAACAATATAGAGGTAAAGTGATCAGCGTTGCTAATATCGGTGAACAGTTACCGAATACGGATGCCAAAGTGTTTGAGGTAATAATAAAGCTTGATGAAGTTGAGTCGATATTGAGGCCGTCAATGACAACAGGTAACCAGATAGTTACTAACACATTTGATGATGTAGTATCAATACCTCTGGAATGTGTTCATGCAACCGAGGACAGTATACCGTATGTTTATACGAAACAGGGTGCCAGGCAGGTTGTGGTCCTTGGTGAATCAAACGAGAATAAGGTTATAGTTGAGCAGGGTATTGAGGAGGGTGATCTGCTGCATCTCAGTGTGCCCGAAGAATCGGAAAAGTACAGGCTTGAAGGTGAAGAGCTAATAGAAGTAATACGTGAAAAGGAAAGGCTGAAAAGAGAAGAAGAAGAGAGAAAGGAAAAAGAAATTGAGGAACGCAATAAGAGAGGATCGCAGCAGATGACACCTGAAGAAATGAGGGAGAGATTTATGAATATGAGCGAGGAAGAAAGAGCTAATATGAGAAGCATGATGCAACAACAGGGCGGAGACCAGGGACAGGGCCGTAGCAGCCAGATGAGCGGCCAGGGAAATGACAGTGAACAGCCAGGTGATGGTAAGGTACAGCAGAAGGCTGCCGAAAACCTTTAAGAACAGGTGATGTAAATCTTTTATTGAATCAATATGATAAAAAGATACTTTCATGATATAGTAATTGCTTTTGAAGCAATTATGGCGAATAAACTGAAGTCGATACTTACGGCACTCGGGATTATCTTCGGAGTAGCAGCAGTTATCAGTATGCTTGCTATAGGTAAAGGAGCCCAACAGGAAATACTTGAGCAGATAAAGATGGTTGGGGTGAATAATATCCTTATAAGCCCTATTATTCAAACTGAGGAATCATCCGATGAGGAAGGTGATAAAAAGCAGAATAAGTTCAGCCCCGGGCTTACACTTTATGATGTTCAGGCAATCAAAGAAATACTCCCATCTGTCCAAAGGATAAGCCCGGAGATATCCTTCAATTCCTCTGTTGTGCTCAATGGTATGAACTATCCAGCAAAACTGGTTGGTGTGAGAAATGACTATTTTGAATTATATAACCTGCCCTTAAACCATGGTATGATATTTAATGATTACCAGGAAGAACATGGAATACAGGTGTGTATCATCGGAGCCAATATCAGGGCCAAGTTTTTCAGTAAAGTTGATCCCGTTGGCCAGTATATCAAGTTTGACGGCGTATGGCTTAAAGTTATTGGCGTTCTGGAAAGAACCAACGTAAATCTTACCGGTTTCGAAGAGACAGGAGTCAATGTATATAATGATAATATATATATACCGGTTAAAACGATGCTGCTAAGATATCAGAACAGGGAGCTGTTGACGAAAAAACTGGCGACACAGGCTTCTACTTCAATAATGTCTTTCGGTCGTGGCATGATGATGAGAACAACAGTAGGAGGTGGTTCTGATCCTTCGCAATCAGCTTCGACTAATTATCACCAGCTCGACAGGATAGTGGTCCAGGTAGAAGAAACAGAACAGATAAATCCTTCGACTGAAGTATTAAGCCGCATGATGCTCAGGAGACATTCAGGAGTCAAGGATTTTGAAATTACCGTACCTGAATTATTATTGAAACAGCAACAGAGAACAAAAGATATTTTCAATATAGTCCTGGGTGCTATAGCCAGTATATCACTGGTGGTGGGCGGTATAGGTATAATGAATATTATGTTTGCCTCGGTAATGGAACGCATCAAGGAAATAGGTACCCGAATGGCAATAGGTGCCAAGAAGATGGATATAGTGGTTCAGTTTCTGTCAGAAGCCATACTTATAAGTGTAACAGGTGGTTTTATCGGGGTTTTTCTCGGTGTGGTACTGTCAAAACTCATCAATGAAATAGCTGATATATTAACCATTGTATCTCCTTTCTCTGTTATAGTTGCCTTCGGCGTATCTGCAGCCGTGGGTGTAATATTCGGTTATTCACCGGCCAAGAGAGCATCAGAAAGAGACCCGATTGAATCACTCAGATACGAATAAAAATCATTCAACGATATGAAGCGAATATATATTATACTGGTACTTATGCTGTTTACCGGCATGATCAGCACTCTTTATTCCCAGGAAGCAAGAAAACTTACGCTTGAGGATGTGATCAAGCTGTCCGAAGATCAGTCACTGCAGGGTATACTTGCGAAGCATATGTTTCGCGCCAGCTACTGGGAGTACCGTACTTTCAGGGCAGAATATCTTCCCTCTCTGACCCTTACAGGTACTTTTCCTGAGTACAACAGGATTTATGAAAAGGAGTATGACTATGCCACTGGCCAGGAGCAGTATGTTGAAAAAAATACCAATAACCTGCTCGGCAGAATTTCATTATCACAGAACGTAGGATTGACAGGAGGTAGTATCTCATTGCAGTCCGATCTGAGGAGGTTTGATGTCCTGGGTGATGATGGCTCAACACAATATATTACCACACCTGTCAGCATAAATTATAACCAGCCTCTCTTCAGGTTTAATGAATTAAAGTGGCAGAAGAAGATTGAACCAATGAAATATGAGGAGGCAAAAAAGGCTTATATTGAGGCAGTTGAACAGGTGCATCTAAGTGCTGTACGGAGATTCTTCCAGCTTGCACTGGCACAAATAAATATGGAAATCGCAAATATGAATTATGCCAACGCCGACACCCTTTACAGGCTGGCGGAAGGAAGGTATAATCTTGGAACGGTGGCGGAAAACGAATTGCTTCAAATGGAACTATCTTTCCTTAATGCCGAGACCGCAAGAAATGA
>Ga0272441_10008141_pt1 | contig 16749 bp, 24 predicted proteins | sample SSMProp6N_FD_193582 | JGI IMG/M metagenome (GOLD analysis project Ga0272441, IMG submission 193582) | Marine sediment archaeal communities from Little Sippewissett salt marsh, Falmouth, MA, United States - SSM-Prop-6N | ecosystem: Environmental > Aquatic > Marine > Wetlands > Sediment ...
GTTAATGATTTTTTTATCTCTGAAGAATCACTTTTTTGGGACTGCATGCTTTTTCCCAATTCTTTGAGTTTAGTTGCAGCAAGTATATCTTCCTGCCCTGTTGTTGCAGCTGCAGCTGATTCAATACCTTGTCCAGTTATCATATCTCCTTTTTTTCTTGATTGTCTTAAATCTCTATTTCCATGTTTTATTGAATCAAAAATGCCTTTGAATTGTTGCTTCATTTTTGCCAGAAATTTTAATTCTCCTGAAGGAGACATGCCTATTTTAGAGAATTCTTTGTATTTTTTTAGCATTTCATCGGCACGTTTTTTTGCAGACTCAAACGCCTTATCAGTATCATCAACAGCACTTATTTTAAATTTTAATTCTTCTGGCATTCTATTGTTTCTCCAAATTCTTTAACTCTGTTTTCTTCCATAAATCAAATTGTTTCTTTATTAATCCATCTATTTCTTCTTTTTTCATTCCTTGTTCTTTATACATTTCAACAATTTTCTTTATAGCTCCTTTTTTAACAAAATCACCAATCTTTTGATCATCTATTTCTTTTACTTTCCTATATTTCTTAATATTATCTGCCAAGTCTTTCATTTCTGGCATTATATTTATTCCTTCAAATAAAATTATTTTTTGTTCAGGATATAATGCCAGAAATCTTTCATCTGTTGGCAAAATATTAAACTTATTTATTATCCAAAGATCTAAAAAACATTCTGGTGATTTTAAAATTTCATCACTCAGTTTTTTTTTAACTTTTTTTGAAATTTCTCTTCACTATCCAAATAAAACTTCCATAAATCAATTAAAAAATCTTCATCTGGACAATTGTCAGCCCCATTCCACCATCTTGGATTATTAACTATAACATAATTTAGTGTTACAATCATTCTAATAAATTCATAATCTTTAGATGTAATACTTTCTAAAGAAACACCGCCAGTTGCTCTAGAAGTTAATGAAATTATTTGTGCTTTCTCAGATGGAAGTGGAATTCTAATAGTGAATTTTCCTATTTCTTTCCCAGCCTTATCGCTTCCAAAATCTTTTGAAAACTCTCTTTCAGCTTCTGTAATAACCAATCCTTTATATTTTATTTCTTCTGACATACTTTCATTCTCCTCCTTTCAATATATTTTATTAACTTACATTTCCTTCTTGAGGAATAACTTCTCTACATCTCCAAGTAGTATTTTTGCTTGATAAACTTCCACTATCAAGGTTAACACCACTTGTAGCACATTTACATTCCCTTAGAATATATAATGTTTTATTTGTAACAAGATCAAGAAGTTCAAAACTTACTAACCCAGAAGTTAAAATTGTTCTTCTTGTAGGAATTGGAAGATTATCAGAGATACTTCCTATTAATACAAACGTTCCAACAGTTATAGTACAATTATAACCTTGAGATTTATAGCCTCTATCACCATGAAATCCTAATGTTCTTATACCTTGTAATTCAAAATCTTCATCAAAAGAAACATTAGTTGCCCAAGCAACAATTTTTCCATCAAGTTTTACTATAGCATCTAGCCCAGCTAAAACAGGAACATCAGGATCTTGAGCACCTTTTATTGTCATCATAGCTAAAACAATACATGAAAAAAACAATAAAAAGATTGAAAAACACTTATTAAAAAACTTTTTCATTTCTTATTAACCTCCTTTCTTATTTCTTGAACCCCACAACAGTAAAATTGTGGGTTACCAATATAAAGTTTACAGGAACAACTAATGTACCTTCATAACTTATTTTAACAACATCACCTTCAACTACAAATTGAAAGTTTCTATAAGCATTTCCTAAATCTGGGTCTACTACAAACCACCCTTGATCAACATAATATTCTAATCTAAGTTGTGCTCTATTTTTTAAACTTTCTAAAACTGTATTATCTCCTGGCTCACCTATTAAAGCTTCAACATATGTTCTATGGTCTTTAGTTATATACAATGCTGTTCTCATTGCACTCCACTCATTGAGAATTATATTAGAAGCTTGATATGTTGTTACAGATCTAACTACTCTTATTCCACCTAATGGGCTGGGTTGAGCGATCATTACTCCACCTTTTATGTAATCATCAATATCAGAATTGGAAAGAACTTCTTTTACAGCAACAGCATTTATCATTTTGTTTGTAGGAGCAAAGTTTATAGCATTTCCAGCTGACATTCCCATTATTTCACATGCACCGTAAAAACCGTCCCAAGTTTGAAGATCTCCATTCTTATCATATCTTTTTATCTCAGTTCCAAAAAAACCAGCCAAACTGTCATTTAATGCAGCTGCTGCTGCAATTTTTTGAGCTTTTGTTTGACCATCAGCAGGACCGACACAACCTTGTCTTTCATTTCTTCCAGTCGATGCTGACATTTCCTGTAAATGAGTAGATAAAGCAGCATGAACTGCAGCTTCCCCAGTCATCACGCCAACAAAAGAAGCATCTGTTAAAGCTGTAACTTGGCTCATTGCATCAGTGTAATCCTGTGTAACTGGAGTAGCACCTTCAGCTCCACCTGTAATATATTCATACCCAGTCATATTAGCAGGAACTCTTCTTTCTCCTCCAGAGGTTAATTCTGCAGTTAAATATTCTGAGCTATTGTTAAACCAATCTAAACAAGCTTGCAAAATAGCTTTAATTGTGTAAGATGTTTTAACATCAACACTGTCTCCAGCAACAATCTTATCTAATTGAGAAGTTAAAAAGCTTCCATCACCTAATAAAGTTGCAGAATATACATTTGTTCCACCAGTATTTTGATATGCATTCAAATATGCAACTAATTCTGCAGCTGTGGTATATGTTGTTAAATCAATAGTAACATCATCTCCAGCTGCTCCTCCTGTGGTTGTCATTACTAAATTACCTGCAGGATCTAATGTCATTGCACATGCAGAACCAGTACCAGTATATTGTACACTTAGAACTTCTTCAGTAATATCATCTTTTTCTACAGTTGTTGTTTCAAATTTAACTGATATTTTCTTTCCTTTCGTAGTACCAGCAGAAACTTGAAATCTTATTTGGTTAGTATAAAGACCATAGTCTTTAGAATAGACATCTAACACATCATCTGTGTCAACATCCTGAATTGTTAAAGAACTTCTTGTTGCTTTATTAACTCTTATTACTCCAACATATGGAGCTCCATTGACTCCAGCTTGAGCTGATGGATTTAAAGCAAATAATGCACCATAATATGCAGCTCCATCTCTAAGAATTGAATTAATCTCGTTTGTATTTGATACCCAATTTATTCTATCTTCAGCATTTGGATATTGTGTTGATGCATTAAAAGGAATTCCTCCTTTACATTCTCCAATTAATAAGAGTCTTGAACCTGAAGCAGCAGCAACATCTAGGCCTGAAACATTTCTTTTTCCATAATAACCTGGTCGATATAAATCTTTCCCGTCAAATCTAACGGGGGCAACTCCTGTTCCCATATTTAATTACCTCCTTATTTAATTTTTGTTTTTAAACATTTACTCATTAATTCTTCAAACTTTTCTAGTGACATTCTTTCATTTATTCCATATCCAGTAGATATGTACCAACTTTTAAAAGCAGAATTTTCTAAAGATGTTCTTTTGTTACTAGACATAAAATCACTTAAATTTAACATAACTTTAGTTTTTTCTGTTTTTATTTTAGCTCTTTTTTTATTTTTTTCTAAAGGCATATTATCCTCCTTCTCCTAAAACAACAAACGTCGGTTTTTCATTTGCTTCACCAGCAATAAAATGATTTATTTGTTTTAGTTCTGTTATAGAATCATCAACTTGTATATTTTTATATGTATTCATAAAGTTCAAAGAAAATTCAGCACCAAATAATGTTTTGCCTAACTCGTAATTATACAATGCATTCTGCCCTTTTAAATCTAAGTTTTTTACTCCTTTTGCAGAAAGATCTAATTTTGATCTTCCTAAAATAGATCTTACTATTGAATATAACATTCTTGTTACTTCAATATTATCACTCCAAATAGATATATTAACATTTTGAAATCGAAAGTACTTATATTCTATAGCATAGAGTTTCTCCCCAGCTTTGGCTGTCAATGCTGCTTGAATGTCAGCTAATACGCTATCTGACATTATTATTCCGTTTTTAAATCTGTTTTGTATACTAATTGCTGTTATTTCATCTAAAAAAGTTTGTGTTATTATTACAGGTTTTCTTCCTGCTCCCATCAATTGTTGAGGATTTCTAGAATCATCAATTAATTCTACTCCAATAGCTGGCAGTATTGATGTATAATTTCCATCGTCATCTGCTAATAATGCGTTCCCGTATTCCATTGCCAATGGATGTGTATCTTGTATAGATGGAATATCTCCACAATATCCATTTGTAAGTTCACTTAATTTGTATTCAGCAATATTATCACTTATAAAATCAATAAAATAATTAACTTCATCTATAAGGAATTGTGTAAAATTATATATTGCCATTATTAATATCCTTTCTCCTTTAAAAAATCTACTCCTGCTTTAATATCTTCTAATAAACCTTCTTTTAAAATTCTTTTTATTTTTGGTTGTAATACCATTTCTAATTTTGAATAAACTGGACTTGCTGGAACTCCAGGGTATATCCATCCAACAGATCTTTTACTAACTATTCTAAATGTCCCATAAACCGAATGTCCAGGACTTCCTGTTTTTAGTAACCCTCCATAAATATCATCTCTTGATTTTCCTTTCAATTTATCAGCTTTTGTGTATAATTTTCTTTTTTCATCACCAATTCCTACAACTCTATATCTCTTCATGATATCACTCTTGCCAAGTTTTTTAGCCATTTTATATATTGGCTTTGGCATAGGATTTACTCTCGTTGATGTAGGAACTCCTTTTCTAAAAAACACTATATTATATGGCTCACCTTTATCATTAAACCGTACTTTGGGCCCATTCAATAAACCAATTTTCATATCGAATCTTTTGACGCCATCTTCGACAAAATTTACAAACATTCCAGATGCTGAAACACTAACTTCTAATGGATTTTCTTGGGCATCTATATTTATGCTATCCCTGTATTTTTTCTTCCAGCCTTCTTTTGAGCTAGAGGAATCTACCATTTTAACCCATTCTCGTAATGTTTCATTAGCAGCAATTTTAATTGATCTAGTTAAACCCGGTAAATTTTCAGCACCTATAAGATTTATTAATTTGCCTAGAGCTTCTCCTCTTTTTATTATAAATATTTTCATGATATATCTAATTCCTTTATACCAAACTTCTTAAAAATTCTTAACAAAACAGTTTTTGGAAAACGTTTATCTTCAGCATTTGTTGTATTCATTTCATCCTTATATACGGTATAACTAGGATGGTACCTCAAAACAACAGAAAATTTTTTGCCATTATTAGGGGAACTTCCTATCCATACTAAGTCATTATATTCACTCAATTTAAAATCTATATCTTTAGTATATATAGTTCCATCTTCATCTTCAATATCTTCCAATATTTCATATACTTCAAAAAATGGCAATTCATCTTTAGTTCCAGCTCCTCTTTTTATTATTACACTCTCAGTTACAAAAGCAGTTAATAAAACAACTACATTTCCTCTTTTTATATAATATCCACCAGGAAATGTTGCCTCAATATCACTCTGTTTTATATCTTCTCCCCATTTTAAAAGAGAATTTTGTAATTTCAACCTACCTATTATTGCTTTTATTGGTAAAACATATTCATAATCCACTTCTAAAACATCATTAGATAATGGAGCAGGTTTAGCCCCACTTTCACTATCCAATGTTATAGATTGTTTTGCAAAAGATAATACATTATAATCTATAGCTTGAGTAACATTTCTTACTCTACTTACACTTATTATATCTCCATGAACACCAAAAGGATTAGATAATCTAGCTGTTGATTGCATTTCCGTTCCTGTCGTATGAATAATATATGTGCCATCACTTGTAGAATTTTCATCTGTCACAGAATTTGGAATTTTATAATCATAAGTAACCTTTATATGTTCATATCTTTTAGGAAAGTCCTGCCCTGCTGTAAGCATTATAGATTCATCATCAAAACTAGCAACATTATAATCAGTTATATTTAATTGGCATGTTTTTGTTATTCTTTCAACTTTTCTTACATTAACTATTGGAGTATAAAATGGGTATATTTTACTTAAATCATCACATAATCCATGTGGGCTATTCTCTTCAATTACCATATATTTTTCTTGAAAATAAAATTTATAGCCTCTTCCATTACAAAGAGAACAAAAAAGTTTAGGTTTTCCATGTGTTATACATGGGCATTTTTTTGCTTGCAATAGTTTGACTAATTGCCCTTGCCTTTCTATTACAGCTTCATGCTCATTTGGTCTAGCTTCAATATTTACTAAACTTTGCCCACTATATGGATTATTGTTTGTTCCCATTATTTTTTACCTTTCTTCTTTTTTTCAACAATAGGTTCAAAATCAGTACCTCCACAACTATCACAAATATCTGTTCTAGTTGGAACTACTTTTCCACAGTTTAAACATTTTTTATTCATTTTTTTCCTCCTAGTTTTATTAAAAATTATGTTTTTATATATTTTTTTGCAACTTTTGCTAATTCTGGTAAAGTATATTTGTCCCTTAAAGCTCCACTTAAAATAGTTTTATCTTTATAAACCATATCAGTTCCATCAAAATATAAATCACTATCTTTCTTATTTTTTCCAAGAACAACATGAATTGCTGTAGATAATAAAGATCTATTTGCACCAAACAATTGATCCTGATATTTTAAAGTTCTCCATTCCCCCATTGCATCACGAAGGCGCTTTGAATTTCCAAAATCAAAATTTATGTCTTCATATACTTTTTCTTTTTTTTCTTTAGTAATTATTTCATATTTTTTTCCAGGTTCCTTTTTTGTTCTTTCTTTCTTAACCGGTACCCACTTACCTTCTGCTATCTTTTTCCTTCCTTTGGATACTGTACCTATCGGCATCTTCTTAGATTTCATCAGGTTACCGTTTTCATCTAATATTGTAGATTTAAGAAACTCGTCGTCATTTAAAAATGGTTGCTTCATAATTATACCTCCTATAAAGCGGCAATTAAAATACCACTATATTTATCTTTATTATTTTTATAAAATATTTTCAAATCATCCCAAAATCTCAAAATTCGTGCTCCAAACATAGCTGATGTTGCTGACATAGTAGTTGCATAACTTTCACTTATTCCTGCAAGGCCTATAGAACTAGAAGCTATGGCTGCTGCCCTTCCGTCTCCATAATCAGCCAATAAATTTATAGCAGCTAATTTTCCTACAACATTTATAAGCTCTCCCCATTTTTTTCTAAATGTTAATACATTTGTGAACCCAGCTGTGTAATCTACATGAAAAGCATCAGGATAATTTCTAACACCAGCCCCGAAAGAAGTTACACCAAAGAATGTTTGGCCTAAATATATAGGCAAAGCATCTAAACTTCCTTGATTTGGAAAAAACTCTAAACTTCCTTTTTCATAATTTGGCTTTACCCACTGAGTTATATCTATAAGTTGGTTTCCAGCTACATCCTTAAATATAACAGAATCTAATGATAAAAGAGGCCTTCTTCTGAGTTTAATATATATATAATTTTGGTATTCTTTTCTATTAAAATCATATGCTTCTTCAAATTCATAATCTATTCCTTCATCACCTGTTAAACCATTTCTTGTTTCACCATATCCTGGCCTATATTTATATATTCTTTTTAATAGTTTTATCTTTAAGTCTCTTTCCACATTTTGAACTGCGTTATCTATATACCACTTCAAAGTGTCATCTGTTATAACTTGAGCGTTCGGTGCAACAAGATCATTTCCAAAAGCATATACATAGCGCAATTCATCAGGGGTTATTATCGCTCCCCAATTTCCATTTGCCGTCAAATCGGGGTCATTAAAAGCAAATCCTTTTCTACACTCAGCCATAATTTACTCCATTGTTTTAAATTTTATAATCATTTATTTTTAAACAAAGTCCTAAAATATCTTGAGTTATCATTTCCTCTTTATCTAATTTTTCAACTTCATTTTTTAATAAATTAATTTCCATCTCAGTGAAATTAATATCTTTTCCTTTATCTTTATCTTTGTTCCAAATATATTTTGAATTCTCTTCTATTTTAAATTCAATTTCTTTCATTTCATCTTGTGTAATTCTAACTTTTTCAGAAATATCTTTCACAATAGTTTGTGTTATCAAATTTCCTGTATTAGGATATAATTTTTGAATTATTATTCTTTCGAATATCATCAATTTCATACAGTAACTCCTTTATTTGATTAATGTAATGCCCTTAATTCATTCAAAGCGCCTACAATAGAAGTGGCAGTAAATCCCACTAATCCAGCCACTCCTGTTTCCGATATTGGCACATATGCTGATAAATTTTGATCACGAAATCTTACATTTCCAGACGTTACTCTTAAATTCAAATTATTAACTGATTGAAGTGTTAAAGATGTTGTATTTTGAATATTTTCTGCTGCGACTATTAATTGGCGGCCACCAACAGACTCACTTAAAACAAAATGAATTCCATAGCCAGCCCATGTTGATTGTTGTATTGAAATAGTACCAACTACACCTAAATAACTAGATCTAAACTGCAATTTATTTAAAGAAGACTCCATATCATATAAAATGTTCCCATCATTCATTGTAATTGTATGCACACCTGATTCAGCTCCATAAACATCATTAAATGTCGGTACAGACACTGCACCACCGCCAACTTCACTAGCTCCATAGTATAACTTATTCCCGTCAGAACTATTAGCCCACAAAGTTGTTGTATTCCCAGGATTGGCTGCTACAGGATCAAATTGCAAACCAGAAACTATCTCTATTTCACTTGGGTCTAATATTGAAAAATTTGCAATTACATCAGAGTTTTTTTCATTAAAAGAAGTTAACTCCAATATACCTAATTTTCCATCTTCTATTTGAGTTGGAACTGAAGAAGCCCATTTCCAATTTAAATCAAAAGATATATTTATGGTTTTTGTAGGTTGTATATATAATTTTGCTTCTTTAAATCTTTCTTTTTCAGAATTTGTAACACCTATAGATATATCACCAATAACAGTTATTATTTGAGCTTTTGGCCCATTCAAATCTACAACAAAGGAATTTTCTACATTACCAAAGTGCTTAACTTTCATCTTTTTATTCTCCTTAATATTTTTAAAAATATTTTAAAAATTTTATATAATTTCTCATTTTTTAATCATTATTATTTATTATAGTACAAATTCCTCCTTGTAAAGCTATTTCAGTTGTTATTTCATAATCATTAAATGATTGAACTCCTGCTTGGTGTGCCATTATTGCTAAAATAAGCAGTTACCCACATTATTTTTTATCCTCTTTTTTTTCAATAACATCAGGTTTAACACTTAAAGTTCTTAATACCAGATCAACACTAGGCTTGTTTTGCAACCCGCCTGCTTTCAATGTTAAGTCACACATCTTTACAATAATATTTTTCACTTCGTCTGATATTTCGTATTTCATTTTAACTCCTTTTATATTTTATTTTTAACTTCTTACCATCTGTAGTAATTCCCAATAAGTCTTGCCACTTAATGGGCCATTGGATACCGTAGTATTTTGCATATGATTAACAACACTGTCTGCTGTTGATCCGTCGTCTCCCAGAATAGCGCCAAGAATCTTATTAACCAATGCACCGTTTAAATGCTTAAGTTTTATATCGGTTGCGTTTTCTCCAATAAGTTCTTCATTTCCTCCTGCGTTGCCTGACTCGTAGTCGTTAAAGTCAATTGCATCACCGTCGTCTGCGTCGTTACGCCATTCCTGAAGTCCTTGAATAGCCTCAAGCGAACCCACGAAAAGCGGTATGCTTTTTATTAGATTTGTTACTATGCTTCTTGCTATTTCTGTTTTATCTGTTGCCATTTTTATTTTTTTCCTCTAAAAAAGTTTTAATAAAGTTACTTTGATTAACTTTTTTAATATTTAATTTTTTAAACATTTTTTTATTTTTTAATATTGTTCTAATGTTTAATTTTTTTCCTGGCTTTTTATACTCCTTCCCATTTATAAAAATAGACATACAATCACTCCTTAAACAATTTTTTCTTCAGCGATTATTTCAATTGAAGTTTTAATATCAATAGAACCTCCGCTTTTATATCCTACCCTCAAAAAAAGTCCAGCAACTACATCCATTTTTCCATTTCTAACAAAATTTAAATCTTTTCTTTTATAAACATATATATCTCTCACAAAATGACCTAATTCTAAAACATCTACTCCTACTGTTAGTCCATAAGTTGAAAATAACTCAAGAACATCATTTTTATCAATAACATAAAAATCTAATTGATCATCTTCATGAACATCATTTTCATTTATTATAGTACAAATTCCTCCTTGTAAAGCTATTTCAGTTGTTATTTCATAATCATTAAATGATTGAACTCCTGCTTGGTGTGTTCCTCTGAAACCTTTCCAAAGAGGATCATTTGGTGTTGTTTCATATGTAGGAGCTACTATTTGATGCCCATTTTCAGTATATTGTGGTAAATTTAAACCTTCTTCTTCTGGCATTTTTTAAATCCTCCTTAGTTTTTTTAAGAGAAAATTATCTTTGTTTCCGCATTCAGGACAAATATAATCACAATCAAGCAAATCTGTAGAATAAATTTTTGATTTACAATTACTACAAACTCCTATATTTATTTCTTTATTTTTTGCTGCATTACAGTTATTACATAATTTAAATCTATATATATTTTTACAAAGATCTTCTCTTATTTTCATAAAATAAGAATCATTATATATTTCTATTGCTCCTTTTGAATTAACATTTCCAAACATAGAGCTTTTACTAAAAAAATCATCACAACATAAAAGAACATTCCCACAACTATCAATTGTTAAAGTTCCTCCTGTCCCCATGCATCCAACTTTATTTGTATTTATACTTTCAGCTGGGATTGGATTTAAACCAGATCTATTTCTAATATTATCTCTTGTGTTTTTAAATAAAACTAATTTATTCCTATATTGTGGATATTTATTTTTTAATTTCTTTAATTCTAAATGTCTTAAGGACATTTTTTCATAATATTGAACAACTATTACTGAAACATCTAAAGCCATTAGTTTCAAAAATTTTTCTTCTGTTAATAAAAATCCATTTGTATTTAATGGAACATCAGCTTCAGGAAGTTTTTTCTTTATATATTCTATACATGAAAATAGTCTAGCATCCATCATTGGTTCACCAAACAACCATAAACAAACTTGGCCTTTATAATTATGTTTAACTAAATTATTAATAATGTTTTTAAACGTTCTATATCTCATAGAATCTTTAGCTTCTTGGTAAACAGGAAGTGGGCAGTAAAAGCAATTTTCATTACATATAGTACAAAGTTCTATCAAAATAACATTTGGTAATAACATTTATTATATCTCCACCTTCTTTAAAATAACCATAGATTCTTCTTCAATTATATTTTGATAATATTCATATTCTTCAGTTTCTCTCAAATCTCCATTCATCCAATATTTATTTATAGTAAATCCTGTTAATTTCTTGTTAGAATAATGATAAATAATTTCTTCAACTTTATCAGCATATGTTCCATCTCCATTGTCTGTATGATACCATGTTTCTTTTTTTAATTGTCTATTTCCTGTATATTTTTTTATTCTATATTTTTTTTCTCCAATCAACGGAGGGTCATCATTCACTCCTCTGCTTGCTTCTATTATTGAATTTATTGTATTTTGTTCTTGTTGTGTTAATTCATAATCTGGATAATTCACAATACCATTAGCTTCATCACATACAACAAAAAATTGCTCATCGATTCCACTTTCATTTTGAATTTTTCTACCAAGTGTACAAGGCGTTATGTCCCATTCATTTTCAATTGAGTTTCTAATAAAAGTTATTTCCATTTTTTCTCCTATTGAGAAATATATCTCATTCTAACACCTAAATAATGCAAAGTTATATTATCATGTCTTACTCTTAATCCACACACATGACCAGCTTCTAAATGATGCATAATATCTGCAACTTTTAAAACTTCTATTGTATTTCTTGATAAATTCAATCTTGCTGTTCCGAACCCTGAATTATCATCATAAGGTCTTCCTTCAGCAGCATGATAACCATCCATACTAAAATTAACAGTGGCTGTGTCCTCAGGAATAAAAACGACCATAAGCTCATCTATACTTTTAAAATCTTCAGGAGATTGAAAAGTAAAAAATATCTCTCCACCAGCAGCAATTCTTTTAACATTATAATACCCTTTACTATTATCATATTCAACTCCAGTAAAAAAAATTTCTTTGACATAATTTTCTATTCTACTTTGATTTATATCTATAACATTATTAGCTTTTATTTTAATTATAGAAACATCACCACTATCAGTTACATTTAAAAATTGTGAGCTTGATGTTCCTCCTAATTGAAAAATTGCTCTTCTTAAATTAAAATATAATGATCTTGAATCACTTCCTTCAACATCTATAGAAGCATTTCCTGAATTCCTAGTTATTCTAAGAGATTGAACTCCATCAGTGTGATATAATTTAAAACCATCTCCATTAGTATAAGGTTTCAATAAATTTGATTCTTTGTCTAAAACATTATTTAAATCAACATTCCTATCAGCCATAGTTATATTTCTTGTATTTCCTGATGCTACTCCTGAAACTTCAAATTTTGTTTTCTTTGTATTATCTGAATCATCATATATTTCAAAATTATCATCTTTAAATATAGAAATTACATCTCCTAATCTTGCCCAAGAAACTCCATTACTTCTATAAAATCCTTTTCTTTTTCTATTTATTAAAAAAACTCCTGTTGCTTGTAAAACAATATATATTTCACTAGGATGTAATGTTGCATCTGGTAAATCATTATATGTTTGCACTTGAGGATAACCTGAAGACCCTGGCGTATCTAACTCATTAAATGTAACTACTACATCTTCTTTTCTTATTCCTTTTGTTGTTATTTTTAATAATCCAATTTTTCCATTATTTAATATTGCAGGTTTTATTGTAAGCCATTTCCAATTAGAATCGAAAGTAATTATCCTATTTCCTATAGCATGTATATATATTTTTACTTCTTTTGCTATAGTTTCATTCAATCCAACTATACCTAATGTTATATCATTTAATATTCCTATTGTTTGAACTTCAGCTTCATCTAGATTTATTACATAATTATTACTTACATTTCCAATATGTTTTATTTTCATATTTTGCCCTTTTAAAAAACATAGTGCCTAGTATCTATCTAGACACTATGTTTTTAATTACTTATTTGCATATTGTTAATCTTTCTTTATTACTAAAACAGTAACCAATCCAACAGTACTTGCAACTACATCTCCAGCACAAACTATCTGAAGTGTTCCGTCTGCAGCAATTTCTGAATAATCATTATCAATTGTAGATGCTCTACCGATTGTTTTATCAACAGCGCAGACTATTGCATCAGTAATATCATTTGTTCCATCTGTCAATTTAATTGTTCCATTTGTTGAAGCACCTCTAGGCTGAACAATAACATCAACAATTTCAAATTTGAAAGGAGCATCTGCATCATAAATTTTCACATCAGCAGAGCCTGTTGTTACTTCTTTTGTAATAGCAATTAAAGGAGCATCATTATTTTCTAATGTTCCTAATTTAGCTCCATCAATTTCATCATCAGCAATATGTCTGTTTTCTACACAATTATCCTGAATATCTTGAGGTGAAACACCTTCAATTGTTGAATCAGGGGCATATGTACTAGCTGATCTTTTTCCCATATTTTGTTTACCTCCTTTTTAAACTCCTGTAACTCTACAAAAATGTACAGTCACACTTGATGATGCTGATACTTCAAAACCACCATCAAATCTAAATGGAAAACGTAGAGAATGTTCTGCTGAAACAATAGCTCTTGTTACACTATCCTTATCTTTGATTGTTGCGGCATTTGAAGATGAAGCACCAAAAATTCCTAATATAAAATATACAGCATTATCATCCTTTTCATCTATAGAAGTTCCTGCAATAAACTCTGCATTGTTTATAGAAGCTGTATATACATCATTAAAATTAAAAGTTTTCATCCTTTTCTCCATATAAAATTATGCCGAATCTGCAATGACTCGGCATAATTTATATTTTATTTACTTAATTATAAATCAAGTAATGGATTTCTTTGAACTCTACTTACTCCGACATTCTTAAAGTAAACATATCTCAAAGGAGCATACCATTTAGGAACAACATAAAAATTCACTGTTCCCCATCTGTATGGAGCAATCTTTGCATATTCTACTCTATGAATAGGAGCTAACTGTGAAAGTGCCATAGTTCTTAATTCACCAGTTGTAGTATTATCTACTAAAACTGATTTAGATGTACCTGGAAGATCCAAGTTTTTATCTTGATAAGAAGCTGTAGCAGCATCAACAGTCTTCATATAATAATATACTCCTGTCCCTGGCTCAGCTTCACCATATATTTCATATGCTGTAGCTGCATAAGCACCAGATCCAGCAGTAATTGTTATCGTTAAAGCTCCACTAGCTGCAACTGTTGCAGCAGCTGAAGCTGCACAAGCAGCTGATTTACCATATTGGTTAATAGCACAAACTCTATAACGATAATCACCAGCTATTCTTCCACCACTTCCTGAAGCTGCCCATAGTGATCCACTAACAGTTGGAGCATTAACAGCAACAGCAATTGAAGGTGTAGCAGGAGCTTTTGCTGAAGTAGCTCCTTCAATCAGCTGAGATTTATCAGCTGGATTTTTAATCTTTGGAACTCCCTGAGCTTCTATACTTAAGAAGATATCAGGTTTAAATGCAAAATTACCAAATGAAGTTCTCATTCCTGAAACAGCATGACCTATTGAAATCAAACCACTTCCAGTTGAAATAACTTCTTGATTAATACGAGCAGTTCCTGGGGTAATACCAATTAATTGATCTAAAGATGTTTGAACACCTGGAGAAATATACATATCTGTTGGTGTACCAAAATTATCACCGATTAATTGAGCTGCATCTCTAAGATTAGCTTCAGTAATTGTAGCACCTCTTAAATCAATTATATGATCTGTTGTTCCATAAGTTTCAACAGTTTTTATAATTCCATCAAATGACTGTGGAATCATAGCGCTGTCACCAAAGAAAAGGTTTTTTTCTGTTATTCTTAGTGCTCTCATCATAGCTGCTTGAACAGCTTTAACTTCACCGCTTGTAATCTGTTTTGTATAAGCAAGAACATCAGATGCTTTCCATAATGTTCTTACATATTTAATAACAGCGTAAGCACGTCTGAAATCAGGATCACCTTCTTCTGGGTTTTCCATCTGGCCAACAAATCCACCTTCAGAACCATATCCATCCTGTACTGAATATTCTTCTAAAGTACTAAAAGCTTTTGTAAGACCTATATCTTTAAAAAACTTTAAATGTTTCTCTTGGAAAGTTAACATAGCCAATTGAGATTCAAGTGATTGCATCTGTAATGCTCCACCATCTTGAAGATTAGCTATGTCAGTTACTCCCTCATGAGCTTGAAGGGCTTTTACTAACTCGCTGACTTCTGCAGCATTAGATTCACCATAACCCTCAAAAAAATCTTTGCCGAGATCCATATTAATTCACCTCCTGTTCACTAATTGTAGGAAGATGTTTCTTTATAGATGCTAAAGTATTTTTGTCTAATACTCTTGCATCATAATTAGAAAGTTCATATTTTGAAATAATTGAACTACTAACTTCACCTTCTTTAAAAGATTTTAGAAGGGCATTTGATACCTCTTCTTTTGAATAAGTTTCTTTTTTAGGTTCTCCATTACCAAAACTCTTTTCAAGAATTTGGTCTTTTGTAATGACTCCTTTTGGCTTTTGAGGAGTGCTTGCAACACCCTCTATCTCTCCTGAAAAAGATTTAATTAATTCAGAAGAAGACTTTACTATTTCAGAAAATGATTTCTGAATCTCTACAGATTCCTCTTGAGATTTCTTTAAATCAGATATTTCTGATTTTAAAAGAGTTGTCTGTTCAACAATTTGATCTAAAATCTCAACAAAAGATTTTAAAACTGGAACAGCATCAATAATCTCTTCACTTTCCTCAGCTAGTGAATCCAATGATTTTTTAACTTTGTTTTCTTTCTTTTCAGCATCATCATCATCATCATCATTCTCATATTCTTTCATCATTGCTTTCACTTTCTTTCTTGTCTTCTCATCTTTCATTAACTCTTTCAATTCTGAATGAGTTTTAGATTTAATGAGCTTGTCCATAACCTGCAAATTGTCATCTAAAGACTTCTTTAAGTCTTTTTCCTCAGCATTTTCTGATTCATCGACCTTTGCTTTTTCTTGGTCTTTAGCTTTAGGATCCATGTTTTTTCACCTCCTATTAAAATATAGCTTTCACTATAGATGGGCTATTCATTGCTAACAATTCTATTATTTTGTGGCATTCAATATCATTGAATCCTAGCCCTTTTAAATATTTTTTATATGTTTCATAATTACCACCTATCTTTCCTGTAATTATATCAGAAATTATTAATGGTAATTCTTTTTTTATTTTAGCATAATTTATATTTCTAACTCCTTCTAATGATTGGGTTTGCAATGCCTGCCCACCTGAAAGATTAGAAATATCTGTCTGCACTCCTGCTTC